>Ga0070726_10001026_pt1 | contig 30014 bp, 29 predicted proteins | sample tdAd471_FD_67275 | JGI IMG/M metagenome (GOLD analysis project Ga0070726, IMG submission 67275) | Marine sediment microbial communities from the Atlantic coast under amendment with organic carbon and nitrate - tdAd47.1 | ecosystem: Environmental > Aquatic > Marine > Coastal > Sediment | place...
GCCAAGCCGGATGATGGCCTGGGTCAACACGGCCTCGTCCTGGCGGCCCAGCGGCGGCTTCTTCTGGGTGGAGCGGTGCTGGCCGATCACGCGGCAGGCCCGGCGCACCGAGACGCGCAAGGACTTCACCACGTGATCAACGCAAGCTCTGCGGCGCGAAGGGCTTAGAAGTTTCCCTTTGACGCCTCGGCCAGGATCATCTTGTCCAGGGTCAGATCAGATACTGCCTTGCGAAGCCGCTGGTTCTCCTTTTCCAGCGCCTTCAACCGCTTGGCCTGATCGACCTTCAGTCCCCCATATTCCCGGCGCCAGCGGTAATAGGTCTGGTCGGTAACCCCGATGGCCTTCACAGCCGCAGCGATGCTCTCGCCCCGGCTCTGGCGCACCTCAACCTCCCGCAAATGCGCGATGATCTCTTCGGCCTTGTAAGTCTTGCGGCCCATTTTCGAACTCCTCAGTTGAAGCCGAACCCTAACTCACAAAACGGGCCACTTTGCGGGGAGCAGTCCATGGAGGTAGTTTTTGGAGCCGTGCAGGGGGCCCGTGGTTTCCTCATCCGGGCCGAGCATTGGTCGACGCACGATCGGGATGGACAGGTGTTATGGGCCATAATGGGCGCTCCGAAGAAGCGAGAAGAGGTCCCAACCTCAACTTTGTAGGCCTCCAAGGAGTCTCAGATCTGCAAATATGTGCGTTTGGGGACAATCGGCCTCAGTGGCCTCTCGGGCCGGCACAGTAGCGTCACGAACGTTCCGAAGAAGGAGCGCAATAAGTCGCGTATAATGCCATCATCAACGAACGAATGTCTTCACTGGCTAGCGTGTAATAGATGGTCTGGCCGTCTCGTCGCGTTTTCACGAGGCCTTTATTTCTCAGAATAGCGAGTTGCTGCGACATCGCTTGGTCACGCATGTTGAGGCTGTCAGCGAGATCACCGACAGAGCGTTCGCGCTCCATCAGCGCGCATAACGCTAGAAGACGGTTGGAGTTGGCAAGCGTTTTCATAACGTCCGCGACGTCTTCGGCGACGGGCTTCATATCTGCGAAATTCATCATCTGCGCACATCTACAGCTAAGCGAATTCGTCAATATGTGACAGATCGACTAAAAGTGCGATCCCAGCCATGGCTTTTTTCTGGTTGCGAGCGTAGGGATGCAGCGACGTCATGTTTTAGCGGCACGTAAGAGGGACGATCTTCAACAGTAGTGCTGTTGCATCCTGTTGCGAGATCGTTGACCCAATGGACGCGAGCCGACCAGATCTTGTCGTCTAGTCGGCTCCTCACGCTGACCACTGAATAAGGAGGTTAGGGCGTAGCGCGTGGTTTCAAGCGCCTCATCTCTCGTTTAGCCATCTCCATGCGTATCAGCCGTTGCATGCGAATGACCAAAAGTACGAATCCGGCCAGTACTGATATGAGTGCCAACACCGCGAACACTTGCAAGTGCAAGGTGTTGAAATCCTCTCGCTCCTCGTAATCCATGATGTGGAGCATCCAGAAGAAATCGAAGAAGCGCCATCGATCGTTTCTGCGCGCTGTCACCAGACCAGTGTCCGGCGAGACGTAAATCCGCGTGCCCTCACCATCGGCAAAACTGATCCGCCAAGCGGAGCCTGGCCGGCGGTATTCCCAGGTCGGTTCAGCAAAGAACTCAACAGAATCAATTTGCGGATCCCCGGTATAGTCGCTTAGGGCGATTGCAACGGCTGTCTCTTCAGAGATCGGAGTTAATCGTTCGCCACTGCGCGCGTCCACAAGAGAACTCGAACCGTCCAAACGGAATACGTTGTAAACAGGCATGCCTTGCCAGGTTTGAAGGCGGATCTCCAATGCGCCGCCATCTAGCCCCAAAGCGTCCATGGCCGATTGCGGTGATATTAACCCTGCCGGTTCGATCCCAATGCGGGCAGGCGTAGTGATATTATGTTCGCCGCGCACACTTTCTATGGACAAGACAGTCATCACAACACCGCCAGCAATCCACAATATGATCTGGATCCCGACTATCAACGCGATCCATTTGTGAACGCGGATCGTCCATCGTAAAAATGTCGTCATGAATTTGTCCCTTTGGCCAAGCGTTATCCTGCTCTGTTTCAATCACCGCGATCTGCAATCACGGGAACGCTCGGATTATTGTCGCCACCAGGCCAACCATACAGTGGCTCTTACTCCTTGGCCGACTTAGGCGGGCAAGCCGCGTGGAACAATCAGGGTGTATGGCTCACACCAACTGAATTCGCGCTGGTCGGCAAGGCACGAACGGCCACACTTTTGGAGGATGAAGAGTGGCCGTTCGATGTCTTCGCAGCTCACTTTGACGGAAAGCCCTAGTCTCACCGTCAAAGCATATTGAGCAAACTAGTGTCTGTGGCCGTTACCGGCTGATTGATGGTTGTGATCACCAGAGGATTGTTCCTCGCTCTGACCGTGGTCATGCATCGATTGCATCATATCGTGACACTGTTGCATGCGCGTTCGCATGGCTTCGTCCATGTTTTCCATCATCGCTTGGCGGGAGGCTTGGTCATGATGATCCGAGTTATCGCCCATCATCTCGTCGTGCATGGACCGACACTCCTCCATCGTCGGCATTTGCGACTGAGCGCCATGGTCGTGATCTCCATGATTATGGTCTTGCGCAATAGCGGTGCCGCCTAGCATTGTGAGGCTCATCGCGCCGAGCCCAGCTACCACTAACTTTTTCATATCTTTCTCCTTAATCTGTCAATTGGGGTGCGCCCCAAACTCAAAACCAAATTCGTAGCCCCGCCACCAAGGCGGTGTTTTCCGTACGGCCGCCGGCGGCGGTCACATAGTCGGCCGTCGCCCCAAAGGAGCGTGACCATTCAACGCCGACATAGGGCGCAAATTCCCGAAAAATCTCGTAGCGCAGTCGCAACCCGACAGCAGCGGAGTTCACGCCGCTGCCGGTCTCAAGTTCCGGAATGTCTTCTGCAGACCAGGTCCATTCGGTCCTGGGCTGCAAAATGAGCCGCTGAGTCAGCAGGAGCTCATACTCAGCTTCAAATTGTCCCGTTAGCTCTCCCTGATCGCTCAAGAACAAGGCGCCATCAACCTCAAACCAGTAAGGCGCCAGCCCCTGAATCCCGATCACAGCATGCGTGCGCATCGGGTCCGGCTCGAAATTCTGGCGGATCCCGGCCTGCAGGTCGAAATATGGCGTGATCGCCCGGCTATAGAGCAATTGGAGGTCGGCTTCTTCAAATGCCCCCTCTCCCAGCTCGAATTCCGCCTCACTCTTCACCCAAATCCGGTTCACGCGCCCGCCATACCAGGCGTTGACATCCCAAAGCGCTATCTCTTCGTCATCGCGGCGGGATTGATACTCAAACCGGTCGGCTTGGAAGAAGAAAAGGTGCTGTCCGCCAGCGCCTTCTCTTAGCGCTTCGCGGGCCGCTTCCATCTCCTCGGGCGGGTAGTAAGCATCGGCTTGATTTTGGCCCAACGCAGCGCTCGCCGTGACGATCGCCATCAAAGTCGCGGTCGCCATCGAGATATGAAGTCTCATTGATGATCTCCATGATGAGCGCCGTGCTGAGCGTGAGGGGCGTGTTCAGTGTGATTTTGATGGTGCATCTGATGATGCTGTTGCCCGGGCGTCACCGAGACGACTTGGAACATTCCGGCGTGCATGTGGTAGAGAAGGTGGCAATGAAAGGCCCAATCGCCCACATCTTCCGGTGTGACATCCACTGAAAGCTTCTCGCCGGGCTTTACCGTGATCGTGTGTTTGCGCGGCTTGTGGTCACTTTCACCGTTTACAACATCAAAGAACATGCCGTGCAGGTGAATGGGGTGGGGCATCATCGTGTCGTTGACCATTGTCAGTCGTACGCGCTCCCCCTGGTAGAACTGGATCGGATCAACGACCTCGCTCCAGCGACGCCCGTCAAAGGACCACATGTAGCGCTCCATGTTCGATGTGAGGTGCACCTCCACCTCTCGACCGGGCGGCCGAGTATCCGGGTTTCGATCGAGACTCTTGAGGTCCGTGTAGACCAGAACCCGGTGGCCGACATCCGCCAGGCCTGCGCCGGGCTCGTGGAGGCGGGATGTCGGTTGCATCGCCATGTTTGCCACCCCGGGCCCACCCGGGTGATCGTGCCGTAGCGGACCGCCCGTTTCGGGCGAATTCATCATTGTGTGCCCTTCATGGCCCGCTGAATTGAGGCCGCCATGCTCACCGTGAGCAGACGGGCTGGCCTGCGATGCCGTCGAGGCATGACCCATGGCCGAATGATCCATGGATTGGGAGGTATGCCCCGCATGCCCCATCGCTCCATGGTCCATTCCCATGTCCTGCATGGTCAGGGTGGGACGAGGGCGCAGAGGCGGCACCGGTGCGGTCATTCCAATACGCGGTGACAAGGTTGCTCGGGCGAAGCCGCTGCGATCGATGGATTCGCACATCATCGTGTACGCGCGATCCTCTCGCGGCTGAACAATGACGTCATAGGTTTCAGCAACGCCGATCTGGAACTCATCCGTCTCAACGGGTTGGACGTTCAGACCATCCGATTGAACAATCGTCATGGGCAAATCCGGAAACCGGACATTGAAGATCGTCATTGCCGAGGCGTTGATGAACCGCAATCGTACCCGTTCTCCCGGTGAAAACAGGCCGGTCCAATTGTCCTGCGGACCGTGGCCGTTCACGAGATATTCCAAGGTCGCGGCGGTGACGTCGGATATATCCGTCGGGCTCATCCGCATTTGACCCCACATCGATCGGTCTCGCAGAGCGGCGAGCAGCCCGTTTTGCCGAGAGGCCTCCACAAAGTCTGACATGGTTCTTTGCTGGAAATTATACGTATCGCTCATTTTCATGAGCTTCTCGAAGACCCTGTGCGGGCCTTCGAATGTGTAGTCGGAGAGCACCACGACGTATTCACGATCATAGGCAACCGGATCGGCCCCGGCGGGCTCGATGATGATCGGCCCGTAATGGCCCATCTGTTCCTGAAGTCCGGAGTGGCTGTGGTACCAATACGTGCCGGACTGCCGGATCGGGAAGCGATAGGTAAATGTCTCACCAGGCCGTATGCCAGGGAATGTCACGCCGGGCACACCATCCATCTGGAATGGAAGCAGTAGGCCGTGCCAGTGGATAGAGGTATCCTCGTCTAGAGTGTTGTGAACCCTCAGCGTGACCTCATCGCCCTCGCGCCAGCGCAGGAGAGGAGCCGGCAGTTGATCATTGACCGTAATCGCATTACCCGCGCGACCATCAATTAGCGCAGTCGCCCGACCAATCGTGAGGTCGAACATTTGGCCCGTCAACGGTCGTAATCCATTGAGATTTGCAGCGCCTGCGGTCTGCGCCCAGGCCGGCAATAGGCCGGTGGTCGCGGCGCCGCCAAGCGCTGCGGACGCGCTTAAAAACGATCGTCGTGATATCATTCATACACTCCTTCGCCCTACGTCAGATGTGTAGGGCGCTTGTGCCCGGCAGCGTCGGACCTAGGGAATCCGCGGCGGGGACAAGTCGCTCGCACTCCCGGGCACAAACCTCTTTATTGCAAGGTTTACGTACGCCGCGGGAAAATCCCTCATGCGGTAAAGTGCTCTTTGAGCAATTTTCGCGCTCGATATATCCGCACCTCTACTGCTTTTGTGGATACGCCCATTATCTCTCCAATCCTAACCAAGGACATTTCATCGACCACAGAAAGCAATAATGGGGTACGTAACCCTTCGGGCATTTTCTGAATGATGTCGTGCGCCCGTGCCAATTCGCTCGTGCTTACCGCGGAGGACTCTGGGTCGGGCGCGTCTGCGACGAATTCGTCTCGGTCGCTATCGAGGCCAACCCAGTTAAGGGTTTTTCGTCGACGATGGTGATCGCGGGCCTTATTCCGAGCGATGACGAAAAGCCAGGCGAGGAAAGGTCGATTGGGGTCGAACCGCTCGAGGTTTTTGTACACCGCCACAAAGGCATCCTGCGCGACATCTTGGGCGTCATCTAAATTCCGGATATGACCCGCTAGAAACCGCAATAGGGTCTCTTGATGTTTCTCCATCAAGCGATTGAACGCAGCATGATTTCCCGCCCGAGCCTCTTGAGCGAGACGAGCATCTTCATGCTCACTCTCCGTCAACTCATTCGGTGTCCGCATGAAAGGCCTGCGCCAACCTCAGATCAAATTCTTGCACTTGATCAGGATCGAGTTCGGCACGCATAGCGAGGATGTGGTTGAGTGTTTCCATCTGCAAACCACCCATCGCCGTGTGAAACGCTTCTGCAGCCTGTGCTACATCAGCCGAGAGTGCCTGATCACGTAGTAGCGCGGCGCCGATTTCCTGGCGTGCGCCTTCCATTTCCGCTTCGTAACGCTCGCGGATGATTGCGAACTCCGCCTCCAGGCCCTCAATGGCCTCTTCTTGCCTGGCAGACAAATGCAGTTCGTCATGCACGATCGCGTGGAGATTGGTCGCGTTTTGATTGGCACCCTCGAATACTGAAATGCCCAACCAGACGCCCAAGAATCCGCCGAGAACGCCCAGGACAGACGCGACGATGCCCGCCCGGAGCATCAGTGCTTGTCCTTCGGCGCGGCGATCATCGCGACGATCGAATAGCTGGAATCAGCATCGAAGACTGCCAGATCATCGTGCGGTGACGGTTGCGCCAGTGCCGCTCCCGACAGTCCGCCCACGACAAGAGCGAGCGCGGCGGGCGCCGCGCGCACACCAATAGCCGGCATGATCGGGCGAAGAGCCTTTTGAATACGCTCTAGCCAGCTCTCCTGATTGTCGATCTTTGCCCAAACGCCGTCACGAAAGGCCCGTTGATCTATCTCAGGCGATCGTGTGACCGCTTCAAGCAGTTTATCTAGCTCTTGATCATTCATTGTCTTACTCCTTTCACTTCCCCCTAAGAGGTGTGCAGGTGCCGGATCTTCCAACCGTCATCCGAGCGTACCAACAGGGCCGTACCATGCGCATCGCGCTCTCGCGCCTCACCTCGCACCTCGTACTCCATACGGATGTCGAAAGTGGCAAAAGCCAGCGTCTCGTCGACTTCAATAGTGTAATTGGACCAATCATAGACATGAAATGTCACATGCTCGGCCGCAAATTCTGGCGCGAGGTGATGGTCCCGATAATTTGCCCAGCCGATATCCTGGCCCGAACCTTCAAAAATTGTAAATTCGTCACCGGACACCAGGACAAACGCCTCGGCGATGGAAACGTCTTCTTGAGCCAAACCACCGGAATAGCCCTCCAGGACGTCCATGATGTCTTCGTTATCGCCCGCCCAAGCACCCGAAGAGAGGGCAAGGCTCATAGCGAGAGCGGTTGATGTTGCTGCGATCGTCTTCATGATTGTTTCCCCTCTACTGATGACGTGGTTGGTGTTTTCAATAAGCGGTCGCCCAAGCGCCGAATGCCAGAGCGAGCTGGTTTTTCAATGATCTCGAAAGTCAGAGCGGAAGCCCCAATCATGATCACCAACAGGACCGCAAACAGGCCGGTCGACATGGTTTCATCAATGGCGCCGACAACATCTTGGAGGAAGTTGAAGGCCACCATGAAGAACGGCACATGGATCATGTATATGGCGTAGGAGATGTCTCCGAGATAAACGAACACGCCTGCGCTGGCCTTGGCTTCCGCGTGTCGGTCCAGTTCTGCAAGCAAGAATATTAATGGCGCGCCCAGAAGCGCGAGCACGCGGTCATCGACCGCCATATGTGCAAATAGCAGGTACATGGTCACCACGACCGCCATACTTAGCCAGGCAATCGATTTTGGCAGGCTCCAGATCTGACCAAGCCGATACAAGCCCACCCCAATGAGAAATTCGGGAATGATCCGGATAACGCCATAACGCTCCGTTGCCATGGGCAATGTCTCACCAAACAGGCGCAAATGAACCTGATCGAGAATAAAAAACAACGCGACCGCAATGGCCAGAAGGACAAGAGGTCGACGCTTTAGCGCGACAGCGAGCATGAGATAGGCCGGAAAGGCAAGGTAGGCGAACCACTCCGCGCTAATCGACCAAGATGGCCCGTTCCATCCAAAATTCGGCGCAAATCCCCACGCATGCACCAATAAGAGATGGGCGGGCAGGTCTTGCAACGGAAAGCGCTCTGGTTCGAAAGGAACGCCCAATTGCGCGGCCCCGAATGCGACCACGCCCAAAAAGGCTAGCGTCGCGATGTGGAGCGGATAAATGCGGGCAAATCGCGCAATGATGAATCGCCCAAATTTGAACCGCCCCTCTTCGCGGGCGGCCACATAGACGTGGGTCAGCACAAACCCTGAAAGAATGAAGAACAAATCCACGCCAAACCGACCCATGGCGAATATCTGGGAGCTCGCGTCAATGTCGACCACCCAAGGCTCTCGCCAGTGGTAAAAAACCACCCAAAGCGCTGCGAAAAAACGCATCCGCGTCAAGCCAGGTAAGTTTTGCGGATAGGCCCTCACGCGTTAGCCTCCCATCAAATGTCGCAAGCCACCATGTGCCAAGGAACCGCCCAAAAATCCGTTGAGAGCCACAGCCGCTGCCGCGCCGAAAACGCTAATGTTGAGCACCAAGGACGGCAGAGCGCTGGGATTCCTGCGGCGCCATTCTACGGCGGCTACCACTCCAAAAAGCCCCAAGGCCAAGCCGGTCCCGAGCCAACGGTGTGTAAGCATTACGCCGGCTTCATTGCTCGCCATAGGACCGGAATGAGCCCAGCCGAAGAAGCCTGCGACAAGCCCACCAATTGCGCCGGTCCAAACCAGGAAGCGAACAATATCTGCATAGGTTTGCTCGTCGCGAGCCATGTTCAAGGCCTGCGCCAGGGCTGCCGCGAGGATAAGCGCGATCGGAAAATGTACCGCGACGGCATGGAAGACCCCAAGCTTAGCCAGAGCGCGTTCGAACGCTGATTTCGGCCCGTCATCACCCCAATGACTATGGCCATCGGAAGGAGCGTTCGGGTCACCGTGATGGTCATCCGCGCCTGCGCACGGATCGTGCGCGTCTGCTTGTTCCGTGCCATGATCATGCGCTTGGGCATGGTCGTGGCTTGAAGCATCCGTGTCATGGGCCGCCGTAGCGTCGTGCGCGTGGTCGGTTTGTTCGGCCATCGATGAAGTGGGCGTAGCTGTCCCGTGATCATGCGGCGGTGCATTTGGATCATCGTGATGATCCAAATGCTCCATGTTTTCCGAAGTGGTCTCTGTTTCTTGAGACACCGCAACGGGGTCATGTTCGTCCGGCGGATGGGCAAAAGCACTCGGACTGTTCAAGCCAATAATGAACAACCCAATCAGGCTCAAAAGTGTATTCCGAAAAGACACGCGATGAACTCCCATCAAATGTGATGCGGGAGGCTTACGCGTCAAACCGCCGCACCCCTCAAAAAAAGCAACATATCAGTTTGGACAGCCACAAGATCCGCATTCTGATGCCGGTCGGGCGCTTGCGGCGCAATAAGCGCTTCTCCACATGCGCGCTTTAGCCGGGCTTGCTCGGTCGGCAACAATCCTGCCGGCGGCATACATAGTCGTTGAAAGTCGGCCTTGGTCCGTTTGAGCCCGAGCCAGCTGACCGGCAGGCGTGGCAGATCGCTGTCATGAGCAGCACAATGCGCCCCCAGCACAGAAAACAAATTTACCGCGCGCGCATAGGTCTGGTCGGCGAGAATTCCACGTTCCGGCAGCGCTGGCATGTCAAAGGTGTCAAGCAACACAATTGGCCCTTCATCAACGCGTTCTGTCATTTCATGCGCTGTTACACCGTAGCGATGTGCACTATCCCATATCGCGAAACTTTCAGGGTGAGAGCCTGGATATTCCGGCGGCCCAGGATGAATATTGTACGGTGTAAAGATGAGCTGCCTAAGGATCGATTTGGGCACGATGAGGTCCGTTAGAAAAGCAATCAGACGGACGCGGCCAGCTCGTTGTTCGACGACGCAACTCAGTTCTATCAACGAAGTGCAAAACACCACGTCCAAAGCGGGATTTTGCCGTTTCAAGAAAGTTTCAAAATGAGGTCTTTCTTGTTCTCCGGTGAGTAGGACGAGGGTTCGAGCTTGCGCCTCGGTCATGACGGATGGACCGGGGTTGATAGCGATGGGAAAAACCGGGGCACGCGCTTTGCGTAATAATCAAACGCTTCACCGAACGCCGCGCGGGTCTCGCGCTCTTCAATCAAGGCGAGCCGGACGTACATCCAAATGAGGACTGGATACATGGCCAATGTGAGCAGGGTCGGCCACTGAAAAAGAAAGCCCGTCAAGATAAGTACAAAGCCAACATACTGTGGGTGTCGCACCCGGGCGTAAGGACCGGTTTGCGCCAACTCGCCGGTCGATTGTGCAGCGTACAAGACGCGCCAGGCACTCGCGATCAGCCAGAAGCCGCCACCGATTAACAGCGCGCTTACGAGGTGAAAAGGACCCAGATGCGGATTGCCTTGCCAACCAAAGAGCATTTCCGGCAGATGGCCCGCATCATGACTGAACCAGTTGATGTCCGGATAGGCGGATTGTAGCCAACCGGATAGGATGTAAAGGGTGAGCGGAAAGCCGTACATTTCGGTGAAAAGCGCGACCAAAAAAGCACTGAACGCCCCAAAAGATCGCCAATCGCGCCAAGAGCGCGGTCGCGAAAAACTCGCAGCAAACAGGATAAAGACCGCTGAGTTCAAAGCGACCAGGGACCAAAGACCATAATCCGATTGCGTCATCGTGCCTGTCTCAAACTTCAATGGCGATCATGACCGTGCATAAAACCGTGACCGAAGATGCACAGCGCGAGCAGGCCCAACAAAATCCAATCGCTGGAGACGTGGGCACGGTGTTCGAACAGGAGTAAAAACCCGGCAATTGCTGCAAACAGGCCGAGAATGAGCCAAGTCAAACGGGGTGGTGATTTCGGCGAAGGTTCATTCATTTCTCGAGCTCGCAGGTCAGGCTGAATGTCCTGTGTTCTTGATGATTACGCCTGAAGCACGCCCTACCCTCATCCAGCGCTGGACAAGCCTGCCGTCGCCCGCCGCCGACCCGAGCCGTCATATGCGTGAGGGATGAGAGCGCTTCGCGCGTAAGCGCAGTGCAGGAGGGACGGATGAACCGACGGATATCTTTTCATACTTGGTATGTGGTATTTGTTATTTTCGCCGTCTTGATGTTGCAGACGTTGCTTTCACAGGCCAATCATCAAGAGGCCGTGCCCTATAGCGAGTTCGTTACAGCGCTGGAAAACGGCGAACTGTCAGATGTCGAGATCAGCGGGCAGATCATTCGAGGAACGCGTACGAACGCCTCTGGCGAGGTTCCCGAACATATCGTCGCCACCCTTGTGGATCCGTCACTGGCACAAACGCTGTCACAATATGACGTCACATATTCGGCGCGCGTTCAGAGTGGTGTCGCGAATGCCCTGCTCTCCTGGTTCTTGCCGATGGTCTTGTTCCTGGCGATTTGGATGTTCTTCATCCGGCGAATTGCCAATCAAGGCGGTATGGGAGGGAATGCCCTTTCAATCGGTCAATCCAAGGCAAAGGTGTATGTCGAGGCCGACACGCGTGTGACGTTTGCCGATGTCGCGGGTGTTGAAGAAGCAAAGACTGAACTCAAGGAAATCGTCGATTTTCTAAGGGACCCTCAAGGCTATGGCCGCCTAGGCGCTCGTATGCCTAAGGGTATTTTGCTTGTCGGTCCGCCCGGCACCGGCAAAACCCTGTTCGCTCGCGCGATGGCGGGTGAAGCGAATGTTCCGTTTTTCTCGATAAATGGCTCAGAGTTCGTTGAAATGTTTGTCGGCGTGGGTGCCGCGCGGGTCCGTGATCTATTCGAAAAAGCGCGTGAGAAGGCGCCCGCCATCATCTTTATAGATGAGCTTGATGCCTTGGGGCGCGCCCGCGGGGCCTATCCTGGCCTGGACGGACATGACGAAAAAGAACAAACGCTCAACCAATTGCTCTCTGAACTCGATGGGTTCGATCCAAGCCAAGGGTTGGTGCTGCTTGCCGCAACCAACCGCCCCGAAGTGCTAGATCCAGCGCTTTTGCGCGCCGGTCGATTTGACCGCCAAGTCCTCGTGGACCGTCCGGACAAGTCGGGGCGGATCGCCATACTGGACGTCCACACACGCCGGATCCAGATAGAGAACAATACCAGCCTTGAGGAGATCGCCGCGTTGACGCCCGGTTTTAGCGGCGCAGACCTAGCCAATCTGGTCAACGAGGCTGCCTTGCTCGCTACGCGACGTGCTGCGGACGCTGTTAGCCTCATCGATTTTGTTTCAGCGATCGAGCGCATCGTTGCCGGGCTGGAAAAGAAGAACCGTCTACTCAATCCGGATGAACGCCGAACTGTAGCCTATCATGAATTGGGACACGCGTTCGTAGCTATGGCGCTTAAGAACACAGACCCGGTTCAGAAAGTCTCAATTATACCGCGTGGAATTGGGGCCCTGGGTTACACGATCCAAAGGCCAACTGAAGACCGCTTTTTGATGTCCAAAGCGGAATTGGAATCAAAAATGGCGGTTCTCCTGGGCGGTCGGGCGGCGGAAAGGCTTGTCTTCGAAGAAGTGTCGACCGGCGCGGCGGACGACCTTCAGAAGGCCTCTCAGATCGCTCGAGCCATGGCGACCCGTTACGGCATGGTCTCTGACATCGGCCAAGTGGCCCTGGAAAAGGAAGACCAGGCGTTTTTGGGCACGCGTCTACAAGAAGGATCGCCCCTTTACAGTGAGGCCACGGCCGAAAAAATCGATGCCGCTGTCCAAACCCTGATTGACGATGCCTGCCAACAGGCCACACGCATTTTAACTGAACATCGGGAGGCACTTGATACTGCCGCTGAGCTCCTGCTTGAAAAGGAGACACTCTCGGGACCCGAACTGGCCCGAGCGACCGGAGCGTACAAATGGAAATGACACTCCATTTCTTGGGAGCAGCCGGCACCGTGACGGGTTCGAAATTTCTGCTGAGCGCAGGACCCCATCAATGGTTGGTCGATTGTGGATTGTTTCAAGGTTATCGAGAGCTAAGAGAGAAGAACTGGAGCCAAACCCCAGTCAATCCCACCACGTTGAACGGCGTGCTCCTCACGCACGCCCACATCGATCATTCAGGTTACCTGCCGGTCTTAGTAAAAAACGGCTATTCAGGCCCGATCTACACGACACCTGCCACCGCTGATTTGTGTCGTATTTTGCTCCCCGACAGCGGGTATTTGCAAGAAAAGGACGCCGAGTTCGCCAACCGGCATGGTTTCTCGCGACACCGACCTGCCAAGCCTCTTTATACCCGGCTTGAGGCGGAACGCTCTTTGGCCCTGTTCAAAAGCATAGCTTTCAACAAGTCGCGGGAGCTCGCACCCGGCCTGACCACGTGCTTCTTTCCGGCCGGCCATATTCTCGGTGCCGCAATAATTAAGCTCGATCTTCTCAATGGCGAAACGCTTGTTTTCTCAGGCGATCTCGGGCGAACACGAAGCGATACCATGCTGGCGCCAACACCCATTGAACAGGCCGACTACCTCGTCATCGAATCTACGTACGGCAATCGCAAACATGAGCATATCGAGATCGAAGATGCGCTCGCGGCGGTCCTCACCGACACTGCCAAACGTGGCGGCACGGTCATCATACCGGCGTTCGCTGTAGGGCGTGCCCAATCATTGCTGCACCATATCAGCCAGCTCAAACGCAGACGCCGAATTCCTGATCTACCGGTATTCCTGGATAGCCCAATGGCGATCAATGCCAGTGAGCTATTTTGCGAGCACTTAGAGTCGCACCGGCTGAGTGCATCGGAGTGCGCGGAGGCTTGTGATGTGGCGACATATGTTCGTTCGACCGAAGACTCAAAAGCTCTCACCGCAAACCGCATGCCCAAAATCATAATATCTGCGAGCGGGATGGCGATGGGTGGTCGCATCGTCCACCACATCAAGAACTACGCGTCCGATCCTCGTAACACTCTTTTGTTCACTGGCTTTCAAGCGGCAGGCACGCGCGGGCGCGCGATCGTGGACGGGGCGAATTCCGTCAAAATTCACGGGCGCGATGTGCCCATTCGCGCTAGCGTCTACAATCTCGAGACCCTGTCGGCCCATGCCGATGCTGATGAAATCATAGATTGGCTGGGGCAGTTTAAAACAGCGCCTAAGATAACTTTCATTGTCCACGGCGAACCAAATGCGAGCGCAGCGTTAAAATCTCGGATCGAGCGCGAACTGGGATGGTATTGCAAAATACCCGCTCTCGGCGAGAGGGCGGTCCTGACATGATCAAGCGAAGCGCTGACGCTGCGACGGCAACCGCATCAGAGCAATCTAATACACTAGAAGCCCGACGCCTGGGGATCGACACACACGATCACGCGATTATCTATATGAGAGCGGATTGCCATATCTGCCGGGCCGAAGGCTTTGCTAGTCATGCCCGTATCAAGGTCACCGGACCGCAAGGCCAATCGCTCATCGCAACACTAAACTTGATCGTGTCAGAGTTGTTGGCTCCGGGACAGATCGGTCTTTCGGAAACGGCATGGGAAAAACTAAATTTGGTTGCAGGGGATTATGTGCAGCTCGCTCATCCAGTCCCGCTACACTCATTGAGCGCGGTGCGGTCTAAGATCTACGGTAAGGTGCTCGATAAGAATGCCTTAGATGAGATCATCGCAGATGTCGCGGCGGGCAAATTCTCCGATATCCACCTATCGGCTTTTCTCACCGCCAGTGCTGCTCATCATCAAAACGCAGACGAAATTCGCGATCTTACGCTTTCGATGGTCGATGTCGGTCAGCGATTGGACTGGGGACGCACGCCGATCGTCGACAAGCACTGCGTCGGTGGCCTGCCAGGCAATCGTACCACACCGATTATCGTCGCTATCTGTGCCGCGGCGGGGTTGACGATGCCCAAAACGTCGTCACGCGCCATCACGTCTCCGGCTGGCACAGCTGACACAATGGAAACATTGGCGCCGGTAGAGCTTGATCTGCCCGCGATGCGGCGTGTAGTCGAAAGCGTTGGGGGCTGCATCGTTTGGGGTGGAGCGGTTTCTCTCAGCCCCGTGGACGATGTATTTATCCGGATAGAACGCGCGCTCGACATCGATAGTGATGGACAGCTCGTCGCGTCAGTCTTGTCGAAGAAAATCGCCGCCGGTGCGACGCACCTTGTGATCGACATGCCTGTCGGGCCAACGGCCAAAGTCCGCTCGAACAAGGCCTCCGATCACTTGGAACATCTGTTTGAGCGCACCGCAACTAGCCTTGATCTCAATCAAAGCATTATCAAAACATCAGGCCTCCAGCCGGTAGGGCGCGGGATCGGCCCGGCGTTGGAAGCATGGGATGTTCTCGCTGTGCTCAACAATAATCAGCGCGCGGTTCCTGACCTCAGATCCAGAGCCATTCGGCTTGCCGGTGAGCTGCTAGAAATGGCGCAAGCTGCATCAGACGGACAAGGCGCAGAAAAAGCGGCAGAACTCCTTGCGACCGGCCAGGCTTGGCGCGCTTTTCAAGCGATATGTGAGGCACAGGGCGGGCTGCGCGAGCCGCCGGTCGCAGCCCATACTCGGGTTATCGAATCTGCTCGGGATGGCACTGTCGCCAATATTGATAATCGGCGACTTGCCAAGGCCGCCAAACTCGCTGGAGCTCCGGCGTCAAAAGCGGCGGGTATCGAATTGCTCGTCGAGCTCGGCAGTGCCGTCGAAAAAGGCCAACCATTGTTCACGCTACATGCGGAATCGATTGGTGAGCTTTCCTACGCCCACCAATACATCTTGGACGAATCCGAAATCATCACCGTAGAGGAAGAGCAATGACGCCTCTTATTTTCTCTGTTGGCGATAGCGCACCCATAGCTCGGCGGATCGCCGAGGAAATGTCTATCGAAGTCGGTCGGCTCTTTTCGAAATCTTTCCCGGACGGGGAGACTTATCTCCGCTTCGACACCTCTGTAGATGGCCGAGATGTCTTTCTGGTCTGTAGTCTTGATCGGCCCGACCACAAGTATCTACCGTTAGTATTCGCAGCCGCGACGGCCCGAGAACTAGGGGCCGAGCGCGTCGTACTCATTGCGCCCTATCTCGCATATATGCGCCAAGACAACCGTTTTCAGCCTGGCGAGGCGGTGTCCTCGACCTATTTCGCCCAATCCTTGAGCGCTTGGTTTGACGGTCTTGTAACCGTCGATCCCCACCTGCATCGTTATCATGACCTTGGCGAAATCTACGAGATTCCGAACCGAGTTCTGCATGCCGCCGACACGATCGCCGCTTGGATATCGTCTCACGTACCTGGTGCACTTATCGTAGGCCCGGATAGCGAGAGCGAACAATGGGTGCGTGCCGTCGCGCAGACCGCTGGCGTACCGTTCACAGTACTTAAGAAAGTCCGCCACGGTGACCGTGACGTCGAGGTTTCTGTGCCCAATGTTGAGGAATGGGAGAACCGAATCCCGATATTGGTTGATGACATCATTTCTACGGCGCGGACCATGATCGAGACCGCCGGCCATCTTCAACAAGCCGGGTTGCCGCCGCCTGTTTGCATAGGGGTTCATGCAATTTTTGCAGACGATGCATTCCTCGCGCTTCATGAGGCGGGAGCTCGACACATCATCACCTGCGACACAATCCGCCACCCAACAAATGAAATCGCTCTTGCACCGTTGCTCGCAGCGGGGTGCCAGGAATTGTTGACCGAACTTTCGTCAAAAGCGGACACAAACAAATAATGCGTGTTTTGACAATTAATTGCGGCTCATCGAGCGCGCGCATCGCAGTTCATGAAGTGGAAGGTGATGAAGTGAACGAACGCGCACGGATTTCTTGCGCGAAAATTGGCCATAAAGAAGCGCGCATAAAACTGCGCGTGATCGGTTCCAACAAAGCCGAAAACTGGGACTACAAACTCGAAACACACCATCAGGCCATCCATCACCTGCTCTACCTGTTGGATAGCGAGCATTGCCTCGATCACATCGAGGCTGTCGGGCACCGGTTTGTCCATGATGGCGGGCTGTTTGACGTACCGGTGTTTATCGGGCCCGCTGAGCGCGCACGGCTCGAAAATGCGGCCCGTTTTGCCCCTTTACACATGCCGGCGAGTCTCGAAGGGGTCGAGGCGGCGGGGGTTCGCCTTGGACAATTGCCGCAAATTGCGGTCTTCGATACCCATTTTCATCAAGACCTGCCCGACTTGGCCCAGAATACGGGGCTGCCGAGGAAGTTGGTGTCGCATCCGGTGAGGCGCTACGGTTTTCACGGTCTTTCCTGCGAATATGTTTTGGGCTGGTTCCAGTCTGAGGGACCGGTACAATTGCCTTCACGCCTCATCGTTGCGCACCTGGGGTCAGGAGCCTCGGCTACTGCGATACTGAACGGTAAGAGTGTAGACACAACCATGGGGCTTACCCCCCTCACCGGCTTCCCAATGGCGACCCGCGCAGGTGATCTCGATTTTGGCGCAGCACTCTTTGTCGCCGAGAGTTCAAACATGACCGTCGCTGAGCTGCGAGAATTGCTCAATGAGAAGGCAGGGTTGCAAGGACTATCCGGGATGTCTGGCGATATGGTCGAACTGCTCGAGTGTGCTCCCCAGTCCCCGCCAGCGTCGCACGCTATCGATTATTTTTGCTACCATGCCGCCAAACAAATCGCCGGATTGACCGTACCGTTGGGCGGATTGGATGCAATAGTATTTACCGGAGGTATCGGAGCGGGCAGCGCAGAAATACGAGACCGCATTCGCCGGCGGCTCTCTCATTTCGGGTTCGGCGTGTCTGGGTCAGGGGCGGGGGATGCCAAAACACAACAAGCCGGAGCCACCGAAGCACCACAGGTTTTTGTCGTGCGAAGTGATGAGAACGCAATAATCGCGCGACATGTGAACAGGCTCGTCGCGGGGGCCTCGCCGCTACGACAGATTTAAAACTCAAGTACTATGGCAGCGCGAAGGTTCCGACCCGGAAGTGGAGCGACATCCTTGAGGAGTGATGTGTGCAGGCGCGCTTCGACGTTAGCCAAATTCCTGGCTTCCAAAATTATGCGAAAATCGCGCTGATCGAACGGTGTGCCGACATAGCGAAGATTGAACATTGAATACCCCGGGGTCGGTCGCTCGAAATCCGCGACATTTGACTGTCTGTTCGCGAAAATTGCTTCCATTGACCATTCATGCCGGGCGCGCTGCGCATTTAGCCGGGCCGTAACGGAAAGCGGCGGCATCTGCGGGACGTACCCAGCATTTCCAAGCTGAGCGTCTACCCACTCACCTTGGAGTTCACTGCTCAGGTCCCAGTCTTGAAATGTGAAGAGGTCCCCGCGAAGCGAAACTTCCCCGCCAATCATATCAACATCTTGTTGTTCGAAGCGAAATACGGGGAGGCCCTCTAAGGTTTCGCCTGTTGGAAACGCACCAATAAATCCGTCAAATCGGGCTACAAAGGCGGCAGTTTCTACATCCCAACGCCCTCGTTGTGCACGCAATGTCAGCTCCAGTGACGTCGCCCGTTCGGTCGAAAGCGTGCGGTCACCGATCTCATAGGCTTGCGTGGCGATATGCGGACCATCCGCGAAGAGCTCGACGTCCGTGGGGGCCCGTTCACTTTGTGAAACCGTGATGGCAAAAAACGTTTGTGGTGCTGGGCGCGCGAAGACGGCCAAAGATGTGCTTTGAGCCTCATGGCGAATTGTCTCTTGAACGGTGGATAAATCGCGGGTCTCAAGGCGCATCCCCGCTTCAGCACCGAAAATGCCATTGTCCCAGCGTTGAACGAAAAAAGCGCCTACATCTTGCGTTGTTGAAGATGGGACGAATGCCTCGGTCCCAAAAGCGGAGAACTCCCGGTCTAGCACCTGAACGCCAGCCGTGCCCTCCCAACGACCGCCAGCCCAAGTCGCTGGCCGAAACCGCACTTCCGCGCGCGCCTCATAGCCCAAATTGCCAAAAACGGTGCCGACTTCCTCACCCTCTAATTCGACATGTTCGTAATCGGCATGCCCCACTGTGAGATTGACGTGATCAACACCGAAACGGCCAACTGACCATTGGCCTCTCAGGTCAATGCGATCCTGGCGAAGATCGATGCGCGTCAAGTCATCTGATCCATTCGGTGTGTAGGAGGCCGCAGAAATGACACCGTAAAGCGCTTGGGTCGACTTCCATGAAAGGCCAATATAGCCGTCCTCACCAATCCACGCACCGCCTAAGGAGCCGATATTGAAATCCAACGCGGTGTTTTGTACGCGATTTGTTGAGCTCAGTACGCTGAGGTCCGCATCGCTCAATCTATCGATCAACTCTGCTGATAGCGCGTTGACTGGAATATCATAATCCGAAGCGCGTCGAGTTAAGGCTTCAAGGTTGATAACGAACACCTCACCAATATTGAAACGGCTTCGTCCCGCGGCTGTATTGCCGCGATCAACGGTGGAAACACCCGCATAGATACGATTTTCAATCGCGCCATCGACTCGCTGCGTAGGGATGCGCTGGTCTATAACATTGACGACGCCTCCTATAGCCCCGCCGCCATAGGCGATGGCTGATGGGCCACGGAACACTTCGATCTGTTCCGCTTCAAGCGCTTCCGAAGACAGGGCATGATCTGGGCTAGCTGAAGAGACATCAAGCAATCCAACTCCATTAGAGAGTACGCGTACACGCTCGGCGCCTAGGCCTCGAATGATTGGTCGGTTAGACGCGGGTCCAAAAAATGAAGTCGAGACACCAGGTTGCGATGACAGAGTGTCTGCCAGCGAACTTAGGGGGTGTTCTTCGATGTCTCGCCGGCTGAGGACAACGACAGCACCGGCGACCTCGTTAGATTGAATTGATACGGGGGATGACTGCACCACAATCACATCCCGGTCTGGTGTCTGCGCGTTTAGAGGCGGCGTCCATCCAGAAATGCTTAGGACGAGAGCGATGGAGGATTTGACAAATACTCTCATGAAAGATCGTCCAAGCATCAATTTACGATATAACGTTACGAGTTGTAGCGAAGGATGGGCTAAAATCTGTCACGAGCGCCGGCAAATTTTTGTGCTGGCCGAAAACCCGACTCGCAGAAGATACGAGTGCTACGCTGTTTGATTGGAGAGTTGATAAAACTCTTCGACCGGCGACACCGCCAAGATGCCTCCATCTTCCGCGGCGGGTCCCATGACCTCCCGGATGCCAGCCACCACTTCCGCAACGCGTTCTTCAGCAAGAAAAAGCTGTAGTCGAGCGTTCGTCGTCATCAAATCGCGTTGGTAGAAATTTTTGTAAGCACCGTAGCCCTTCGTGTGTGACACGCTCAGGCCTGGCACGCCTAAGCGGCGAAGGCGTTCCTCAACCGGTTCGACCATCTCTGGGCTGATAATTGCTATCAGGTTCTTCATCGCCATTGAAGATCTCCATGCAAGAAACGCTCGTAAAGATTACGCACCAGTCCTCGTCATCCCTTACGCGATATACAAAATTTTCGCAGCCGATGTGTCGAAGCTCCTAGCTCGTCCTACAAATCGCTCACGTCCACCAACCCGTCGGGCCGTGGCGGCAATCGAGCTGAGGATTCGATGAGTCCAACCGTGCAACCTCCCCCTCTCCGACAAGCGGGGGCCGCACCGATTTCCCGGAAATGTTGCTAGCACCTTGCGTTGGTGCCGCGGCTGACAATCATTCACATATGGGCTGGACAGGAAGGGGTTGTCGACGCTAATGAGAGTTATTCGCAAAAATAATCTACGAGATGAAGCGTGCGTACTGTTCTCTTAGCGGGCTCGGCCCTACTCGCCACACAGTCTCCCATCTTAGCTCAAGTCCATAATTTTGATAGGCCAGACATCGTCACAATTATTGGCCTTCAAGGCGACCCGGACGCCATTCCGGGCTCCGCGGATGTGCTGGGCGCGGAAGACCTGGCGGTCCATGACTATGCGGATGTGACGCGTCTCCTGCGCACGGTTGCCGGCGTGAACATCCAGGAAGAAGACGGTTATGGCCTGCGCCCGAACATCGGCATGCGCGGCACCGGTTTGGACCGATCCGAGAAGATCACCCTGATGGAAGACGGCGTGCTGATGTCACCGGCGCCCTACGCCGCACCGGCGGCCTATTATTTCCCGCACGCCGGGCGCATGGCCGGTGTCGAAGTGATCAAGGGCGCCGCCGGCGTCCGTTACGGTCCGCGCACCCAGGGCGGTTCTCTGAACCTGCTTTCCATCCCGGTTCCGGAAGAAACATCCGGCCTGCTCAACATCTGGCTCGGCGACGAAAATACGCGCCGTGGCCATGCCTATGTTGGCGGCATGACCGATGCCGGCGACGGCGTGCGCGTCGGCGGTCTCATCGAAGGCTTCTTCGACAGCGCTGACGGTTTCAAGGTCATCGACGGCATGGAAGACGCCTCGACCGGCTATGACATCGAGGATTATGTCGGCAAGTTCCGTGTCGAGATCGAAGGCGACACGATCAGCCACATGTTCGAACTGAAGGGCCAGTACTCCGACGAATTGTCGAACGAAACCTATCTCGGCCTGACCGAGGCGGACTTCGCGGCCGATCCGTTCCGCCGTTATTCCGCCAGCCAGAACGACCAGATGGATGCCGAGCATTCGGAATTTTCGCTGCGCTACCAAGGTCGTTTCTCTAATGGGATGACGCTGTCGGGCGTGGCCTACCGCACCGATTTTGCCCGTGACTGGTTCAAGCTCGACCGGATCGATCCGGACGGGTCCGGCCCGGCCAGTGCCGTGAAGATCGGCGACCTGCTCGATGAACCGGTGACCTATGCCGACGCGTTCGAGATCGCGACCGGCGGCGCCGGCTTCGTTTCGGCCGATGATGCGGTGCTCATCAAGCACAATAATCGCGATTACTACGCACAGGGTCTCCAGCTCGAGCTGGACGGCGAAGCCAGCTTCGGCGGTGCCGACCATGCTTGGCGTTTTGGCGTCCGCGTCCATGAAGACGAGATGGACCGCTTCCAGTGGCGCGAGAACTTCCGCATGGACAACGGCACGCTCGTGCTGACTTCGGTCGACGCGCCGGGCTCCGACTCCAACCGGATCGACAGCGCCAAGGCCGTGTCCTTCTTCGTCCAGGACGAGATCACTTTCGGTCAGTGGACGTTCACGCCGGGCCTGCGCTACGAGCAGGTCGACCTGCGCCGCGAGGATTTCGGCAAGACCGATCCGGATCGCCTCGGCACCAGCCTGGTGATCAAGGAAAACTCCGTCGATGCCTTCATTCCGGGCCTCGGCATCCGTTTCGACATTGACGACAATCTCGCCCTGTTCGGTGGCGTGCACCGCGGTTTTGCCCCGCCGGCACCGGGTTCCACGACGCAGGAGCCGGAAGACGCCACGAACTGGGAATTCGGCGCGCGTTACTCGCAGGACAACTGGAATGTCGAGGCGATCGGCTTCTTCAACGCCTATGAAAACCTGATCGGCACCTGCACCAACTCGACCGGCGGCGGCTGTGTGATCGGCGACCAGTTCGACGGTGGGAAAGTCGACGTGATGGGTCTGGAACTGACGGCCGACGCCGATCTCGGCCGCATTGCCGGTTGGTCGGCCTCAGTCCCGGTTCGCGCGGCCTACACCTGGACCGACGCGGAATTCCAGACCGGCTTCTCTTCGGGCTTCGGTCCGTGGGGCAGTGTCGAATCCGGTGACAGCCTGCCCTACATCCCGGAAAACCAGCTCTTCGTCGCGATCGGCCTGGATGCCGGCGAATTTGGCGGTGAGGTTTCGGTCTCCTGGGTCGACGAGATTCGCACCGAAGCCGGTCAGGGCACGATCCCGGCAGACGAGCGTGTCGAAGGTCACACGGTCATGGACGCCTCGGCCTGGTATGCGATCACCGAACAGGTCCGAACCCGCATCTCTGTCCGTAACTTGGCGGACCAACGCTACGCCGTAGCCCGTAGTCCTTCAGGGCTCCTACCGGGCGCGCCCAGAGCTGTGTTGGTCGGACTTTCGGTGATGTATTGAGCAGGCCTGAGGCGCATGCCTCCGGGTTTTGGTAGACCAAATTACTGCCAAAATTCCCCTTCAGGCGAGCGAATGCCGAGCACGACATCCTGTTCGATTTTCGATAGACACGATTCCACCTTTTTTCCCGTCACATGACACGCCCGTTCTACGATGTGGGCCCAGGTCAAACCGTTGGCAAAAAGCATTCCGTGAACATCGAGTGTGCCCCCGCGGTTTCGAAAGCCCAAAAAGGCCGATCGTTTCGCGCCGGTATCAATCGGTCTCAAACATCCCGACATCGCCTCAGCGCGGGTATGAACCGCAAATACGCGGGCCTGAGCATGAGCCGGGAACAGGTCGTCCAACAAAGTTTCGGGGGCACATATTTCCGCCTCGGTTTCATCTCTGGGGATGCGGAAACGCCCAGGCTCGGCAATGTAAACAAGACTGTTGGACAATCCCGAGCGTTCCAGGCGCTCAGAGGCTTTGAGTGTTTGGTCGAGTTGGTACGCACCGGTCGCGATCAAGATTAACGACTCTTGCCCAGAACCACTCACTCGAATTGCGCCATCGGCACACAATCGCTCGGCGTCGCGTTGCGAAAAAACCGAGGAGACAACCCGTTTGGGGCACACGATATTCCAGATTTCGCCACGCGATTTGTAAACCGCGTCGATCATCGCGAGAGCACTGTTCCAATCAGCGGGAAAGACAACTCGGCATGTGTCCGACATTTCGCCTAAAAACGCTTCTGCAAGTGTCGTGTCCTGGTGGGAAAGCTCGTTTTTGCCGTTTTCCCAGGCGTGTGACGTCGTGATCAACGGCAGGCTCGGCCAATTGCGCGACTTGCCAGCTTCCTTGAGGTGGCGCGTAAAGATAAGGTCTTGGCGGATGGCGCCGAGCATCTTGACCGCGAAGGCTTCGTAAGAGACGGCAAGTGAAAGCCCGCCCTTGTTTGCTAGGGCTGCACATATCACCGCTTCCTCATTGAGAGCGGTTATCACAGCCCCATCAACGGCTTCAGCTATACCCGGTTCCGGCGTGGTGACACGATGCTTGAGCAAATCCAGTGTCGCGTTCATTCGATTGGAGCGCATCTCGTCGGGATTGCCTACACGTACGCGCACATCCTTGTTCAGGGAAAAAAGTTCAGCAGTATAGGTATCGATCGCCTCCATCGGAGACGAGGCAAGACTTGTGTCGTCCCATCGCGGTTCGGGATATTTAAGTTCTAGCGGTTTGCGTGACACCATGGGGTGATCGCGCTCTTTTGGACGTCCCACGGCAGTGTGATTGTTGAGCGCCTGCGCGGCGGCTCTTAGCTTGTCAATGGGAACGAACAACTTACTGGCCGCCGCATTGAATGTATCGCGCGCTGCGTCATCGTCCCGTGGATTAGCTTCGAGCGGCAGATTGTGTGCGCGATTGGTCCCGGCACCTGGAAAACCGAAACCTTTGACCGTTTCGGCAACGCCGTAGTGAAGCGGTACCGGATAATTTGCGTCTCCACGCTGAATAGCTTCTGAGCAGGCACTCAGACGAGATTCGATCTCTATGATACCCCAAGCGAGAGATGCGGGATCTCGACCATCCAAACCAATCGGATCGAACCCGTTGAGTTGAAGGTGTTCCCTAAACCAATCGGTTCCACCATCCTGGGCCATGCTCGAGCGCTGATCGATCCGGCGACCATTAGCGATCATGATTGGAGCGACTAAGCCTGTATCCTCTGCTCGCCACCATCGAGGGGCCCAATCAGAACCGCGTTGTTCCTCAAACGCGCCATCGCTCAAAAATGCGACGAGCTTTTCGCCCGGCAGGGGCATGTGAGGGTATAATAGTTCGGCAAAGCCCAGATATCCTCCCTCTATCATCCCACCGGCTGTCGTGGCGTTGACATGACTTCCAAGTGGAGACGACGGGCGACCATCCGCACCAACTTCGCAGGAATAGAAATCTCTTACGAATTGAGTGAGTTTGTCGTCGCTAAGGCCGTAGTGACGGGCTTGAGCGTCGGATAGATTATTGACCAACACATTGACAGCGTCGATCGCTGCAACGCAATGCCCCTGCCCCATGAGCCAGGACCGGGTTTCTCCTGTGAGCGTATTGGCCAAAAGGTATCCAGCATAGGCCGGCACCATGTTTAGCGCGCCGCCGGTATGGCCTTCCGGATTGGACTTAAAATCTTGAGCATCAAGCGGGCGGCCATCAAGGTGGACGTTTTGCGTATAAGTCATGTGCGCGACCAGCCACATTCCCGCGCTCGCGATCATGTCGGCTGCTCGGAAGAGCGAAAAGACGTTCGATCGAGAAGCGAATTGCTTCTTCGCGACAAGCTCGTCGGCAAGCGCATGCACACGGCACTGTATTTTCGGTTCGTGCTCGATCATCCCATACCCTACGGCCCAGCGCGCGAAATCTGGATCATGGGCGCGAATATCCCGCGCGCGCGCCTCGATGTGGTGGCGTTCGTGATTAGTGCGCTGGGCGTTCATATTGACCTCGTCTTCGATGAGTTTAATTCAAGGGGCATTCGAGCGTAGAATCTTCGCTCGTTCTCACGATACTCTGCTAGGTACGCGTCGACCTGAGGCGCCGCGAGCGGTGCAGGGCTCCTACCGGTTTATCGTGACAGTGAACTCAATCGCCGATGCGAATACGTGAAGGTCCGGTGAACTGATAAGGTGGAATTTCTAGGTTTTTCGGTGCCGGGCCACGTCGAACCCGCCCAGAAACGTCGTAGACCGAGCCGTGACAGGGGCAATACCAACCGCCAAATCGGCCGCGATTGTCGCCCACGGATTGGCCAAGCGGAACGCACCCCAGATGCGTGCACACGCCGACCACGACCAGCCACTCCTCATCGATGACGCGATCAGCATCAATTTCAGGATCAATTAGACCGGGATCGTCATCATCGGCACGTGCAAGGGCCAGAGTTTGCGGCGTGCGGCGTTCGATGAATACCGGGCGCTCGCGCCAGGCTACCGTCAAACGCTCACCGGGCTGGAGCGCGGACACGTCAACTTCGGTCGTGCCCGCCGCGAGTGTATCTGCCGCCGGATTGAAACTATCGATAAACGGCCATGCGGACAGTCCGAGCCCTACCACGGTACCGCCTGCCGCAGCGATATAGATAAAGTCGCGGCGTGTGGTTTGTTCGGGCATGTTTACCTCCATAGCTTAAAGGAGGAGGCGCGGGGCCCGCTTTCGCGTGCCCCGCGATGACATCGGCGGATCGAGAAAAGGAATAAGCGTTCCGCCGATAAACTACTCCTACTCCGCCTCCTCCGGTGCCGGAGTGTCCAGAATCGTTCGGAGGTAGATCAACGTGTCCGCCATCCGATTGATCCAGGATGGGTGGAGGCGCTCTTGGAACTGTCCCACCGGGCTCAAGAATTGACCGATGACCACGACCGCATTGGGATGGGCCATGATATTCGCCTGAGCATATTCGAGTACGAACTCAGTTCCCTCATCGGTGTTCTCGATCTCGGCCTCAGCTTCGAACAGGACCAAGTCCTGATACTGAAAATGAAAGGCCGGATTAAACCGCACGCGTGTGAATTGAGAGGAGCTGTCGCCCCCGTCTTGATCGGTAAAGACGAACGAGGCGTCGGCATAACCGGCAAGGTGCCAAGACGTCTCTGCAGACCGATCTACACCCGACAGAATTGGCAGATATCCCTGCCCGCTCGCGGTTCGCTCTGCAGCGGATACATCCTGCCCAAGGGCCTGCGAGGCAGCGCCAATAAATAGGAGGCTGGCAATGCCCAGGTTCAGAACCCAACGGGCAGGTTGGTAGGAAAGCGTTTTTGTCCGAGTCATGTGTCCCTCACTTGCGGCCAGGAGGGCGGGAAGGCCCATCCTGGCGGCCTTTCCATTGCTTTATTGATTGGCATCGAGTTGATCGAAGAGTGCGCTCATCCGCCGGCGAGCCAGACCCGGATGCCGGGCAGCTCGGGCGGCTTCGCCATTGACGGCTTCGCCATCGCCAACTTCGATCAAAACGATCATGCCGGCGGCATAATGCGGCGCACATTTAATGCCGTAGAGGCCTTCTTCGTCGAAGGTCACCGTCACGGCTTGATTAAGAGCACCTCGAAACGGCTCTGCCCCCTCGGGCAACATGCTGGAGATTGTCTCCGCATTGTGGCTTGGATTGGTGGGTAGGAAGGTGACGGTGTCACCCGGCTGAAGTTCGAGGAACGCCGGCTCAAACACCATGGCACCTTCTGCGCCACGATTGAGCATATGGACCTCATAATCTTCAGCCCAAGCTGCCCCCGCTCCGGTCAGTCCCACGACGCCGGCAAGGACGGCTGCGCACGCAATCTTTTTCATAACTAGCCCCTGTATTGGCCTTAGAAATATTGTGTTCAATACAGAGATTACGGATCAGAAAGGTTCGCCCCTCATCGATCGGGCGTGGCAGGTTGACGCATGAAAGCATTGTCTTGGGTGGAAATATAACGTCATTAATACAAACGTTATTAATAATCGTCGTGATGATGGCTGGCTCTAACCTCGGCTGCGCGTCGTGGCTTGAGAAAATAAACCTCGAACAAATAGACGCTGAAAATCACCGTACTCGCAATACCGACAATGACCGGGTCCTGCTCAAGCTTCACCGCGACCAGTCCGGCTAAGACAGCGAGGTCGATAAGGATTGCCATGACCACGATGAGCGGATTGGCGCCTACGGTTTGCCGCAGGTGCCGCAACACGCCCCAATGCACCGCCAAGTCCATAACAAGGTAAAGCATGGCCCCAAGCGCTGCGATGCGCGATAGGTCAAACAAGACGGTCAAAATGGCCGCTAGCACGACCGTATAGACAAGCATGTGGGTTTGAATTCGCCCCGGCATGCCAAAATGCCGATGCGGTATTAGTTGCATGTCAGTCAACATGCCCAGCATGCGGGAAACGGCAAAAACGCTTGCAACGAGTCCAGAGGCCGTTGCCAGCATGGCCAGAAGGATTGTGACCAGGCGGCCAGCATTGCCGAAGGTTGGCCGAGCCGCCTCGGCCAGGGCGAAGTCCTTCGCGTCCACGATGGCGTCGATCGGCAAACTTGCCCCGACCGCCAAGGCCACAAAGATATAGACGACTACGCAAGCCAGTATCGCGAGAATGATCGCCCGCCCGACATTGCGATGCGGGTCCTGGATCTCGCCGCCACTATTGGTGATGGTCGTAAAGCCCTTGAAGGCCAGAACCCCGAGCGCAAGCGCTGCCAGAAAGCCGAGAGCGCTTGGCTCGGAAGGGGTGCTGCTCGGCTCGACCGTCAAGCCTTGAGCCGCCCAGAAACCCGCCAAGGCGAGCGCTGCGATTCCGACTACCTTGACCAAGGCCAGGAAGACGGAAAAGAAGCTGACCACCCGATTGCCGAGCAGGTTGACAGACAAGGCAGCGAGGATCAGTCCGACTCCGAGTGCGGGGATGATTATCGGACTGGCCTGCCAGCCGAATAATTGCGCCGTGTATGTGCCAAACGTCCGGGCGACCAAGCTTTCATTGATCACCATGGAAAAGGCCATCAGCAAGCCGGCGCTCGCCGTGACGGCGGTTCGGCCATAGGCTTTCTCCAGGAACATGGCGATACCGCCGGCCGATGGAAAGGCGTTGGCCAGTTTCACGTAGGAATAGGCACTGAAGCCCGTCGCAATAGCAGCGGCCACGAACACCCAGACAAAAGCGTCGCCAGCCAATTCGGCGATCTGACCGGTGAGGGCAAAAATGCCCGCCCCGATCATCACGCCCGTGCCCATCGCTACGGCACCGAACAGGCTTAGGGAGTTCGTTTTATAGGCCTTGTCCATCTTCACCTCGTTACAGATCAGAGTTTGACGGAGCGCAGTCGCAGAGAATTCGAGATCACCGAAACCGAGGATAGGCTCATCGCCGCCGCGGCGAAGATCGGTGAAATCAGAATGCCCAGGAACGGGTACAGCACGCCGGCCGCGACGGGCACGCCCGCAGCGTTGTAGACCAGCGCAAAGAAGAGGTTCTGCTTGATGTTGCGCATGGTCGCGCTGGCCAGACGCCTAGCTCGGACAATACCGTTTAGATCCCCCTTGATGAGGGTGAAGCCCGCGCTTTCGATCGCGACATCTGCGCCCGTTCCCATGGCGATGCCAACATCTGCTTGTGCAAGTGCAGGCGCGTCGTTCACGCCATCTCCGGCCATCGCGACACGTCGCCCTTCGGACTGCAAATTCTGAATGATCCGTGCCTTGTCCTCTGGAAGGACGTCAGCGCGGATTTCATCAATGCCCAGCCGAGCGGCTACTGCGCGAGCGGTTTTTTCATTGTCGCCTGTCGCCATGACAATCTTGAAGCCAAGACCATGCAGCGCTTTCAAGGCTTCTGGCGTCGTTTTCTTTACTGGGTCAGCAACGCAGACTAAGCCGGCGACCGCACCGTCGATCGCGACGAACATGACGGTTTCGCCTTGCTCGCGACGATTATCCGCCGTTTCTGCCAGATCGGTTGCTGCGAGACCCAGCTCTTCAAGCAAGCGTGCATTGCCAAGCGATACAGCCCGACCATCGACCCGTCCGATGACGCCCTTTCCCGTGATCGCTTCGAAGTCCTGGGTTTGGGCAAGTTCCAATCCCTTTTCCAGCGCACCCTCGACAATAGCCTCTGCCAGCGGGTGTTCGGATCCTCGCTCCAGGCTGGCGGCCAGTCGAAGTAGCTCATCGTCCGTGTGTTCATCACGGGTGATGACAGCCACGAGCTTTGGCTTGCCCTCGGTGAGCGTACCGGTTTTGTCCACAATCAAAGTATCGACCTTGGCGAAACGCTCGAGCGCTTCGGCATTCTTGATCAAAACACCCGCCTGCGCACCCCGGCCGGTTGCAGTCATAATCGACATTGGTGTTGCAAGACCCAGCGCACACGGACAGGCGATAATCAACACCGCAACCGCCGACACCAAGGCGTAGGCCATAGCAGGAGGCGGTCCCCAAATGGACCATGACACAAAGGATATGACAGCGATCAGGATGACCGCGGGAACAAATCGGCCCGAGATGACG
>Ga0070726_10001027_pt1 | contig 29991 bp, 23 predicted proteins | sample tdAd471_FD_67275 | JGI IMG/M metagenome (GOLD analysis project Ga0070726, IMG submission 67275) | Marine sediment microbial communities from the Atlantic coast under amendment with organic carbon and nitrate - tdAd47.1 | ecosystem: Environmental > Aquatic > Marine > Coastal > Sediment | place...
GAGGAATGACCTGGTCTGCGGGCAAACTGATTGCCAGCACGGCATCAAGCGTCGATGGTTACCCCGCCTCGAAGAGTGACCTGTAGCTCACACTCCGCAGTCGCAGCAGAAGAATCCCGGCCTCTTTAACCTGGCAATGTAAAGATGGATTGATCGTCAGGAGTTGAGTTCAATCGCGTTGAAGAAGACGCAGAGCTGAATCGCACCAGCTCTGCGTCTCGTTGTGTCTGAGTCTCTGTTTTCAGCTCGGTCAGTCCTCAACAACTTCCGGTTCGTGGACCGGGGTGAAGTTGAGGGCTCCGCCGAGTTCGTCGATGTGGACCGTGCAATTCGGCGGCAGGTTGCCGGCCAGTAGTTCGTTGGCCAGTTGGTTCTGCAGTCGCTGCTGGATGACGCGTTTCAGCGGTCGGGCACCGTACGCCGGGTCGTAGCCTTCTTCGGCGAGCAGGTCTCGTGCTCGGTCGGTGACTTCGAGTTTGAAACCGTTGGCGGCAAGTTGCTTCTCCAGCCTGACCAGCTGCAGGTCGACGATCTGACGAATCTCTTCGCGACCCAGCGGATGGAAGACAATCGTTTCGTCGATGCGGTTGAGGAACTCGGGAAGAAACTCGCGTTTCAGAACGCTCATCACCTGGTTGTGAATCTCGTCCTCGGCCTCTTCCTGACCGGCGAGTTCCATGATCAGCTGGCTGCCGATGTTCGAGGTCATCACGACAATCGTATTCGTGAAGTCGACCGTGCGCCCCTGGCCATCGGTCAGGCGACCGTCGTCCAGAACCTGGAGCAGAACATTGAAGACGTCGCGGTGTGCCTTCTCGATCTCGTCAAGCAGCAGCACGCTGTAAGGCCGACGGCGAACGGCTTCCGTCAGGCGCCCGCCCTCTTCGTAACCGACATAGCCTGGAGGAGCACCGATCAGCCGGGCGACTGAATGCTGTTCCATAAACTCGCTCATGTCGATGCGCACCATCGCTCGTTCGTCGTCGAACAGGAACTCGGCGAGCGCTTTGCAGAGTTCCGTTTTCCCGACGCCCGTTGGGCCGAGGAAGATAAATGAGCCGATCGGCCGATTTGCATCCTGCAGGCCGGATCGCGAACGTCGCACGGCATTGGCAACAGCCGTCACCGCTTCGTGCTGATCGATCATCCGGTCGTGAATGCGGTCTTCCATCTTCAACAGTTTTTCCCGCTCGCCCTGCAGCATGCGACTGACCGGGATGCCGGTCCAGCTGCTGACGACTTTCGCGATGTCTTCGTCGGTCACTTCCTCGCGCAGCATCCGCTCGCCATCGGCAGCGATTTCGGCGAAGCGGGCTTCGCCGTCGGCCAGTTGCTGCTCGGCCGTCTTCAGCCGCTGCTCGACTTCAAACGCCCGTTGGAAGTCCTCGTTGAGGTTCGTCGTGCGAGCCCGATTGAAGGCCTGTTCGTATTCCGTGCGGAGGTGCTCGATTTCCTCCTTCAAGGGCTGCATCGACGTCAGTGATTCCTTTTCCGTCTCCCAGCGGGCTTTCAACTGATTGACGTGCTCTTCACGTTCCGCAATTTCGCGCCGCAGAGTTTTGAGGCGTTCTTTCGAATCGGCACTGGTTTCCTGTTCGAGCGCCTGCGCTTCAATCTGCATCCGAGTCAGCTCGCGAGTTGCCTCGTCGACTTCGACGGGCATCGAGTCAATCTCCATGCGCAGCCGGCTGGCTGCTTCATCGACGAGGTCAATCGCCTTGTCCGGCAGGAAGCGATCGCTGATGTACCGGTCCGACAGCGACGCCGCGGCGATCAGCGAGTCGTCGGTGATCCGCACGCCATGATGTGTTTCGTAGCGGTCCTTCAGGCCGCGCAGAATTGAGATCGTGTCTTCGACATTCGGTTCCTGAACCAGGACTGGCTGGAAGCGGCGTTCGAGTGCCGGGTCCTTCTCAATGTGCTTGCGGTATTCGTCGAGCGTTGTCGCGCCAACACAGTGCAGCTCGCCGCGAGCGAGTGCCGGCTTCAGCAGGTTGGACGCGTCCATCGCGCCTTCCGACGCGCCCGCACCAACAACCGTGTGCAGTTCGTCAATAAACAGAATGATCTGGCCGTTCGATTCGGTGACTTCTTTCAGAACCGCCTTCAGCCGATCCTCGAATTCGCCGCGATACTTCGCGCCCGCCACCAGCGCCCCCATATCGAGAGCGACGACTCGCTTGTTCTTGAGGTTCTGCGGAACGTCGCCGAGGACGATGCGATGCGCGAGCCCCTCGACAATCGCCGTCTTGCCAACACCCGGTTCGCCGATGAGTACCGGGTTGTTCTTGCGACGCCGCGAGAGCACCTGAATGACTCGACGGATTTCATGATCCCGACCGATGACCGGGTCGATTTTGCCCTGTTCAGCCAGTTCCACGAGGTCCTTGCCGTAGCGCTGCAGTGCCTGGTACTTGTCCTCGGGATTCTGATCCGTGACCGTCTGTCCTCCACGAATCGACTTCAGTGATTCCAGAATGTCGTGCTCGCCGACGCCGTGCAGGTTCAACAGTTTGCGAGCAGCAGAGTCAACAGTCACAAGTCCCATGAGCAGGTGCTCAGTCGAGACGAAGGCGTCCTTCATCTGCTCGGCCTGCTTCTGAGCCTTGTCGAAAACCTGATTCAGGTCGCTGCCGATTGAGAGCTGGCCTCCCGCTCCGGAGACCTTTGGAAGCCGATCGATTTCGGCGATGGCTGCCGCCTGAAGCTGCTGCGCGTTTGCACCGATCTTCTGGACCAGCGGTCGGATGATGCCTTCCTGCTCGTCGAGCAACGCCGCCAGCAGGTGCATCGCCGCAAGCTGCGAGTTTCCCTTGTCCTCAGCGAGTTGCTGTGCCCGCTGAACTGCTTCCTGCCCCTTGACGGTCAGCTTGTCAAATCGAAACGCCATTGCCGTGCCTCCCGAAAGCGTGCGTTGCACATCGAGAAATCTGCGAGCGGGTCGACGGTCACGGGACCGCCCTGACACCCGCTTCAGCGGCTCTCAAGACGCCATTCGCCCGAGGGCCAGCTCAGTTGGGAAGGCAGAAAAGCACAGCGCGTGCCGAACCGAATTCAAAACACTGCCCGAGCGTTCTGCGAGGTCCTGCGACGGACCTGAGGCGGAGAAACTGTGTGCCCGAGAACGACGCAACGCCTTATGACAAAGGGGCTTGTGACCTGCACGCCAAACGCAATTGATAGGAGCCCGGTCGCGCGTCGAGTTTTTCGACGAACGCTCTGGCTGCACGCTCGCGGCGTGAGACGCTGCCACATCGACAGGCAGGCTTGCGAGCCGCGAACCGACCCGCTGCTGTCATTGTGGCAGTTTTGTCACTGGCCAGGATGGATCGTCAGCGGTCAATTTCGCCCATGACGATATCGAGCGAGCCGACGACAGCCGGAATGTCGGCGAGCAGAAAGCCCTCGCACAATGGAGCGGTCGGAGCCAGATTGCAGAAGCACGAACTCTTGGCTCGGGCTCGCAGCGGTTCGGCCTTGTCGTTGCCGACAAAGTAAAAACCCATCGCACCGCGCGGGCATTCGGTTTCGAGGTACACCTCGTCCTTCGGCAGCTTGGTGCTCAGCTTGAACGGCACGCGGTAGTCGCCTTTGGCTGTCGGGTACTTCTCGATGGCCTGCCGAACGAGACTGATGGCCTGCACAACTTCCATCATGCGGACGAAGAAGCGGCACCAGTTGTCGCCAAGAACGGCTTCTCGCGGCGCCTGCTTGAACGGCGCGACCGGCACGTCGAACGAGTAACCCTCGTACATGCGAGTGTAGATCGGGTCGCCGTCGCGACGCAGGTCCCAGTCGACACCGCTGCCTCGCAGGACCGGTCCGGTGCAGCCGTAATCGATGGCCATCTCACGGTCCATGATGCCCAGACCGGCGGTCCGCTTAATGAAGATGTGATTGCGGGTCAGGAGTGCGTGGTACTCCTTGATTCGCGGTTCGAGCCAGTCGAGGAACATCTTGACGCCGTCCATCCACGAAATCTGCTCGTCCTGCGGGCGTCCCGTCAGCGACGCGAGGCCCGGCGGGATGGGAATCGATGTCGGCAGGTCGTGTGTCGCCCCGCCAACAGTCAGGTAACTGTAGGTCAGACGCGCCCCGCAGACTTCCTCGAACAGGTCGAGGATGATTTCGCGTTCCCGGAAGGCGTACAGAAACGGGCTGAACGTGCCGAGGTCCAGGCCGTAAGCGCCCATCCCGACGAGGTGGCTGGCGATGCGGTTCAGCTCGGCGATGAGCACGCGCAACACCATCGCCTTTTCCGGCACATCCATGCCGATCAGCTTCTCGACAGCCAGCGACATGCCGAGATTCATATTCATCCCGGCGAGATAGTCCATGCGGTCCGTGTAGGGAATCCACTGAGCGGGCGAGAGGTTCTCGCCGATCTTCTCTGCACAGCGATGCAGATAGCCGATGTGCGGCGTCACTTCGTGGATGATTTCGCCGTCGGTCCGGAGCAACAGACGCAGCACGCCGTGTGTGCTCGGGTGCTGCGGTCCCATGTTGACCAGCATTTCGTCCGTACGGACATCAAATTCAATAATGCGTGGGTCTTCGACTGTGACGCTCATGTGACTGTCCGTTGAGCGGGGGCGAGCCCGCGTGGATCAGGATGGTGTTTGCTTTCGAAGCCGCCGGTCCGACGGGGGATCGTCGAGCTGACTCCAGGGCCGCGACGGCGGATGTCTACTTGCCGCGAATGCCGTGATATTCCAGCGGGAACTCGTAGTCCTTCCGCAGCGGGTGGCCGACCCAGTCTTCCGCGCAGAGGATGCGGACGAGGTTCGGGTGTCCGACAAAGTTGATGCCAACCAGGTCGAAGGTTTCTCGCTCGTGCCAGTCGGCAATTCTCCAGACGCCGGAGACTGTCGGGACATCCGGCAGCTCTCCGTCCTTGTCGTCCTTCCAGCGTGGCAGGATGACTTTGACCGTGATCCTGTGTTTCAGCGAGTAGCTTTGCAGATGGTAGACGACCTCGACGTGCGGCTCGTGCCCGAATTTCTTCTGCTTCTTCTCGTCCGGTTCGAAGTAGTCGACACCGCACAGGTTGTTGAGATGGTCGAACTGTGTCCGTTCGTCGGTTTTCAGGAAGCGGGCAACGTCGGCAATTGCTTCCGGCGCGACTTCGACCCAGGGATCGATGGCTTCAAGATTTGCCCCGGTGATGCGGTCCTCGCCGAACTTTTCAACGAGTAGATTGCGGATTTCTTCAGCGGTCATTGTTGGCTTGCCTGGCTGGCCGATGAGTGTCTGGTCCGGCTCAGAAGAATTTCTCGATGAAAGTCAGTGACGCGAAGTCGCGGTGTCCTGAGGTTGATGATCGTCAGGCGACAAGTTCCGGCTGAGCAGCGGAGGCTTCCGAAGGTTCGACCTCGCGTTTCCTTGCGTACTCGGCACCGACAGCTCGGACCCAGTCAAGGTCGCCCCGCTTCCAGACGTACGCGAAGCCGACGAGCAGAACACCAAAGAAGACCAGGATGTCGCCCAGTCCGACCCAGGCGAGGCTGGTTGCGACTTCAGCGGAAATCGCCGTTGCGGCATCGGTGGTGCCGGGGGCCAGGTTGAGGACCTTGTCGGTCAGTTCGACACGGGCGGAATCGCTGAGCTGCGTGTCTGCCAGCTGAGTCGCGCCGCCGTACAGTGTGGCCCAGGGGAAGAAGAAGGCGACTTCAACATCGAACACGATGAAGAGCAGAGCAACCGTGTAGAACCGCAGGTCGAATTGCACGTAGCTGGACCCGATCGTCGGTTCGCCGCATTCGTAGATTGCGTCTTTTTCCGGCGTCGGCTTTTTCGGGCGGACCAGCCGACCGATCAGCAGCGGGGCCATCACGAGAACCGTTCCCGCGATCCCGAACAGGACAAAATGCAGCACCAGATCAGACATTGACGATCACCCTTCAGTCGGGGGTGTGGGACTTCGATTAAAAAAGCAGGGTTCTGCTGAGGTCAGTCAGGCGAGCAGTTGCTCGTCTGACGAGTCCGTTCCGCTAACGGATTCGGCCATGAGCGACTGTCGCCCGGAAAAGCCTGCATCCAGCTCGTGCCAGAAGTGAACTTCCGGTTCACCCAGCTGCCAGCACAGGTAAACAACGCGATCATCCAGCATTGCAGGAAAGTCGACGAGTCCTCGGGTGGAGTCCTTGAATTCGACGCCCAGTTCCTGCAGCTCGGCAATAAACGCGGCGAGCCGGCGTTCGTCGTTCCGCAGGTCCGCTTCGACCTGGTCGAGTTCGTCTGAATACAGCCGGCCAGGTGACGAGTTGCCGCGCAGCTTGCGAACGCGATTCAGGCGTCCGCGGCGATCTTCGATATCCCGATTCAGGTCGACGATGTCCTGGACAATCGCCCGCACCAGCGGCAAACGCTGATTGGCTTCTTCGACCGTAAACAGCTTTCTGTCAGCCTGATCGACCGCCATGGCAACTAACACCTGAAACAGAACCAGACGGCAAGCAGCCCAGGCTGCCTCTGGCTGACGAAGAATTAGACTTCAAACGGACTCGGTTCGCCTTTGACCCAGACGGGCTGGTCGAGCACCTTCGACTCGGCGACCGCAGCGGGGTTGAGTGTCGCTCGACCCCACGCGACCTGCAGCGGCAGCTTGGCGTAATCGACGATGCACCCATCGCGGCTGAAACAGCTCAGGTCGTAATTCGAGCCCATGAAAATACAGTCGACCGGACACGGCTCGACACACAGAGCACAGAACATGCACTTCGTGTAGTCGACTGCGAATCCGTCAATGCGGAATCCCTTGCCGACCGGGCTCTTTTCTTTTTCGATGTAGATACAGTCGACCGGACAGGCCACAGCGCATTTCTCGCAGCCGATGCAGGTCGTCAGGTCAAACCGATGGAAGCCCCGATAGCGCGCTTTGACAGGCACCGGAGTTTCAGGGTACTCGTAAACTTCCGTAAATGTACGACGGCGATACGTCTTGATCATCGTCCACAGTGTGACCCACATGCCGTGAGCCACGGTGGCGATTGCTCGATAGACGTCCAGAAACCAGTTAATCATGTCGGCCTCGAAGGGGTTCGACCGAGTCATCAGGCTGAGAAAACGCCACTGCTAAGGATCGTGTTTGAAACAACTCCCCCCAAAGTGGCACCTCGCTCCGCGAGGTCAGCCCAGTGATCAGGCTGACGCCGCGGAGCGGTGTGCCACAATAAACGGGAAGTTGTTTCGAACACGTTCCTAAGCGAAGAAATTCGCGCAGCAGTACGCCACTCTCGCGAAGAGAGGCGCGGGATTATATGAGGCGCCCTCGACCACGCAAGGCACCTGGAGATGCTGTGCCTGCGCGTATTGCCGTGTTCCGGAAACACCATTCCTGACTCGGCGACAGGCTTCGCTGGCAGGATGATGACGTGGCTGTTGTCGAACATCCTGTGGCAGTGACGCCGGTCGCCAGCACGACCATTCACGGAGGAACCGACACGGGCTCAGACGTGCGTGACGCAGTTCTGGCAGGTCTCATCCTGCCGAACTTCGCGAACGACCTCCGCGAAAGTGACAGACCCGGGCGGGACTGCAATCCGGTCGGAAGGCGCGCGATGTGACCAACGCGCCGAAACTGGTGATGGGTGGCGGAGTCGTGGCTTGCAGGCCGTTGCCGAAAAACTCCGGGCGTCTGGGCAGAAGGTGCGTTGCAAATCCGAAACCGAGCGGTATTCTCTGTAGCCTTGGCTGAGACTGAGTCTCAGTTACACCTTGAGGGGCGGTCGCTGCGATCGCACGCTCGTCCATCGGGCTCGTCACTCTGCGTTGGCCCCTCACTCTCCATCCCTCCTTTTCGTAGCCCGCCGACAGTCAACCTACGTTCTCGCCGATTGCCGCCAGCCAGCCAACTGCCAGCCAGTCGACACTCCAAGGCGAAATGCCCCTGTTTCCCTGGACGAAGAGACCTTCCTGATGAAAAAACGAACCGGCTTTACGCTCATTGAGCTGCTCGTCGTCATTGCGATCATCGCGATCCTCGTTGCACTGCTTCTTCCCGCGGTTCAGTCCGCTCGCGAGGCAGCGCGTCGGATTCAGTGCAAGAACAACCTGAAACAGATTGGGTTGGCGATGCACAATTATCACGACGCGAACAGCACCATGCCGATGAGTTTCGTCGTTGACTACAACACGCCAGGCGGTGAATGGTCGGTGCACGCTCGTCTTCTGCCCTACGTGGATGAGGCGAACCTCTTCATGCAGATTGATCTGAGCCAGCCTTACTCGGCTGGTTCGGCAGTCGCGACAACGCGAGTCTCGATGTATCTCTGCCCCAGTGAGTCCAATGACCAGCCGCGTCTTGACAGCGCCGGACAGCAGATCCACTACCCGATCAATTACGGGTTCAACGCGGGAGGCTGGTTCACATGGAGCAACTCATCGAAGTTGACAGGGACCGGCGTGTTTCATCCGAATCGAGGCATGCGATTCGCCGACATTACCGATGGGACGAGCAATACCCTGGCTTGCTCTGAGGTGAAGACATACACGCCCTACCTGCGAGATGGTGATGCTGCTTCCGCGACTGTTCCCGGACCGGCTGGCATCAGCGGACTCGGGGGCAGTTTCAAGACGAACAGCGGGCATACAGAGTGGATCGACGGTCGAGTTCATCAGACCGGATTTACGACGGTCTTCACACCCAACACAGTCGTTCCGCATTCAAGTGGCGGTGTCGACTACGACGTCGACTTTACAAACTGCCGCGAAGAAAAGAGCTGCACGGGAGAGACGTATGCAGCGGTGACGTCACGCAGTCACCATCCCGGACTTGTCCATTCGCTCCTGGGCGACGGATCGACGCGGAGCATTTCCGACTCGATCGATCAGACGGTGTGGCAGGCGCTCGGAACTCGTGATGGCAACGAGGACCTCGGAGAGTACTGACAAAGTCGTGATCGCAGCCGCGAAGACAGCACTGCACTGTCGGCTTCACGCTGTGCTGGCTGGATGCGGAACAAGAAGATGCTCCCACATGCTGAGTCTCAAACTTCCGCGCCAATCGTCGGAGTTCAGATTGCCTCCGCTTCCATCCGGACGGAGGCTCCTGATTCGCCCAGCGTTGCCGCGACGGATTCGGCAGACTCTGTGTGTTAATACCGCCTGACGCATGCCGTCAGGGGCGGCAGGGATTTTGCCGCTGTTCTCGCACTCGACGCCGACGGCACCACCCACGGGACTCCAGCCCGAGCGACTGCTGAAAAGGCTCCGGTCCGGTATCCGGACCACCTCCCGAGCGGCACGCTACCCACTCATCATCAAACCTACGACGATCCCGGATCGGTCGGATAAGACTGCGTCCCAGACGGGGAATTCGCAGCTCCAACGAGCCAATCCGAACTCGGTTGAGGTCCATTGATGAATTCCACGGTCGCATTCCTCGTTGCCCTGCTGATCGCAACGCCTTCCGCCCTGCAGGCTGACGATGGCCCATCAAAGCCACGATCAGACAACGGAGTCATGCTCGCTGGAGACTGGTTGCCGGACGATCCGCACCAGATCGACTACGAAAAACTCCCGCGCGTCACAGCCAGCCACGCAGTCATCAGCGACGTCCGCGACCACGCCGGCACTCGCGTTCATCAGCACGCTTATCTGGCCCATCATGGCGGACGTTTCTGGGCGATGTGGAGTGATGGTCCGGGCCTGCCGAGGCCCGGCGCGACTCCCGAGCAGCATCGCAACATCGTGCCCGGCCATGATCGTCCGGAGACCCGCAACTCGTTTGCCACGAGCGAGGACGGGTTGCACTGGAGCGAACCTGCGGACCTGACCGGCCCACCTCGGATCGCTGGCTATGGCTGGATCGCCCGCGGGTTCTGGAAACGCGACGGTGAACTCCTCGCACTCTCCAGCCATTTCAACGCCCCCGGTTATGCAGGCCTCGGTCTGAGCCTCGAAGCCTTTCGGTGGAACGGCACGAAATGGGTTGAGCACGGCACCGTTCTTGACGACTCGATGAACAACTTCCCTCCGAAGCGTCTTCCGTCAGGGGAATGGATGATGACCCGTCGCGATCATCAGCGGCAGGTCTCCGTTATGATCGGCGGCACGCAGGCGTTTAATGACTGGCGGATCAACCCGCTGGCTGCGTACGACGGCAACGGTCGCCCCGAGGAGCCCTACTGGTACATCCTCCCCGATGGCAAGTCGATCGTTGGCCTCATTCGCGACAACGGCGGATCAAAGTTCCTGCTGCGCACCTTCTCGCGAGACAATGGCAGAACCTGGAGCAGCATTCACCGGACCAACTTTCCGGATGCCACCAGCAAGTTCTTTGTTCATCGCACCAGTCGCGGCTACTACGTGATGGTGTCCAACGCGAATCCTCGCCGCCGCGATCCGCTGACACTGGCCATCAGTCACGACGGCCTTGTCTTCACACGGCTCTTCTGGCTGATTGGCGGACGCCACGTCGACTATCCGCACATCATCGAGCATGACGGGCATCTGCTGGTCGCCTTCTCCGGGGCGAAGCAGACGATGGAGGTTCTAAAGGTATCGCTGGATGAGCTTGAGCGTCTGGCCATGCCGGAGTCGGTGGAACTCGCCGAACGCCTTCCGCCCGTCAAACAGACGCCTCTGCAACCGCCTCCGCACTGGATCGATCTCGGTGACGAAGGGAAAACATTGTACGCCACTGCCGATCTGCTTGTCCCGGAGATCGGCCAACGAGTTGCACTCTCACTGGCAACAACCAGTGGGGAAGGACGCGTCATGCTTGAAGTCGACAAACGGGGCCGGCTCGCCGCGCGTCTCTACAAGGCCACAGTCAGCGGGCCGCAGTTGCAGCCCGGCACTCGCCATGCGCTTCTGATTCGGCTCACGAGTCATCGCGAAAAGCCGGACGAGTTGCTCGTTCAACTCGATTCGCCGGGAAAGCTTCCCGGTGAACCGGAAGCCTGGACGCTGTCGAACTCGAAAGGCAGCAGCGCCGCCAACCTGTCCCGAGTCGTACTGCAGGGCGCCGCCGATTCTGCCGGATTCTCGAATGTCCGGGTCGCAGCGACTCACGCAGCACTGGCACAAGCGAAGGTCGTTGCGGGAGCAGCCAACGTCGCCGACGTCATCGTTTACGGAGGCACGCCAGGCGGTCTCGCCTCAGCCCTGGCCGCTGCTCGACAGGGCAGCCGGGTCATCGTTGTCGACCCGAATTTCCACGTCGGCGGCATGACCACCAGCGGGCTGGGCAAAAGCGACATCGAAAACCGCGCGATGATCGGCGGCATCTTCCGGGAGTTCGTGCAGGCACAGTTCCAGCACTACCTCAAGACTTACGGTCCCGATCACGAGAACATCAAACTCTGCCGCGACGGTTACTACGCCGAGCCGTCAGTTTCGGAAGCCGTGTTCGAGTCGCTGCTGGCTGCGGAAGGCAATCGCGTCAAGGTCTTGAAAGGCTGGCGTCTCGCGAAAGCACACACATCCGATAACACACTCAAGGCGATCACGATCCTGCGGAAGAAGGACGGCTCAACCCGGCGGCTGCATGGCAAGGTCTTTGTTGACGCCAGCTACGAAGGCGACCTCTACGCCTCCGCCGGAGCAGCGTACCGGCTCGGTCGTGAATCGCGTGACGAGTTCAATGAACCGCACGCTGGAGTCGTCTATTTCGATTACCAGGAAAAGAAGTTCCTCCCTGGAACGACGGGCCAGGCCAGCAGTGATCTACCCGCATTCACCTGGCGACTCTGCCTGACCAGCGATCCGGCGAACAGCCACAGACTCAGCGAACCGCCACCGGGCTATGACCGCTCGGTCTACCTTGGCTATTTCGACGACCTTGAAGCCGGTCGCCTTGCCGGTCCGAAAGTTCTGAAGCCTGGCCGAGGCTACAACCCGTTGCACTTCGACACGCTGGTGCGCGCCCTTTCCGTGACCGACATCCCCAATCACAAGACCGACGTGAACATGAATCCTCGCCCGCTCGGTTTCCCGTTTACCGAGGAAAATCGTGGTTACATCGAAGGTGACGAAGCCACGCGAGACAGAATTCGCGAGCGGATCCGCAACCTGACTCTCGGCCTCATCTGGTTCCTTCAGAACGACTCACAGGTCCCCGCGGAACATCGCCAGCTCGCCAATGAACTGCATTTTCCGAAGGATGAATTCACCGACGACAAGGACCATTTTCCGTTTCAGCTTTACGTTCGCGAGGGACGGCGGCTGATCGGGGAGATCACTTTGACCGAGCATCACATCACCGGAAAAGGCGAAGCGATCACGCACCATTCCGACACCATCGCCATTGGCGAGTTTCCGATTGACAGTTTCCCATGTCGCAAACGCCAGCCCGGCGACACCATCGTGCTCGAGGGGTACCTCGGGATGCTCGACCATATTACCCGTCCCTACGAGATTCCGTACCGCGTCATGATTCCGGAAAAGATCGACGGTCTCATCGTGCCCGTCGCTGCCAGCACGACTCATGTCGCCTTTTCCAGCATTCGCATGGAACCCACCTGGATGGCTCTCGGCCAGGCTGCCGGCACGGCCGCTCATATTGCGATCAAGGAGAAAGTCGAGCTTCGCGATGTCCCCGTCAAAACGCTGCAGGCGACCCTCCGGCAGAACGGTCAGGTGATCAGCCACTCCGACTCACAATAAATCGGTCACCGGACGCCGACCTGCTGAACCGCACCGGGCTCGGCGACACCGTGCGACGGTTGATCTCACAATGAGCCACAGACCGGGCAGTCTTTGTTGCGCTGGATCCGTCGCTTTGAGAACGACATGTCACGCAGGTCAAAGTTGAGCAGTTCGCTGTCGAGTGTTTCGCCAAAGCCGGCCAGAACTTTGATGGCTTCCATAACGGCCATGCAGCCGATGGCTCCCGAGACAGCTCCGAAGACGGGGAACTCGCGACGCCACTCCGGAGGCTTCTCAGGATACAGGCAGGCGAGGCACGGCGTCTGCCCCGGTCGGATCGTCGTCATCGTGGCTTCGAGGTCGAACATCGCGCACTCGATCAGCGGCTTATTCTGCAGCACGGCCTGACGGTTCATCGCGAAACGTTCGGTGAAGAGCGGAGCACAATCGATGATGAGGTCGGCCTCGTTGACGAGCCGTTCGGCGTTGTCCTCACCGATGTTCTCGCCCGCCGGGACGATCTCCAGCCGCGGGTTCAGATCCTTGAGACGACGCACCGCCGATTCGATCCGCGGCTTGCCCAGCCAGTCATGCGTCATCAGCAGTTGACGGTTCAAGTCACTGTGCTTGACGTTGCCCGCGTGTGCGAGCACCAGCTTGCCGACGCCAGCCGCCGCGAGTTCGTACGCGACCACGCCACCGAGTCCGCCGAGCCGCGAGACCAGCACCGACGAGTTTCTGAGAATCTCCTGCCCGGCCTCTCCAAAGTCGTCGACCCAGATCTGCCATTCGTAGGTGACTCGTTCTTCATCCGTCAGTGGCACACGCTCAGTCATCAATCCGTATTCCGTCAGAGTTACCGTCAGACTGCTCATCGGACATTGGCTGTCGCTCGATCGATTACCCGAACGAGATCGCTTTGAACTTCTGGACCTGCTCGGTCAGCGCGATTTCGACGGGCAGACGTTCCATGGATGACGCTCCATAAAAGCCATGCACATTCTTTGTTCGTTGCAGAACGTACTCGGCGTCGTCGGGCATGGCGATCGGGCCGCCGTGGCAGAGAACGATCACGTCGTCGCGCACTCCGCGAGCCGCGTCCGCAATCGCCTGCACTTCTCGCACGGAATCATCGAGCGTCTTCGCGGTGTGAGCACCGATCGAACCCTTTGTCGTCAGACCCATGTGAGCGACAACAACGTCGGCACCGGCGGCGGCCATCTGTTCGGCCTCGGTCGGATTGAACGCGTAAGGCGTCGTCAGCAGATCCATCTCGTTCGCCAGGCGGATCAGCTCGACCTCCGTGTCATAGCCCATGCCGGTTTCTTCGAGGTTTGCTCGGAAGTTGCCATCGATCAGCCCGACTGTCGGAAAGTTCTGCACGCCGGCAAAGCCAATGTCCTGCACCTGCCGCAGAAACCAGCTCATCTGACGGAACGGATCGCTGGCACAGACTCCCGCCAGGACGGGAGTGTGCTCGACGATCGTCAGCACTTCGCTGGCCATCTCCATGACGATCGCGTTCGCGTCGCCGTAAGGCATCATGCCGGAGAGCGAGCCTCGACCCGCCATGCGATAGCGGCCCGAATTGTAAATGACGATCAGGTCGATCCCGCCAGCCTCTTCAAACTTGGCACTGATTCCGGTGCCGGCGCCGCCGCCAACGATTGGCTTCCCCTGGTTGATCAGGCTGCGAAGTCGCGCGAGGATTTGCTGGCGTGTTTCCGGCATTCGTCCTGTCCGTAGTTGATTGGAGTTCCGGTTTCAGCCGGCTCTTCCCGGCTCGCAGGCGCTCTTTACAGAAACTCCGTGAACGCGTCCATCGGCACGGCAACGATGCCTGACTTTGTCACGGTGAAGCCATTCGCCCGATCCTTGTCGTGGTCGAAACCAATCTCCATGCCCTCGGGCACGCGGACGTTCTTGTCGATGATCGCGCGACGGATTTTGGCATGTCGCCCAACCTGCACCCCGTTAAACAGGATCGAGTCGCGGACCTCGGCCCAGCTGTTGACGCGGGTGTTAAAGCCGACGATCGAGTGCTCAACCAGGCCTCCGGAGATGATCGCGCCCGGACACAGCACGCTGTCGAGCGCGCGACCCGCTCGCGGACGATCACCAGTCACGTCAGCGAAGACAGTCTTCGGCGGCGGCAGAGACGGGTGGTAGGTATTGATCGTCCAGGACTGGTCGTACAGATCGAGTTCCGGGGAGACATCGACCAGATCCATGTTCGCTTCGTAGTACGCGTCGAGCGTGCCGACGTCGCGCCAGTAGTTCGTTGCCTTCGTATTTCGGTCGCGAAACGGGTAAGCCAGAACGTGCTCCGTTTCGATCATCGACGGGATGATGTTCTTCCCGAAATCATGCGAACTGTCGCGGTCGGTCGCGTCGCTGCACAACTGGTCGAGCAGAAAGTCGCGATTGAAAACGTAAATGCCCATCGACGCGAGGAACCGTTCCGGGTCGTCGGGCATCGGGTCGGCCTGCGGCGGCTTTTCCTGAAATCCGGTGATCCGCATGTCGCCATCGCACTCGATCGCCCCGAACTGGTCCGAGTACTTCAGTTCGACCGGCAGGCAGGCAATCGTCGCGACCGCGTTCGCCTCGATATGCGCCCGAATCATCGCCGCGTAATCCATCTTATAGATGTGATCGCCGGACAGAATGACGATGTAGTCCGCCTCGTGCTGCTCGATCGTGTAGATGTTCTGGTAAACGGCGTCGGCCGTGCCGCGATACCACTGCTCGTCGATCCGCTGCTGCGGCGGCAGGATGTCGATGAACTCGTCGAGTTCGCGGTGCAGAAAGTTCCAGCCGAGCCGGATATGCCGATCGAGACTCGCCGCTCGATACTGCGTCATGACCAGAATGCGGCGCAGTTCCGAGTTCAGGCAGTTCGACAGCGTAAAGTCGATAATGCGGTACGCTCCGCCGAACGGCACGGCAGGCTTGGCTCGCTCGCGAGTCAGCGGTTCGAGACGCGTCCCCTTGCCGCCAGCGAGAATCAGAGTCAGCACGTTTTTCACAGTTGTCTCCTCGAACTGTTTCGTACGCACAGGAGCCGGATTGTACTCGTCCGCGGAGCCGGCAACATGCTGGCTCCGTATCCTCAAGCCTCGTCTGCTTTGACGCGAGTCGGTCGAGTGTCGAACTTGCGTCACACCGCGAAACAGCTTCCGCGTGAGCCACCTCAGACTGAACCAGCAACGTGCCATCCGACGCTTCATCCAACCGATCTGCGAATCGAATGCCGAAACCGACGCTCTCGTGGCCGCGCGCGCTGATCGGTCCGTCAATCATTGCTCTGCTCGCACTGATCGCTGTTCTGGTGACGCTTGATCCGGCGGACTGCCGACCCTCGCTCCCGGAAGGTCCTGGTCTGACGCTCGACGAGTCCTTCAATGTGCAGATGGGCGTTTACCTGGCACGCAGCATCGCCGACTACGGAATCGGACTGCTGCATCCGGACAGTGCCACCGAGGTCTTCGGTGCGAAAGGCTACAACCCGGATCACCCGCCACTGGGCCGGCTGTGGCTGGGAATCGCTCACGATCTTGTCGAGTCATACGCTCCGGCAACGCTCTCGTCATATGCCGACACACTGCCGGTTCGCTTCGCGGTTGTCAGCGCACGAGTCGGCTCGGCAGTCGCGTTCGCTCTGACCATTCTTCTCGTTGGAGTTTTCACAGCTCGCCGCTGGGGCCAGTTCGCCGGAACGTCCGCGGCTCTGTGTCTTGTGCTGATGCCTCGCGTTTTCGGGCACGCCCACTTTGCGGCGCTCGAGACCGTGATGAATCTGTTCTGGACGCTGGCCCTGCTGGCGACCGCGTCCTTGTGGAGCCACGCCGACTCGGCAACCGGACCAGCAAAGAAGGCCGCCACTCTGACAGGCGTTCTGCTGGGACTGGCACTGCTGACGAAGATTCAGGCCGTCATTCTGCCGCCGCTGGTTGTCGTCTGGGCGATGCTTTTCTGGCGAGTCCGCTCGCTGCTTCCGTTGTTGATCTGCGGCGTGACGGCGGCGGTGACGTTCGGTGTCGGCTGGCCCTGGCTGTGGCTCGACATTCCAGGGAACGTCATCGACTACTTCGCGCGCACGACCGACCGCACGGTTCTGCACGTCTGGTATCTCGGCGAGCGTTTCATCGATCGCGACGTGCCGTGGCATTACCCGTGGGTCTGCTTCGTCGCGACGGTGCCGATCGGCATCTTCCTTGCCGGCCTGCTCGGCTGTTGCGAACTGCGACAAGGCGACCAGCGCCGAGAACTGTTGCTGATCGTCGGCTCGGTCCTCGCCCCGCTGCTCCTGTTCAGTCTGCCGGGTGTCGCAGTTTACGACGGAGTGCGACTGTTCCTCGTCGCGTTTCCCGGCTGGGCAATCCTCGCGGGGCTGGGCACGCAGAAGCTGCACGCCTGGTTGTCCCGCAAAGTGAAACGGCCAACCGTCTGGATCGCCGCGTTTCTGGCGAGCAACGCCGTTGGCCTCGTCTGGCTGCACCCGCACCACTTGAGCTACTACTCAGCCGCCGTCGGTGGCACTGCGGGAGCATCCCGTCTCGGCATGGAATCCAACTACTGGGGCGACGCCATCTCGCGCTCGCTGCTCGAGGAGGTCACCGACGAACTCCCGCCCGGAGCCCTCGTCGAATTCGCTCCGCTGATGCACCCGTACCAGCTCACCGAGCTGTACCAGCTCCCGGTCATCGAGCGCGCTGAAATCCGCCTGAAGCCCTACAACACTTCCCCCCGAGGCCCCTGGCTCCTCGTCTTCCACCGCCTCGCCGACGCTCCCAGCGAGGAAAGACTCAAAAGCGAAGGCTGGGCGATCGTCGCTGACGTGAAGCGTCAGGGTGTCCGGCTGGCGTCGCTGTGGCAGAAGCAGCGTTGAACCTGGCAACTCACGACGCCAGTCCCCGATACGAATTTTCGGATATGGAGATGGGTTCCGCCCTGCAATTCAGAATCACCGAGTCACAGTGGCGTGCTTCGACGTTTCTTGTTCCGCGAAGCCCTGACTCGGCGTGGATGGGCCTCAGGGGCCTGAGCGCGGAGCGATGTTACCGCTCGACGGACAGCATCAGATTGAAGAATACCGCTAACGGCATCGAGAAACTCGTTTTCGTCGCAAACGTCAAACCACTCTCCATCGTTGAGGTGGTCGCGAATGGCGACTGGATACAAAGCAAGTGGGTCGTACTCCGCAGAGAACAGTCGAAGCGTGTAGTCGCCAAGCGTTGGAACGACGATGTCGAACACGAGCGAGACCTTCTTCGATTCCGAGTTCGGACGCTGACTGACCCGGGCTTCCAGCAAATGGTCCGTTTTCTCACCAAGCAGATCAGCCTGAGCCTCAAGGATGCTTTTCGGAGTGGGTATGGTCTCAACCGACGGCAGTTCCCCCCACAGATTCTGAACGGTCATCAGTCTTCCTCTCGAAATGAAGTTCGAATTGAATCGGCAGGTGGTCCGACGCAACAGTCGTTGACGGGACGCCATTTCGGGTCAGCAGGCTCTTACCGTTGATCTCAGTGATAACGTTTAACCCAGAGTCCGGGAAAGATTCCAAAAGGTCAGGGCGTATGAGAACCTGATCGAATGTGTGCCAGAAATGCTCGATCGGGCTATTGCTTATTCGATGATACGTTCCAGGTGCGGACGCGGAACCACCCATGAACCTCCACATTGGATTGTAAAAGAAGCATCGGCTTGGGCGACCGTTGATTGTTCGGCGTCTCCGGGCAGCACGGGCACGAGTACTGACTGCGTGGAAGCCGAACCCTCCAACCAGTCCATCCTCAAACGGATTCATGTTCAGATCGCCGACAAAAACTGTTCGCTGGTGGCCGACTCTGTCTTCGATTTCCTGAATCTCTTGTGACCATTCTGTGCAGAGTTGTGCCTGATCTTCCCGCTTGGCGTGGAGCTTGCTGTTGAGGTGAGCACCGACAAACAGGAAATCCAGCCCGTCCGGCGGGCGAATGAGTCGAAACGTAAGCCGTCCCGAGTCGTGGAACGGAATAACGTGATCTGGCCCGAGCGTAGCGAAGATCTCAACCGGCGCATTACCTGCTGGCGTCGGGTGGGAGTAGAAGTTCGCCTCGCCGCGATTAAGACGGGGTAACAGTTTGCGACTCACCCGCTTGGCCTCTGCAAGCACGACAAAGTCGGCCTGGCGTTCCAGCGCAAGATCGGCGACAAGCGAGCTGAGGTCGCGATTCTTCAAATTCCAGTAGACAAAAGTGGCCATGCAGCCACGTTATCTTGAAATGGGCGACTTCAGCAAGAGATTGGTGATCGCTTGGTGCGGGTCTCCTGGCGTTGCCGTGGCTCTGGACGCAGGTCTCCGCCGCTCGCGACGATGATCTCGGCCACTGGAGACCTGCTGTCCAACGATGTGCAGGGGCGGTAGACCCACGCACTGCAGGCTGGCCCGCGGACAGCGATTCTTCGTCTCAAGTGGCTGGTGGGAACCGGCCCTGCTGCTCCGATCCGCAAACAGCGGCAGGACGTTCGATTCTGTGGCCCACGCCGTCCAGTGGTGGACCAGTCTCGTAACGAGGTCGGGCTTGTCGGCGGCGAGCTTGCTGAACTCGACTCGGTTGCGGCTCGGGTCGGACAGTTCACGGCTGGCGGGGGAAGAGGCGTTTCTCGTTACGAGCAACCAGTCGCCGCCGATGACCTGCGGCCACTGAGCGATCCACGGCATGGCGGTCCCGCCTTTGTGGCCCCAGCGTTGGTCGATGCGGAACGGCGTGTTCGACGCGCACGCCCGAGTCTGCATCCTGGCTCACCGACCAGTCGGAATTCGTCAGCCAGTCCGCGTAGTTGGCGACTCTGTTCTGCTGCCTCTTCGGCCCGTAAATGCCGTTCTCGACCGAGTAGCCATTGTCGGAGAGACGTCGTCTGGAAACGCAGTCGACGCAGCACCAACGCGCCGCCAGACCGCCTGAGAACAATCAAACTGCAGAATGCCAGGGTAAGCAGTAAGCCGCGGGTCATTGAGAAAACACGCCCGGTAGGATTCGAACCTACGACCGCCGGATTAGAAATCCGGTGCTCTATCCTGCTGAGCTACGGGCGCAAATGCCTTGAAACAAGGCCGAAAACGTTTCGCTGAGAGGGCTAAGTGATGCGGTAGCTACACCCGTTACGACACCCGACAGCGAGACAATCGCATGGCATCCCTGAAGACGAAACCAGCAAAACCGCGTCCCGACTTCCCGCCTTTTCCGCATCAGTCCGGCCAGTGGGCCAGGAAGATTCGGGGGCGGTTTTACTACTTCGGGCGATGATCCGAGCCAGATACGGCACTCGGGGAGTACCTGCGAGTTCGGGATTATTTGCTATCGGGGCGAACTCCGCCACCGATCAACGACACTCGCCCGACAATGAGGGATATCGCTGCCTGGCAATCAGGTCTGCAGGAGAGTCTCGAGCATGGGGTGGCTGATGCCGAGTTGAGCGGCGAGCTGGTTGGCAGTTGTTCGAGCGCTGATGGCTGTCTCAATATCTGCCGGACCGGCAGTCCGGCTGCTGCCTCGACGTATGGCCCGGATCAGCAGGTTGCGGGCGGTGTGTTCGAGGTCGATGAACTCGACGACCTGAGTTTTGTAGCCGCTGGCCTCAAGCATTTGAGCGCGGTAAGCGTCGGTAACAAGTTCGGCGAAGCGTTCCCGCAGGATGCCGTGCTGCTGGATCGGCGGCAGCAGATCGCCGGTCATCTTTGACGCGAATTCATGATGACAGCACGGCACGCTGAGAATCGCTCGCGCCTGCCACGCGACTGCTCGTGCGAGGGCGACATCGGTGGCGGTGTCGCAGGCGTGCAGTGAGACAACGAGATCGACCGGGCCGGCCGGTTCGATGTCGGCAACGTTGGCGGCTTTGAACTCGAGCCCGTCGCAGCCGAGCTGTGCGGCGATTCGGCGGCAGTCGTCGATGACGTCCTGCTTGAGATCGACGCCCAGCATCTCGACTTTACGACCGTGCTTCTGCACCAGCAGATGGTGCATCGCGAACGTCAGGTAACTCTTGCCGCAGCCGAAATCGATGACTCGCAGCACGCCAGTGGAGGGCAGCGTCGAGTAGACGTCCTCGACGAATTCCAGGAACCGATTGACCTGCCGGAACTTGTCGTACTTTGCCGCGCGGACCCGGCCCTCGGAGTTCATGACTCCGATCTCGATCAGGAACGGACACGGGACACCGTCTGGAATCAGATACTGCTTCGACCGGTTATGGTCGACCGAGGCTGCGGTCTTTGTCGGAGCCCGCCGCGCGAGCTTCAGTTTGCCACTTGCCCGCAGCTTCGCTTTGAAGTCGGCCGCCTTTGTAAACAGGTGAGCGTGCCGGAAGTGCGATCCAAACAGCCGCTCGACTTCAGCGACCGCGTCTGCCGCCGCCAGGTTCTGATGCGTCTCGCGGCCCGCTTCGTGTCGCGTGAATTGAACGGCCACTCCGGAATTCAGCTCGACGGGCCGCGCTGAGATCTTCTGAACATTCGGCTCGACATTCTTCACGGGGCTGCTGAGCACGAGCTGAATGAACTCGCTGGCCTGCAAGCACTCCGCAAACTGCTGGACGAAATCATTCATGGCATTCCGCTGCCGACCGGCTTCGGCTTAAGCTCTCCGCTGACTTCCCGATTCCTGTCGCCGAACATCAGGCGACCGACCTCCACAGTTTGACAGACCAGCGAGAAATGGCACTCAACAAGAAACAGAAAAAGCAGATCGACGTCATCAAAAAGAAACTCGCCGGCCTGCGCCAGCAGCTCGCGGGAGAAAAAAAGCAGATGGATGACCCGGCTGCCGTGCAGAGGCTCGAAGCCGAGATCAACCAGCTCGACGAGCAGCGTCGCGCCATCGAAGCCGAAAAGTAGCGCCGAGATTTCTGAGTCCCGGCAACTGCCAGGCATTCTCGGCTGCAGACCAATCGCGAAGGAGATCGGGTGCGATGCTGTTCCGCTCGGGATGTGCGCGTGATGAAAGACGGGGTTTGATCCTGGTCATCAAGGCAGATCACTGTGCGAGATCCAGCAAGCCTCAGCGCGGCGAACCACGCTCGCGCTGAGCCACGCACGCCTGGAATGCTGAGCCGTTCGGCGCTCCGGGAGCGGTGGCCGTTCGACACTGCAGGCCGCCCCGCCCGAGAGACTGCCGTGGGCAACCCCCGACGCACTCCCCGGCTTTCCGCGACGTCATGCTGACATCACAATGACATCGCTCCAGCTCTTCCAACCCGCCACAACACGGCACGACCAGTTTCCGTGCCGGACAGCATTGCCCCTTTCCACAACCAGTTTGAAACCACTTACGAGGAACAACCATGAGTGCCGAACAGAAAGCTGCCGACCTGGGGATCGAGTTTCCGGAAGTCCCGCAGGGCTACCTCAACCTCTGCATCCGCACGGGTAACCTGCTGATGACGTCGGGGCACGTCAGCGACATTAAAGGCAAGCTGGGCGCCGATCTGGGCGTCGACGAAGGCTATGCCGCCGCGAAGGAGTGCATGATCAAGATCCTGCAGTCGGTTCACGCTGAGCACGGAACACTCGACGGCCTGCGTTGCATCAAGCTGCTGGGCTGTGTGAATTCGACGCAGGACTTCATCGAGCAGCACCTTGTGATCAACGGCGCGTCGGACCTTGTTCATGAACTGTTCGGCAAGGACACTGACGGCTATCACGCGCGCAGCGCGCTGGGCTTCGCATCGCTGCCGACCGGCCCGGCCGTTGAGGTCGAGGCCATCTTTGAGATCAAGGACGCGTAGGTCGTTGAAGTTGCGGAGTGGCGCCGCGTGACGTTCGATCCGACGGCTTGCGCGGTGCCGCTATTCCGGCTTTGCCGACGATCGGTCTTTCGACACGGCGGGCGGAGACTTTTCGGTTGAGGCGCGTTCCCATTCAGATCGCGTCTCCCCGTCCGAACACAGCAGAACCAGCCGCGAGTCGGTCAGTTCCAGGATTTTCTCGTCCCAGCGATCTCCCCAGGTTTTCGCGGCGAGTGCCACTTTGTCCTCAGGCGTGCCGCCTTTGTAGCCGTAATCGATCCGCCCGTTCTCAATCGACCAGAACATGTCGAGATCGATCTGCTGGCCAAACGCGAACGCCCAGACGCTGTCCGGGCGGATGACCATCGTCGCCTGACCGTCTGGCAGAACTGTCAGCAGCCGCTTCCCGTAATAGGACTGTTGCCAGGTCCCCACGATCAGCTTTCGCAAACGCTGGTCGTCGGTCGTCGCGCTGTCGTTCGTGCCTGAACGCTCGCCGGTCGTTTCAATGTTCAGCGCCGCAGTGTGATCAGGTTTCTCCGGAGTTCTGTGCGCACCGTGCGGCGCGGCGTCGGCGGAAGGCGGTTTCGTCAGCGGAGATTCCCCCGGCGGAATCTGCGAACCAGGCTCAGCGACCGACAGCAGCACGGAGTCACGGGGCGTTCCGGATGACTCCCCGGAGTTCTGACGGAAGCTGTCCGTCAGCAGGCCACCAGCGCCGACAGCTACCGCGAGCGCCAGAAGCAGCTTCGCGCGTGACACTGCGGCAGGCCGGCGGTGCTCGTTGCGCGGATCACCCGAATGTTCGGCATGGCCACCGGGCCTCGCCATATTGTCGCTCCATGAATCGCTGTCAGAGTTGCCCGGCGCGTACCTTAGATCGGGAGGCGGGGTTTCGGCGAGAGGCGAGTTCTCGTTTGCCTGGACGAGAAAGGCGGTGTCAGAACTGAGCCCAAACGCCAGACGCTAAACGCCAGCGCCTGCTGCATCGGGGCAGACCTCGATTCGCCAGCGGCTTCGAGGCAAGCATCGAAGTCGCCAGCGGCCCTGGGGCAAGCAGCCAGCTGCGAAACTCAGGCTGCCGGTGGTGGCTCGCGCGTAATCCGCGATTTCAGAATCAGGCCGATCATCAGACCGGCGAGCAGCATGACAATCAGCGGCAGCGGCGCGTATTTCGATTCCAGCTGTCCGAGGTCCTCGCCAAAGCTGAACGACGTACTGAAGACGGCACACAGTGTCGCGATTGGAAAGAAGAACGCGACGAGGACGTTCAACCGATGCGACGCGACCGACATGCGGTAGCTGGCCTGTGCCTGATCGTCGGCCCGTTTCGCGACGGTAAATTCCAGTCCGTTCTTTGTGTCCTGATGCAGCAGGTCGGCCTGCCGCTCGATTTCATACGTGCGGTCGCGATAGTCGATGACGTCGCGCGCGTCCCGGGCCTGTTCGCGGGCGTCCTGCAATGCGATCTGCAGATTGCGAGCCGCTCGAAAGACCGGCGTCAGATCGTTGAGGACGGCGAAGTAGTCATCCGCTGACTGGGCTCGATCCTCCTGTTCTTCGAGCTGCTCGATGCGGCGGCGGTACTCGCGCAGGTGCTCGTCAAGCGCCAGCGAACCGTCCGGCCGATGCGAGGCTTTCCAGCTGCCGCCCGGCGATCGCCAGAACAGCCGGCCCACTCGTTCAGCCTCGCCGTCCTGCGGGACGCCGTGCAGCACCAGCAGTAGATGCCCGTCGGCGAACATCGCGCGCTGTCGCCCGAACCTGGCGCCCAGCCGCTGTCGGAAAACCGCCGGGACATCCCAGTCGGCCGGAACCAGCTCCTGCCGCGCAACGTCGGACTCTGCCGGCAGCGGGTTCTGTTCGGACGGATTCATCGCAGAGCCTTTTTCAGCAGGTGGTTTCTATGGGCAACTGACGGGCGTGCCGCAGAGAATGTGCGGAGCCGTCCGGAACTTCCTCTGAACGGGCGTGTTAACCGGTCTAGAGCCGCAGCAGTGAGCCCGGTACGATTCCGCAGATGTTGCATTCCCGTCAAGTTTGGCGAGTGTGCGCCGGGCGTTTGAGATCACGTTGTTGTCCGAGCCCGGCATCGCAGTTCCCGTGCGAGATCGCACATTCGGCCATTTGCTCTCAGATACTTCGGAGAAATCGCGATGAAACGTTTCTGGTGGACGACCGGCAGTCTGACGCTGGCAGCCGTCGCGGCAATCTGCCTCACCTCGGCTGACGAACAATCCGCGCGGGCTCAGCAGGGAGCTGGATCGCCTGGCGTGAAGGCAACGCAGTGCCTGATCGTGCTGAAGGACTTCGCGACTCTGGCCGCCGACCGTCCCGGAACTCTGGCCTTCGTCGAACCGGAAGACGGCGACCCGGTTCGTCAGGGCGAAATCGTGGCCGGCCTGCAGGACGAAGAAATTCAGGCCAAGCTGGCGACGCAGAACATCCAGGCCGGAAACGATATCAGCGTGCGGTACGCGGAAGCGGCCGCGAAAGTCGCCATCGCGGAACTCGCCATGGCGACCGATGCGAATCTCAAGGTTCCGGACGCCGTGTCCAAGTCCGAGATCAACAAGCTGCAACTCGAAGCCGACAAGTTTGGCCTCTCGACCGACAATGCCAAGCTGGAACTCGAGGTCGTGAAGTCGCAGGTCAGAGAAACTCTGGCGACGCTCAACACCTTCAAAGTCAAGGTGCCGTTCGATGGCTACGTCGCGAAGGTGCATCGTTCCGCGGGCGAAGCGGTCCGGCAGGGTGATCCCATTGTTGAAATCATCAGCACGCAGCGTGTGAAGGTGGAAGGCTTTGTGACGATCGCCGAGTCTTATCGGATCAAAAGTGGCGACCCGGTTCGCGTGCGAATGCAAACCGCGGACCTCAACCTGCCGCAGTACCGGGATACGCTGTTCGAAGGCACGGTGATCTTTGTTGACCCGCGCGTCTCGAACCTGACGGGTTTCGTCAAGGTTCACGCTCTCGTGAAGAACGAGAACGGTATCCTGAAGCCGGGGCTGCCGGCGGAGATGACGATCATGCCTCGGCCTGCTGCACAGACGGCTCGGGCAATTCGCTGAGCATCGCCCGCAGGCACATTTTCTTCAGACCAGACCTCTTTGATGACGCTCCGGTGACCCGATGCTGACGCAGCAGGCCTCTTCGATGCAGCCGTCGATTCAGCGGCCGATCCCGCTGTCGATGCGCCCCGATCTGGTCATCAAGCGGATCGATTATCTGGGCGTCGGCTACTGGGTCGTCAAGGATCCCGCCGGGCTGAAGTACTACCGCCTGCAGCAGGAACAGTACGAACTGCTGAAACTGCTCGACGGTGACCGCAGTCTCGAACAGCTCCGCGACGAGATGCTGGTCATCATGCCGACCGTCCGTCTGCAGCTGTCCGACGTCCAGCACCTGATCACTGACCTGCACGAAAAAGGCCTCGTTTACTCGAACCGCGAAGGCCAGGGTGCGGCGCTGCTGAAGAAGCACACCGAAGAAAAGAAGAAGAAGTTCTTCAACACGTTGCGCAGTCTACTTTACGTGCGTCTGCCTGGCTGGGACCCGATCAAGGTCCTCGATTTCATCTACCCGTTCTGCCGACCGATCTTCTTCTCGAAAGTGGGCGTCGGCGCCTGGATTGCGATTGTCGTTTCATCGTGGATTCTGCTGGCTGTGCAGTTCGAATCGTTTCGTCAGGAGCTGCCCGGATTCCAGCAGTTCTTCGGCTGGCCGAACCTGCTTTACATGTGGATCACACTCGGCACGGCCAAGGTGATTCACGAATTCGGGCACGGACTTTCGTGCAAGCACTTCGGCGGTGAATGCCACGAAATGGGCGTCATGCTGCTGGTCTTCAGCCCGTGTCTGTACTGCGATGTCTCCGACTCGTGGATGCTGCGCAACAAGTGGGCGCGGATCATGATCGGCGCCGCGGGGATGTATATCGAGGTATTGATTTCGGCCTTTGCGATCTTTGTCTGGTGGAGTACCGACCAGGGGCTGCTGCACAACCTGGCGATCAATACGTTCTTCGTGACGACGATCACGACCGTCATTTTCAACGCGAACCCGCTGATGCGTTTTGACGGTTACTACATGATGTCGGACTTTCTGGAGATTCCGAATCTCCGCCCGAAGGCCGACAAGCTGCTGCGGGAAAGCTTTGCCTGGTACTGCCTGGGCATTGAGGCGAAGCCGGATCCGTTCATGCCGGAGACTGGTCGAGCGTGGTTCGTCACGTTTGCCATTGCGGCCGCGATCTACCGCTGGTTTATCGTCGCGGCGATTACCATCTTCCTTTACACCGTTCTGAAACCGTACGGGCTCCAGAGCATCGGAGCGACGCTGGCTGTCGTCTCGATCAGCACCATCGTCGGGAACATGGTCTGGAATCTGTACAAGATGATTTCCGCACCGAGGATCGAACCTTTGAGCAAGCCAAAAATGATCATCAGCGGGAGCATTCTTGTCGGGACGCTGGCTTTCGTTGCGTTCTACAAATTCCCGATGCACATTGAGGCGACGTTCATTATCGAGCCTCAGGATGTCCGCCATGTTTACACCAAAACTCCGGGGGAACTCCGCGAGTTGCTGGTGAGGCCGGGACAGCAGGTCTTCGGGCCGACCGTCGACGAGAACGGCGAGGAAGTTCCCGGTGAACTGGTCGCGGTTCTGTCGAACCCGGAACTCGAAGATGCCGAGCGGGAGCTGGTCACGAAGATCGAAGTTCAGAAGATCGAGTACTTCAAACAGCGCGAGCTGCTTGACCAGGCTCAAATGTCGCTCGCCCAGCAGCAGGCCGCCGTTTACATGGAGCAGCTGGCGAAGGTCCGGGACCAGCTCGCCGACCTGATCATCTACGCTCCCGCCAGCGGTCGCGTTGTCGAGCCGCCGCGCGTGCCTCAGCCGACCGTCGAGGAGGCCAAGACGCAACTGGCCTCATGGACTGGTTCTCCGCTGCACGATCGCAATATTGGCGACACGGGACACCCGGGAGCGATTCTCGACGAACGAACGCATCTGATGAGCATCGCCCCCAACGATCAGTATCAGGCCATCGTGCTGATCGACCAGGCCGACGTGAACGAAATGGTCGGTTCGAAACTGCAGGAGCGACTGCAGGAATCTCGGGAGCAGAAACAGAAGGTGCAACTGAAATTCGACCATCTGGCCTGGAAGACTTACGAAGGTACGATCAGTGAAGTGTCGGATGGATTCCTCGAGTACGTGCCCGAACTGCTCTCGAACAAGCTGGGCGGCGAACTGCCGACAGTCACCGACAAGCAGGGCCGCGAGAAGCTCCTCAGCAGCGTTTACCAGGCCAAGGTCGAGGTCACCGACGACACACTCCTGCTGCGGTCCGGAATGAGGGGCAAAGCCCGCTTCAAGGTCGAAGACCGTGCTCTGTGGGAATGGGCGTGGCGCTACATTCGTCAGACGTTCTACTTCCGTCTGTGATGTCTGCCCGCGTGAGGATGTTGTCGTGGCTCTTTCCGAACGTGTTCGAAAGAACCTTCCACTCCTGAGTGTCACGCGCCGTGAGCATCCTGGTGGAGCACTTCGCCGGCGCCGCTGCTGGAACGTCACGGGCGCGGGCAGGAACGTCACGGGCGGTCCTGGGACGCTGACGACGGGCTCGCAATCGCCGTCATTTCCCGGCAATTGCCGCGCAGTGCGTTGTCACGATCCCGCTCGCGACTGATCATTCACGGTCACGCCTCACGTCGGGCGAACGATCCTCTGAGCACGGAGAGACGCGATGATCAGCGACAGCGGAAGCAGCGACCTGAAGCAGCCGACCGACTTTCAGCTCAACTCAGTCCGCATCAACCTGACCGATCATTCGGTCGAAACGCAGACTGTCCAGTGCGAGGATCTCGAAGACGCAATCGGCGGAATTGCTCGCGGCTTTAAGCTGCTCGAGGCGTGCCCGACCGACGACGCCTACAGCCCGGAAGCCACGCTGCTGCTGAATCTCGGCATTCTCAGCGGCACGGATCTGATGACGGGGCTGCGGACATTCTTCCATGCGTACTCGCCGCTGAAGAGTTCGCTGTCCGGAAAACCTTCGGCCATGTGGAGCGCCGGCAGCGGCAAGTTCGGGACGAAGCTGCGGCATCTGGATATCAACGAGATCCACTTCACGGGCCGCTGCGATAAACCGACGCTGCTGAGGATTCATCGCGATGGCGACGATGGTCCGGTGCAGTTCTCGTTCGAAGACGCCAGCGAGTACGTCGGTCTGATGGCCAATGAGAAAATACAGAAGCTCCATCAGAAGTATCCCGAAGCACACTTCGCCGTCATCGGTCCGGCTGGCGAGAACTACGAAGCCGTGCGTTATGCATCGATCGCCCTGTCGACGGAGAACCAGCTCAAGTCCGGCGACAACAAGCCGCGGTTCTGTGGTCGAGGCGGCATGGGTGGCGTGATGGGTTCGAAGAATCTGCAGGCCATCGTCGCCGATGTCAAAGACCGGTCGGGCCCGAAGGCTCCGCCAGAGATGAAGGAGCTGAACCAGGAAGTCGCACGCGGCAAAGGCTCGGCCAAGTTTCGCGACAAGAAGAAGTTCAACGGCCACGGCGGAACGTGGGCGAACTATGACGCCATGCAGCCCGCCCATGTTCTGCCGGAAATGAACTTCGTCCCGACGGGGACCGAAGTTTCCGTGCCGCTGTTCCGCGACAACTTCGAGCAGGGACCGTACGTCGTCAAAGACGAAAGCTGTTACCGCTGCGGCATCTCGTGCCACAAGAACGTTTACGACGAGACCGACGACGGTAAGGCCGGGAAGTTTCGTGCGAAGCTGGACTTCGAACCGCTCAATCTGCTCTCGTCCAACGTCGGCATCTTCAATCCGGACGAGTGCCTCGAACTGTGCGAGATCGTCGACCAGATGTGCATGGACTCGATTTCCGCCGGCACGTCGCTCTCGTACGTCATGGAGTACAACCGGCGGCATCCCGACGCTCCGATCGCTGGCGGCGTCATGTACGGAGACTACGAAGGGGCTAAACGTGTTCTCACGGACGTCGGGCTGGGGAAGCTCGAGCAGGTCGGCCAGGGAACGATGCGGCTCAGCCGGGAGCTGAACGAAACCGGCTACGCGATGCACAGCAAGGGCGTCGAGTACCCCGCCTATCTGCCGCAGACAAATCCGGGCTATCCCTGGGCTCTGGCCGGCGGGCACATGTCGATGCGGACGTACCTGACCCTGCTGGTCGAACGGGAAACCGGCATCGACTACTGGGTCGATCTGATCACCAGTCCCGAGCCGACGCGCGGGCTCTCGATTCTTCGTGACGATCTGCTGGGCGCGTGCAAATTCTGCGGGCTGTCGGACGACTTGATTGTCAGAGCCGTCCGCGCGCTGACCGGTCTTGACCTGACCGTCGAAGATCTCCAGAACACGATCCGCCGAGTGTTTCTCCGCGGGTATCTGCTGGAAAAGCGGCAGGGGTTCACCGACGACGACTACGCGATGCCGTCCGAATCGCACGACGAGTATCCGCAGATTCAGCTTCCGCACTTCAACACGCCGGAGTTCTTCGGCGAGCTGAAGAAACGAGTCAATGCCCGCTTCGACGAACTGCTCGTCGCAGAAGGCCTCGCCTGACAGAGTTTTTAGCG
>Ga0070726_10001028_pt1 | contig 29983 bp, 20 predicted proteins | sample tdAd471_FD_67275 | JGI IMG/M metagenome (GOLD analysis project Ga0070726, IMG submission 67275) | Marine sediment microbial communities from the Atlantic coast under amendment with organic carbon and nitrate - tdAd47.1 | ecosystem: Environmental > Aquatic > Marine > Coastal > Sediment | place...
TCTGGCTCTTCATCGGCGGCATCTTCATCGCCACGATGACGATCAGCTGGCTGGGGCACGGCGGCGGCCTGAAGGTGCACTACTTCGAGAACGCCGCGGCGCTCGACGCCGACGAGGTCCTGACCGAAGAGCTGCTGCCCGGCACCCGCTACGAGTGGGTCGAGCACCCGGCGCCCCCCGAGGTCGGTGACACCTTCGTCGTCGTCGCCGCCGGTGACTACCGGGCCCGCGAGTCCGGCACGCGAACCCTCGCGATCGACGGCTGCGACGGTGCCATGCACCTGACCTTCGCGCCGCCGACCGGCGACCCGATCGAGTTCGACTACCTCGACGCGACCGAGCCGGTGTTCGACCGTGCCGAGGTCGAGGTCGAACAGGGGATCCGCTACGGATTCCGCCTCGAGTACCACACGACCGGCACCGAGGCGCGCTGCCCGATCGGCTGGGTGGGCGAGGACGACGACGGCGAAGAGGTCGTCGAGTCGATCGCGACCGAGAACCTGTTCAACGACTGGTACGGCGGTGACGTCTCGTACGGTCGCCTGTCGTCGAAGGGCTTCGACCGCACGCCGACCGAGCTGTCGTTTCTGCAGATCGCGGCGCCGATCTTCCTGATGATCCTCACCCGCATGAAGATGCCGGTGTCGACGTCGTTCCTGCTGTTGACGAGCTTCGCGACGAAGACGTCGGCGGTCGGCAAGATGCTGATGAAGTCGCTCATGGGCTACGGCATCGCCCTCGGCGTCGCCCTGCTCGTGTGGGGTCTCTTCGGCCGGCTGATGAAGAAGTACTGGTCGGGCACGAAGCCCGCCGCCTTCTGGCGCCCGCTGCAGTGGGCGTCGACCGGTCTGCTGTGGGCGATGTGGCTCGCGCAGGACGCGGCGAACATCGCCGTCTACCTGCCACGCAGCCTCAACCCGGTGCAGTTCGCCTTCTTCGTCGGCGTGATCTTCGGCGGCCTCGGCCTGCTCTTCTTCATGCGCGGCGAGGCGATCCAGGAGGTCGTCGACGAGAAGTCCGACGTCGTCGACGTGCGCATGGCGACGGTCATCGACTTCGTCTACGCAATCATCCTCTATTACTTCAAGATCATGAGTAAAATCCCGATGAGCACCACGTGGGTGTTCATCGGCCTGCTCGGCGGTCGAGAGCTGGTGATGAGCCTCGTGAAGGCCTCGGACCGGTCCCCGATGTTCGCCCTGCGGATGATGGCGAAGGACCTCGCAAAGGTGACGATCGGTCTGATCGTCTCGATGGTGATCGCGTACGCCGTGAACCAGCCGTTCCGCGAACAGATCCACATCTTCGTCGGGCTCGAGTCCGAGTCGTCCGAGGTCGACGCACCCGCCGGTGGGGACGACCCGCCGTCCAGCGAGACGGCCACCGACGGATCCGCGGACGACAGCGCCGAGTGACGAGGTCGGGTTCGGCGCATCGCACGGGCCCGGGATTGACTTCGACCGGTCCGCCGGTTACCCCCCACGGACGTCTCGAACCTGCCGACGAGCCCGGTTTCGTCGGCTCATCCGTGGAGCTCGTGATGCGGAAGCTGACCGCCTGGACGCTGCTCGGCGCCGGACTCGTTCTCGGTGCCTGTGGGGGTCCCGACGTGCAGGACAGCACGTCATCGGCCTTCATGGCTGGCGACGAGGATCGCCACTTCAACGCCGCGATGGAGCACCGCGCTGCCGGTGACCTCGGCGCCGCCGAAGACTCGCTGCTGCTGGCGACGCAGGCGAACCCCCGGTACCTCGCCGCCCACATGGCGCTCGGCGACCTGTACCTGTCGCAGGCGCGGTACGCGGATGCTCGCGCGCGGTTCGAAGAAGCCGTCAACCTGCGCGACCGGTCCCTCGACGCGCACCTCGGGCTCGCTCGGGCCCTGCGCGGGCTCGACGAGAACGCGCTGGCGCTGGTCCACGCCGAACGTGCCTGGGCCCTCGTCGACGACTTCGTGACCGAGGACCTGCGGTCCGAGACGCTGCTCGTTCTTGGCGACGCCCTCGTCGCCAATGGCGACCGCGAGCGCGCGCTCGAGACCCTCGAGCTCGCGCTCGAGACGAACTCGACCGCCACGTCGGTGCGCATCGCGCTGGCCCGCCTGCACGCCGAAGCCGGCGAGATCGGGGCGGCGGCGGCGCTGCTGACGCGGGTCGAGACGTACGAGGACGATCCGGTCCTGCTGCACGAACTCGGCGTCCTCTTCTATGACCTGCGGCTCTTCGACCGCAGCGTCTCGACCCTGCAGATCGCGCAGGACGCGAACCCGCAGGACGACACGCTGTACTACCTCGCCGCGTCGAACATGAGGGCGGGTAACCAGGAGATCGGCATCCAGCTCGCGTCCGAGCTGCTGAACCGTCGACCGGACTACGTGTACGCCTACACCGTGCGCGGCCAGGGCGAGCTCGAACGAGGCTACGTCGACCGCGCCCGGCAGGACGCGCTGCGCGTGCTCGAGGTCGAGCCGACGAACTACGAGGCGCTCGTGCTCGCCGGCGACGTCGAGGTCGCCGCCAACAACCCGGGCAGCGCCGCCGACCGGTATCGCGCGGCCCTCGAAGCGAACCCGATGGGCATCGACGCGATCGATCACCTCGCTTCACTGCACTACAACCGGTCCGAGTGGGCCGAGTACGTCGCGCTGATCGAGCCGCACCTCGATCGCGACGACGCCGTCGCCCGGTGGCGCGAACAGATCGTCGACGCGCTGCTCGCGCAGGGCGAGGTCGAGCGCGCGCTGACGTACAAGTCGGCCCTCGCGAACGCCCGTCCGCGCGACTACGAGCTGCACCGGGACGTGGCGCGCCTCGCGCTGCAGAACCCCGGTTCGCTCGACGCCGAGACGGTGCTCGATCACGCCCGCCGCGCGGTCGAGTTCAGCGGCGGCAGCACCCTCGAGTACCGCATCCTGCTCGTCGACGCGCTGATGGCGAGCGGTCGGATCGACGAGGCATCGACCCAGCTCGACACCGCCGAAGAGGCGTGGCCGAACAACCCGGACGTGCAGGAGCGGCGCCGCCAGCTCCGCAACCGATGACCGCCCGGGCCACGGTCGGACGCTGCGCGCGCGTCGCGGTCCTCGCCCTCGTCGGGGTCGCGCTCGCCGCGGCCCCTGCGGTGGCGCAGCCGTCGTCGGACGGCACCGACCCGATGTGGGGCAGCGGGGGCGTCGTCCCCGAACCCGGCGAGGTCGTCGCCGCGCACGCCGCGGTTGCTGCGGACCACCCGCTCGCCAGCGCGATTGGCGTCGAGATGCTGCAGCGCGGGGGCAACGCCGCGGATGCCGCGGTCGCCGTCGGGCTCGTGCTCGGCGTCGTCAACCCGTTCGCGTCCGGCCTCGGCGGCGGTGGATTCCTGCTCTGGCACGACGGCGCGACCGGCGAGGTCGTCGTTCTCGACTTTCGCGAGGTCGCGCCCGCTGCGGCCCACCGCGACATGTACGTCGTCGACGGCGAGCTCGTCCCGGGCGCATCGCGCGACGGCGGACTCGCGGTCGCCGTGCCCGGTGAGGTCGCCGGATGGTGGGCCCTGCACCAGCGGTACGGGCAGCTGCCGTGGGCCGACGTCGTCGAACCGGCGCAGCGGCTCGCGTCCGGCGGATTCGAGGCCGGCACGCTGCTCGAAGACCGCCTCGCGTCGAGTGATCGCGTCGCCGCCAGCCCCGCGCTGCGCGACCACTTCTCGATCGAGGGCGAGCTCGTCGCCGCTGGAGATACCGTCGTCCGCCTCGGCCTCGGCGAAGCCCTCGGGCGCATCGCCGAGCTCGGCCCCGACGGGTTCTACGCCGGCCCGGTCGCCGCCGACATCGTCGCCGCGGTGCAGGACTCGGGCGGCATCATCACGCTCGAAGACCTCGCCGCCTACGCCCCGACCTGGCGCGATCCGGTCGTCAGCACCTACCGCGGCCACACGGTGTACGGCATGCCGTCGCCAAGCTCCGGCGGCACCGTGATCGCCCAGGTGCTCGACGTGCTCGAGGCGTGGCACCTCGATCGCCTCGCCTGGGACGACGCGATCACCGCGCACCTGATGATGCAGGCGCTCATGCACGCCTTCGCCGACCGCGCCCGGTTCATGGGCGACGCGGACTTCGTCGACGTCCCGGTGGACGCCATGCGGTCCGACGAACGCGTGGCCGACGTGCGCGACGCCATCCTGCCGCACACGATCCTGGCTCCGGACGCGTACGGCCCGCCGTTCACGCAGCCCGACGACGACGGCACCTCGCATTTCTCGGTGGTGGACGCCGACGGCAACGCAGTCGCCTGCACCACGACGGTCAACCTGAGCTTCGGCTCGGCCGTGCTGTCCGAAGCGTTCGACATCGTGCTGAACAACGAGATGGACGACTTCGCCGCGCAGCCGGGCGTGCCCAACGCGTTCGGGCTGGTCATGGGCGAGGCGAACGCCATCGCCGCCGGCAAGCGCCCGCTGAGTTCGATGTCGCCGACGATCGTCACCGACGACGACGGCGTGGTAGGTGTGCTCGGCGGCAGCGGCGGCCCGATGATCATCACGGGGACGCTGCAGACGATCCTGCAGATCATCGACCACGGCCGGACGCCCGGCGAGGCGGTCTCAGCGCCGCGACTGCATCACCAGTGGATGCCGTTCCAGGCGTTCGTCGAGCCGACGGCGTCGGCGTCGTGGCTCGGTGCGCTGCCGGACTTCGGCTATGACGTCGTCGAGCGTTCGTTCGGCTCGGCGGTGCAGGCGATCTGGCGCGTCGACGGCGTGTGGCGGGCGGCCAGCGACCCGCGCAAGCACGGTGTGGCCGCGGGATACTGACGGCCGATGCGCCCGCGGTCGTGTTCGCGCCCGCCGATGCGGGGCCGACCCGCGCCGCACACGCCGTGTTCGACGCCGAACGCGTCGCCTTCGACGCGACGTGAACTTGCAGCGGCGGATCCCCGCGGGTACCACCGGAGGTGCACCGCCGCAGGTTGCGGTGTCGCACGGTGTACCGCCGCCTCGTCGCAGCGATCGCTCCGTCGCGCCGACCGCATCGTGCCGCGCCGCCTCGCCCCGAACTCGACGTGTCCGAACTGACCGGGAACCAGATCGAGCTCGACCACAGCTACGTGGTCGGTGACCCGGTGCACACCGGCGGGCTCGCGACGTTGTACGAGGCGACCTGGACGGTGTTCGACCAGCCGGTGTACGTCCGCGCCTGCGACGGACTGCCCCGTCTGCGCCTGCGGTACCGCACGCAGACCCGCATCCGCGAGACCGTCGAAGAGAAGGTCGGGCGCATCCGCGGACCGCACCTGCCGGACGTCATCGACGCCGGGCACCAGGACGAGACGCGGCCGTTTCTCGTGATGCGCCTGCCGAAGGGCGCCCTGCTCTCGCGGCGCGTGAACGCACGCCAGCGGATGGACGCCGAACCCGTCGCCACGATGCTGGACGCGGTCGCCACTGCGCTGGACGGCTATCGCGACGCCGAGGGGCCGCACCGCGGACCGACGCCGGACCGGGTGTGGGTCGGCGACGACGGCGACGTTGTTCTGCTCGGCTACGGCGAGGTGCTGTACCGGGACGACACGCTGACGATGTCCGGCCCGGCGGAGTCCGCCCACGTCTGGCATCTGCCGCCGGAGTCGTTCGCCCGCGACGAGCCCGAGCCCGAACCGGGTCAGACCCGCACGGGGCGCCTGCGGGCGATCTCGGCGAGCGAGGCGAGCGCCGTGCGTGCGCTCGAAGACGACCCGCGGGCCGAGGTGTACTCGCTCGGATGCCTCGCGTACTTCGCCCTCAACGGCCACCACCCGTTCTTCCTCGACGCGCGGGACCCCGGGGCGGGCATCGCCGCGACCCTGCGCGACGACTCCCTCGAGTTGCGCGACCACCCGGACGGCTCGCCGGTCGCCGAGGTCCTGGCACAGGCGATGAGCCGCGATCCCGACGAGCGCTTCGCGACGCCGCGGGCGTTCGCCGACGCGTTCGCTGCCGCGGTGGCGCCAGCGCCTGCGCCCGACGAAGCGGTCGCCGAGGACGAGGCCCCCGAGGCCGCAGGCCCGTCGCCGGTGGTCGCCATCGACGACGAGGCCACCGACAAGGTGGTGCGCGACCTGACCGCGGCCGTGTGGCTGTGGCGCTTCGCCGCGCTGGTCCTCATCGTCGGTGTGGCCGGCGCCATCGTGTTCCAGCGCATGCGCTCGACGACGATTGTCGTGACGTCCGGCGCGTCCGACGTTGTGCTCGAAGAGGTCATCGGTCACACGGCCGAGTCTCGGGGCCAGACGCCGGTGCTGCTGCGCGGCCGGCCGTCGGGGCAGCCGATCACGCTGCAGGTGGTCGGCCCGGACGGCACCCGCGGCGAGCCGTGGAGCTTCCTGCCCGCTGAGCTCGAAGACCTCGGCCGCTGCCGGGGCATCGATCTGCACCTCGCGTTCGACGACGGGACGGTCCGCAGCGACAGCAGCGACAGCGGCGAGGACGACGGGGCCGACGAAGGCTCCGGCGCACCGTGAGCCGCACGACGGCGACCCTGAGCGTCGCAGTCGCGCTGTGGATCGCGCTCGTCGTCATCGGCGGCGCGACCGGTCTGCGCGCCGCGCTGCCGTTCGACGACAAGATCCACCACGCCGCCGCGTGGGGCGTCCTCGGCGCGCTCGTCGCGGCCGCCGCACGCCACCACTGGCCCCGCGCCACCCCGGCCCTCGTCGGGGTGTTCGCCGTCGCGCTCGGGCTCGGGTTCGGCGCGCTCGACGAGTTCGTGCAGTCGATGGTGCCGGGCCGCGACGCCGATCTCATGGACCTCGCCGCCGACAGCGTGGGGCTGGTCGTGGGCGTGGCCCTGTCGCTCCTGGTCGTCCGGCCCGAGGCGTCTCGTTCATCGAGCGCCGCGTAGGGGTTGGCGCCGGGTCCGGGTCGTGTCACCGTTCGCGCATCGAACCTCGATGTTGCCTGCCCCGGACCCGACGATGACGCGCTGGTTGCCCGGCCTCACGCTCGCCCTCGCCCTGCCCCTCGTCGCCTGCGGCGACGACCCGAACCCGCCGAACACGGACGCCGGGGACGCCGGCACCGATGCGGCCGACGCCAGCGACGACGTCGCGGCCGACATCGCGGTGGACGGCGACACGGGCACGACCGACACCACGCTCGACGTGGCTGCCGATGCGGACACGTCGCCAGACGCGACCCCCGATGCGACCCCGGACACCGGGCCGCCGCCGCCCTGTGAACCGGTCGCGCTGAGCGAGACGCTCGAGGTCGCGCCCCTCGGCGAGTGGTCGGTCCTCACCGATCCGGTGAGCGGCGCGTGGGGCATCGCCGCCCCTGGCCAGAACCCGACCTGGGACGACGCCGGCCTCCGCAGCGCCGGTGCCTGTGCCCAGGTCGGCGACCGCGTCGTCCCCGGCCTTCGGTACGGTACCGGGGCGCCCGAGGTCGAGATGTTCTTCGGCGCCTGGCGTACCTCGCTCGACCCGCTCGTCTGGGCCGACACCGTCGCGGACGCCTTCGACGTCGACGCCACCGCGGACGCCGTCACCCTGACCTGGGCGCTGACCGACGGCGGCCGCATCGCCCTCGTCTTCACCCTCGAAGACGGTGGGTTGCGCATGGAGGTCGAGACCACGGCCACCGAGGACGCCGGGTTCGAGCTCAACATGGGCTGCGACGCCGAGGGGTACTTCGGCCTCGGGTCGCAGGTGATCGGGATGAACCTGCGGGGCAACAAGTTCCCCCTCTGGACGCAGGAGCAGGGGAACTCGAAGTCCGAGCGCGGCGAAGGGTTCCCGCTGCAGAACATCCTCGAGGCGGCCTACGCGCCGATGGGCGTGCTGCACACGACGGACGGCTGGTCCGCGGTGGTCACCAGCGACACGTGGCAGCAGCTCGACGTCTGCGAGACGGACGACGCCCTGCTCACCCTGCAGGCGTGGCACGACGCCCCCGGACTGTGGCTCGTCGCCGGCACGCCCCGCGAGCGCATGGCGACGATCACCGCGCGCATCGGGCGCCTCGCCAGCGAGCCGGCGCCGTGGACGTTCGCGCCGTGGAACGACGCCGTCGGTGGGCCCGATCGCCTCGCCACCGTCGCGGAGACCCTGCGCGAGAACGACATCCCATCGAGCGCCATCTGGTCGGAGGACTGGATCGGCGGCGACCAGACGCTCGCCGGATTCCGGCTCTCGTACGCGTGGGAGTGGGATCCGGCGACCTATCCGGACCTGCCCGAGACGATCGAGGCGCTGCACGCCGAGGGCTTCGCCTTTCTCGGGTACTTCAACACGTTCGTCCCGAACACGACGCGCATGTACACGGAGGGCGAAGAGGCCGGGTACCTCGCCCTGCGCGAGGACGGCAGCGTCTACACGATCAGTGACCCGGCGTTCCGCGACGCGGGGCTCGTCGACCTGACGAACCCGGATGCCGCCGCGTGGTTCCGCGGGTACATGGTCACCGCCGCCGACGAGCTCGGCATTGACGGCTGGATGGCCGACTTCACCGAGTGGATGCCGCACGACGCGGTGCTGTCCGATGGGCGCGACCCCTGGCAGTACCACAACCGGTGGCCCCTCGACTTTCAGCAGCTGAACCGCGACGCGATGACCGACGTGCACGCCGACGAGAGCGTGCCGAACAACTGGTCGTTCTTCGCCCGATCGGGGTGGGCGTCGACGGCGTCCGGCGGGTCGAGCGGGCGCGTCGCCACGATGTGGTCCGGCGACCAGGAGACGGACTGGGAGTACACCGACGGGTTCCCCACCATCGTGCCCATCGGTGTGAACCTCGGCCTCGCCGGCGTGTCGATCTACGGCAGCGACATCGCTGGATACACGTCGCTCGCGGTGCCCAACACGACGAAGGAGCTCTTCTATCGCTGGTCGATGGCCGGCGCCCTCATGCCCCTGATGCGTACCCACCACGGGTCCGACGAGTGCGGCAACTGGGCGTTCGATCGCGACGCCGAGACCCTCGTCCACTACCGCCGCTGGGCGGGCGTGCACGTGCTGCTCTACCCGCTCTTCGACGAGCTCGTGACCGAGTCGATGGCGAACGGCATGCCCCTCATGCGCCACCCGTGGCTCGTCGAGCCCGACGTGGCCAGCCTGTGGGACGCCGATCACGACTTCCAGTGGTTCATCGGCGACGACCTCCTCATGGCGCCGGTCTTCGAAGAAGGCGCCGCGACCCGCGAGGTGATCGTGCCGAGCGCCGACTGGTGGCCGCTCTTCGGCGACGCACCTCTCGACGGGTGGTCGGCGACGCCACGGGGCGACGCGGTGGTGCAGACCGTCGCCGCGCCGGTCACCGAGACGCCGGTCTTCGTCCGCCCGGGCACCGCGCTGCCGCTGCTCGCGGAGGCCGTGGACTCGTTCTATCCGCACGACCACGACACGTGGACCTCGCTCGCCGACGTCGACGGGCGGTACCGGGTGGCGCTCTACCCCACGGCCGACGGCACGATCGACGACGCGTCGGTCGGCGCGGCGACGGTCGCCGGCACCGGCTGGGACGACGCGAACCTCGGCGCCGTCACCCTCGACGACGTACCGATGTCGGGTTGCGAAGAGACCGAGGGCGCCCTGCCCTGCGTCGACGTGACGGCCGGCGTCATCCGCTTCGCCGCCAGCAGCGGTATGCTGCGCGCCGGCGACGCCACGCTCACCCTGACCGGCGACACCCCGCAGGAGTGGCACGTCGGCATCGGTGGCGCGGCCTGGGGCGAGTACGCCTCGACGGATCAGGTGCCAGACCTCGACGTCGTCGTGCCGCCGCCCTGCGAGGAGTAGCACGCAGCGGCGACGCGGGTCGCACGGCCCGCGTCAGCGACGGCGACGCGGGTCGCACGGCCCGCGTCAGCGACGGCGACGCGGAGCACAAGGACCGCGTCAGCGACGGCGACGCGGGTCGCACGGCCCGCGTCAGCGACGGCGACGCGGAGCACAAGGACCGCGTCAGCGACGGCGACGCGGGGCACAAGGACCGCGTCAGCGACGGCGACGCGGGGTGCCAGAACCGCGTCAGCGACGGCGACGCGAGAAGCCGAGCCCGATGGCGAGGGTGACCAGCGCAAGAGGCGTCGCGGGCGCGCTGCCGGACGCGGCGCAACCACCGCCATCCGCCTTGTTGCCCGAGGCCACGGCCTCGTCGGCCGGCTTGTCGGCGTCGGCGTCGCAGACGAATGCGTCTGCGCACAGCGCACCGGCCTCGACGTCCGCCGACGCCGGCAGGCAGAGCATCTCGCCGTCGACCGCGGTGCAGACCGTCTGGCCGGGGCAGTCGGCGTCGGCGGTGCAGGCGGCGGTGCAGATGCCGGTCTCTTCGTCGCCGATGCGGCACAGCGCGCCCTCGCCGCAGTCCTCGTCGGCGTAGCACGGGTCGCACACGGCGCAGCTGCCGCCGCGGCCGTCGAGCGGCGGACGGCACGCGTCGCCGACGCCGTTGCCGAGGGTGTCGACCTGATCGGCGTTCGCCACGTCGGGGCAGTTGTCGCGGTGGTCCCGGATCCCGTCCCCGTCGGCATCGACGAGTGCCGGGTCGCTCGACCCCTCGGTGACCCACGGCGGCGCCTCGTACCCACCGAGCTCGGCGGCGATCTCGCCGATCTCGCGGATCCACTCGCCCCATCCGGGCACCGAGCCGTACACGGTCTCGCCGCAGCCGTCGCCGCCACGCGACACGACGCCGATCACCTGCCCGTCGATGTCGAGGGCCGGGCCGCCGCTGTCGCCCTGGCAGATGCCACGGCTGCCGAGAAACTCGCGGTCCGAGACCTGCGTGCCGAAGCCGCACTCGTCGTTCACGCACTGCACGACGCGGTCCGTGAGGATGCGCCGCACCCCGCTGTCCGTCCCGTCGCCGGTGTGCCCGTACCCGATCGCCGTGTACGTCTCGCCCGGCTCGACCGGGATGTCGATGCGCGGGATGAGGTACTCGGCTTCGTCTTCGGGGATGTTCTCTTCGAGGATCAGCAGCGCCACGTCCTGGCCGCACAGGTCCCCATCGCCGGGCGGCAGGTGCAGCTGGAGCCCGCGGTAGTTCCGCTGGTCGAGCTCGATCACCGGCTCGGTCGTGACCGTGAAGAACTGCGGCGCGATGCGGCTCGTGAACGGCGCCGAGCCGCAGAGGACCCGCGGCGACGCCGTGTTCGCGACGCAGTGCTGCGCCGTGAGCACCAGGTTCGGCGCGATCAGCGATCCGGAGCAGGTGCCGAACACCGCGCGGGACATCCCCAGCACAGACGGGTTGCCGTCGCCGTCGAGCTCGCCACCCGAGATTCCGGCGGTCGCCGTTCGCAGGGGTTCGGCGGCGCAAAGCACCGGATGCGCTAGAAAAGCGGCAAAGATCGCACAGAAAATGAGTCGATGCATGTCGTCCTTCGACGCGAGAGCGGCGGCATCCTGGCAGATCCCGCGGGTCGGCTACAGGCCATCGCGGGTTGTCGTGGACGCTCGGTCGTGCGACACTTTGCGCTGCACGAGGATCCGAGCGCACCGCAGTACCATGATGTGGCGAACGTTCGACAGGGATCTCGCGAGCGCAACGGTTGTTGCGGTTCTCGCGGGCTGGATGCTGGCCGGTTGCGGCGATGACGCGACCGACGGCTCTGACACCGACACCGACGCGGGCACGACCCCGCAGGTCGTCGAGGTCGAGGGCACGATCGTCGACTCGTTCGCCTGTGAGGCGTGCGGCGGCGGATGCACCCGCGACTCGCTCGACTACCCGTCGCGCAGTCACCTCGACGCGACGATCAACTACGTGGATCCACCGCCAGCCGGCGGCGACCACAACCGGTGCTGGGCGCGCTGGGGCGTGTACGACGAGCCCCTGTCGCCGATCCACTGGGTCCACAACATGGAGCACGGCGGCATCGTCGTCCTCTACGACTGCACCGACTGCGACGCCGAGATCGCAGAGTTGACGTCCTGGGTGGCGTCGCTGGGCGACACCGCGATCCTCACCCCGTTCGAGGGGCTGCCGACCCCGTTCGCCGTCGTCTCGTGGGGCGAGCGCATGCTGATGGACTGCGTCGACGTCGACGCGATGCGTGATTTCTACGACCAGAACTTCGACAACGCGCCGGAATCGACCCTCTCGGGTCCGCCGTCCGGCTGCATGGACTGAATCCCGAGGACGATTGATGAACACCGCCCGCACCACCCTTCTCTCGGCCCTCGTGGCCGCTACCGCCTTCGCCGCCCCCCTCGTCGGGTGCAACGGCGGCGAAGAAGAGACGGCGACCGAGGGCGACGGCGTCCCGGTCATCGCGCAGGCACCGGCGCGCAACGTGTCGGACCTCGGCCTGAGCCAGGTAACGAGCGAGATCCCGGACACCTTCGTCGGCAGCCGCCTCGGCTGGACGATCGACCTCATCAACGTCCACTACGAGGACCTCGACAACCAGACGCTGCTGAACGTGTTCGCGCCGTCGGTCTTCGAGAACGTCCCGGTGGACGACCTTCGTGACATGCTCGTGGTCATCGCGACGCGCCACGCGCCCATCGCTCTCGTCGGATACCGCGAGGAGCCGACCGAGCATCACGCGGTCGCCGTTCTGCGCTTCGCGAACCTGCAGTACCGCGAGCTGACGATCACCGTCGGCGAAGACGACCCGAACCAGATCGTCGCGTTCCAGTTCTCGGAGTTCTGATTCGACGCGTTCGGATCGGCAGCGCCGCATCTGCGGCCGCGAAACCGCGAACGCCCGGCCACGCAGCACGCGTGACACCGGGCGTTCGTCGTTCGTGGCGCCGAGGATGGCGTTCCAATGGCGCGTGCGGTCAGGTCGCGCCGAACCGCCACCGGGCGCCGTCGAGCAGGAGCGCAGACCACGACTCGAGCCGATCCGGATCCGCCGCGAGCTCGCCGACCGACGCGAAGCGACCGGACAGCTTGTGCGTCTCGCGCACCTGCACGTCGGCGCCCGCAGGCAGGGTCGCGACGTAGACGAGACCGATGTGGTACCGCCCGACCTCGATCGAGTCGTCGTTCATCAGCCCGACGAAGCGCAGGTTCACCGGGTCCGGGGCGTCGACCTCCTCGTGCCACTCGCGCCAGAGGCCGCGCAGCAGGATGCCCGCGTCGCCCTCGCCGTCCGGCTCGACGTGCCCGCCGATCCCGAACGAGCGGCGCCCGTGCAGCCGCGACTCGTTGCCGCCGACGAGCCGCTCGGTGACGAAGACCTCGTCGCCGCGCATCGCCACCACGTACGGGATGAGCTGCTTTCGCGTCGCGTCCGACTCGGCAGGCGCGCGCTCGTGCCAGTCGATGCGCCCCTCGAGATCGGCCACAAGCGACGGCGGGTGGGCGGCGAATCCGTGCGGCAGAAGGTCGAGCGCTTCGAGCTCGGCGCGGGGGACGGTGGCGATCAGCGGCATGGGGGTCCTCTCGGGTGCGGGCCCCTTTTGCATCGTCGCCTCGCGTCGCACAATGCACCCGCCACCAGCCCCGACTGCCCATGACTCGCTCAGCCGGTGACATCGTCGCCGACGCTCTCTCGTCGGCCGCTCGACGCGGCGCCCCCTACGCCGACGTGCGCGTCGTCGAAGAGCGGCGCCTCGACGTCGCGACCCGCAACGGCCAGACCGCGCGGCTCGACGACACGTGGACCCGCGGCGTCGGGGTGCGCGTGCTCGCCGACGGGGCGTGGGGCTTCGCGGCATCCGCGGACCTGTCGCCGTCCGGGGTCGACGCCCTCGTCGCCCGCGCGCTCGACACCGCCCGTGCGTCCGCGCTGATCGCGACGACACCGCTGACCCTGGCCCCGGACGATGTCGCGTCCGGCGCGTGGTCGAACCCGGTGCAGGTCGACCCGTGGTCCATCTCCGTCGCCGAGCGCCTCGACCTGCTGCGCGAGGTGGACGCGACCCTGCGCCGGGAGTCGCTCGTCCGCGTGGCGACGGCGTCCGTGACCACGCTGCAGACCCACGTCACCTTCGCGTCGACCGAGGGGCACCACCAGGACCAGACCTTCGTCGTGTGCGGGGGCGGGTTGCGCGCGGTCGCGGCCAACGACGACGACATGCAGGTGCGCTCGGCGCCCAACAGCTTTGGCGGTGACCACGCGCAGGGCGGGTGGGAGTTCGTCACCGGGCTCGACCTCGTCGGCGTCGCGCCGCGGGTCGCATCCGAGGCCGCGGCGCTGCTGTCGGCGGCCCCGTGCCCGCCCGGTCGGCGCACGATCATCCTCGACGGCTCCCAGCTCGCCCTGCAGATCCACGAGTCCGCGGGTCACCCGGCCGAGCTCGACCGCCTGCTTGGCTGGGAGGCCAGCTACGCCGGCGGGTCGTTCCTCACCCGCGACCGCCTCGGCGCGTATCGCTATGGCTCCGACGCCGTGTCGATCGTCGCCGACAGCACGACCGCGGGCGCGCTCGGCACCTTCGCGTGGGACGACGAGGGCACGCCGTCGCAGCGCTGGGATCTCGTGCGCGACGGGCAGTTCGTCGGGTACCTGACGTCCCGCGACACCGCGTCCGCCATCGGCGAAGCCCGGTCCCGCGGGGCTGCGCGCGCCGCGTCCTGGGCGCGCATCCCGCTCGTCCGGATGGTGAACGTGTCCCTCGAACCGGGCACCGCCGGCTCCGTCGACGACCTCGTCGCCGACACCGAGGACGGGATCTACATGGAGACCAACGCCAGCTGGTCCATCGACGACCGGCGGTACCACTTTCAGTTCGGCTGCGAGCTCGGCTGGGAGATCCAGAACGGCGAGCGCACCCGCATGATCAAGAACCCGACCTACGCCGGCATCTCGCCAGAGTTCTGGGCGTCGTGCGACGCCGTCTGCGGCCGCGACGCCTGGCGAATGTGGGGCCTCATGAACTGCGGCAAGGGCCAGCCCGGCCAGCTCATGCGCATGAGCCACGGGGCCGCACCAGCGCGCTTTCGCGACGTCGAGGTCGGCGTCGGCTTTGCCGATGGGGGTGCCTGATGACCCTCGACCGAGACCGCGCCCTCGCGATCGTCGACGCCGCCCTCGAGGCGAGCGACGCGGACGAGACCGAAGTCATCGTCGGCGGCGGGCGCATGGCGCTGACACGATTCGCCGCAAACCACGTCCACCAGCACGTCGACGAGGATCGACTCGTCGTGCGCGTGCGCGGCGCATGGACGGTCGGCGGCGACACCCGCGTCGCCGCCGCGTCGACCGAACGGCTCGACGCCGACGGGTTGCGCGAGGTCATCGACCGGGCGCGCTCCCTCGCCGCACACGCCGACCCGATCGACGACTGGCGCGGGATGGCGGTGCCGGAGTTCTTCGCGTCCAGCCGCCCGCCGGACGGCGAGCCGTGGGACGCGACGACGGCCGACACCGGACCCGCGTGGCGGGTGAACGAGGTCGCGCGCTGCATCCTGCCCTGCCGCCGCGCCGGGGACCTGACCGCCAGTGGGCTCCTGCGCATCACCGACGGCACCCTCGGCGACTACGGCGACCCGGGCATCGTCGCCATCGGCAACACCCACGGCATCCGCCAGCACCATCGGCCGACGACGGTCGACATGATGTGCACGGTCACGACCGACAGCGGCGCATCGGGCTGGGTCACCGCCTGGGCGAACCGCCGCTCGGCGATCGACATGGACGCCCTCGCCCAGCGCGCCATCGAGCGCGCGCGCGCCGCCGAGTCGCCGCGCACGGTCGACGCCGGGTCCGCGCGTGTGCTGCTCGAGCCGCCCGCGGTCGCCGCGCTGCTCGGCTTCGCCCTGCCCGGCTTCTCGCGCCGCGCCGTCGAAGAGCAGCGCAGCCCGCTCACCGGGCACGTCGGCGAACGCATCGCCAGCGAGCGTGTGCAGCTCACCGCAAACCCGGGGCACCGGGCGCTGCTCATCCGCCCGTTCGACGGCGAGGGCGTGCCGTCGCGTCCGCTCTCGCTGCTGCAGGACGGCGTCGTCGGCGACCTCGCCATCGCCCGCGGTGACGAGGACCTCGACTGGACGGTGTCCGGGTACGGGCCGCGACAGCCGTCCGGCGCAGACGCGGTGCCCACCGGGGCCGTCCTCGATGCCGGCGGCCACGGCACGGTCGACGACCTCGTCGCACGGACGCCGAGCGCCCGTCTCATCGCGCGGCTCTGGTACAACCGCCTCGTCGACGGACGCGCCGCGCGCGTGACCGGGATGACCCGCGACGGGTTCTATCAGCTCGTCGACGGACGCATCGACCACGCCCTCGTGAACCTGCGGTACAACGTCCGCGTCTTCGACGTGCTCAACGCGATCGTCGACGCGTCCGAGCCGGTGCGTGTCGGGTCGATGTACGTGCCAGCGCTCGTCGTCGACGGGTTCCAGTTCACGGGCGCGACGGTGCACCAGTGATCGACCCACGCATCACGCGGCGGCACCTGATTCTGCACGCGGCGACGGCGACCGTGGTCCTCGCGTTGCCCTCACGCCGGGCTGCGGCTGCGGCCTCGGATTCTGCGCCCGCGCCGGACGTGATCCTCGGCGCGGACGCAGCGCAACGCGAGGACATCGAAGCGTCGACCGCCGAAGACGCGCCCCCGTCGGCCGTCCACCATCGGTCCGTCAGCGGGCTCGTGCGCCCCGGACTCGACCCGTTCGCCGGGTGTGCCGGACGCGACCCGTGGTGAGCCGCGCGGCCAGCCCACCCCCCGGCGAGGCCCGCCGCGCCGCCATCCTGACGGTCGTTGGGGTCGTGCTGGTGACGGCCTTCGTGGCCCGCGTGGGCTGCGCCCGCGACAGCGCCGACGCCCACCGGGACGCCATCGACGCGCGCGTCTGCGCGTCGGCCACGGGCAGCGATGCGCTCGCCATCGATGCGTTCGCCGTGGATGTGCACGACGCCCTGCGACGCGCTCCCGGCGATCTCGAGTTGCGCCTGATTCACGCGGCGACGTCTGCCGAAGACGACGACCCGCGCCGCGCCATCCCGACGCGCGCGCTGGTCGGCGACTTCGAGGGCGCGCGCGACGCCATCGCCGCGGTCGGGCCCGGCGCCCCGCCGGGTTTTGCGGTCGCGTGGTCCAGCGTCGTCGACCGCTGGGCCGCCGACGCCGCCGACGGATGCCGGAACAAAGTCAACGATCGGTGACAGTGTCTGGCTCGCGCGACACTCCCCGTCGCCCGCAGACCCCACAGCCATCGCCCGAAGCGCCTGAAATCACGACAGAACACACGTCACGCGGCGGCTGGCACGAACGGTGCTCCTGCCTGCAGCGTCCCCTGCTCGGAGTACCCTCGTGACGCAATCGCTGCCCTTCTCTGTCCGCCACGGCTACGGCGCCGGTGCCCTCGGGCTGTCGCTCGCCAACACGGCGGTGATGTTCTTTCTGCTGAAGTACCTCGTCGACGGCGCCGGGCTCTCGCCCGCCACAGCCGGCGCGGTCATCCTCGCCGGCAAGGCGTGGGACGCCTTCAGCGACCCGATCATCGGCCGCCTGTCGGACCGCACGCGCACCCGGTGGGGCGCCCGCCGCCCGTGGATCGCCGCCGGCACGATCCCCTTCGTCGGCGCGTTCGCCGCCCTCTGGTGGGGCATCCCCGTGTCGGGCCCGGTCGCCGGGTTCGCCTACGCCGCCCTCTTCATCGCCTACAGCACCGCGTACACCGCGGTGGTCGTCCCGTACGGCGCGCTGACGCCCACGCTGACGAACGACTACGACGAGCGCACGCGGTTGAACGCCGCCCGGATGGGCTGGTCGATGGTCGGCGGTCTCGTCGCCGGCATCGGGCTGCCCGTCATCCTCGGCGCGACCGATGGGTCCTGGCGCATCGCCGGGCTCGCCCTCGCCGCGGCCGCCGTCGCACCGCTGCTGTGGACGGTCGTCGCGACCCGCGGACGCGACCGCAGCGAAGCGTCGCCACAGACCCCGACGGCGATGTGGACGGTCCTGCGCAACCCGGGCTTTCGCCGCGTGGTGCTGCTCTTCGTCGCGGGCTGGACGTCGATCGCGGCTCTGAGTGCCATCGTGCCCTTCTATGTCGAGCAGCACCTGCAGCGCCCGGACCTGCTCGACGCGACGTTCGCCGCGATCCAGGTCAGCGCTCTGCTCTGCATCCCCGGCGTCGCCGCGCTCGCGAAGCGGATCGAGAAGCACCGCGCCTACGCGTGGACGATCGCCTCGTTCGGCGTCGCCCTCGTCGGGCTCGCGCTGATGCCCCGCGGCACGGGCTGGCCCGCCGTCGCGTATGCCCTGCTCGTCGGCCCCGGCGTCGCAGCCGCGCACGTCCTGCCGTGGGCGATGCTGCCCGACGTCGTCGACGCCGACCGCGCGGCCACCGGCGCCGCCCGCGACGGCGCGTTCTATGGCGTGATGACCTTCGTCGAGAAGGCCGCCACCGCGGTCGCCCTCGGCGCGCTCGGCGTCGTGCTCGAGGCGGCCGGGTATGTCGAGGGCGCCGCGAGCCAGCCCGAGTCGGCGCGCCTCGCCATCCTCGTCGCCATCGGCCCCGTGCCCGCCGTCGCCCTCGCCGCCGCCGCCGTGTTCGCCCTCGCTCGCCCGCCGATCACGCGCGCGGGCTTCGAGACGATTCGCACCGCCCGCTGATCCGCCCCCCGACCACGGAGCCAGTCATGACGACGCCCATCACCGTGACCGAGGCGCGGCTGCCCGACGACCTCGACACCGTCCTCGCGTTCACCCGCGACCTCTATCGCGACGACCCCTGCTATGTGCCGCCCCTCGATCTCTGGGTCCGCCGGCGCCTCTCGCAGCGCAACCCGCAGCTCGAGCGGTTCGCGTTCACCCTGCTGATCGCCCGCCGCGCCGGCGCCATCGTCGGTACCATCTCGGTCCTGCGCGACCCCGGGCACGAGAAGCGATCCGGCGAGCGGTGTGCGTTCTTCGGCTTCTTCGAGTGCGTCGACGATCCCGCAGTCGCCCGCGCCCTCTTCGACGCGGCCGAATCCCGCGGGCGCGCGATGGGCGCAACGACACTGCGCGGCCCCCGCAACCTGTCGCGGGTCGAAGAGGTCGGCATCCTCGTCGAGGGCCACGACACGACCCCGCCGATGCTCGCGAGCCACCACCGCCGCTCGTACCCGGCGCTCGTCGAGAGCGAGGGATTCGTGCCGCACCACGACATCCTCGCGTACGACATCGAGCTGTACCTCGAGGACGGCACGCCGCGCCCGATGCCCGAGCGCCTCGCCGAGCGTGCCGCCGGCTGCCGGATCGACGGACTCGAGCTGCGCCCCATGCGGTGGCGGACGCTCGGCCGCGACCTCGACCTCGCCCACCGGGTGTTCGTCGACGCGTTTCGCGACGTGCCCGACAACACGCCGATGCCGAAGCGACAGTTCGCCGCCCTTGCAGGCGTCGGGATTGCCCTCGCCAGCCGCCACATGCTGCAGCTCGCGACGATCGACGGCGAGGCCGCCGGGTTCGCGCTCTGCTTCCCCGAGCTCTACGAGGCGACCCGCGCGGCGGATGGGCGCGTGCTGCCCCTCGGCTGGGCACGCATGGCGTGGGCGCTGCGGTCCGTGCGCACAGCGAGCTTCAAGCTGCTCGGCGTGCTGCCCGAGCACCGCCACCACGGCCTGCACGCGGTCATGATCGACCGTGCCGTGCAAGGGTGCCGCGACGCCGGCTTCACCCGGCTCGAAGCGTCCCTGATCGACGGACGCAACGCGCCGATGCGCCGCATCGTCGAGAGCGCGGGCATGCAGGTGTACCGCCGGTACCGGATGTACGAGCGCCCGATCGCGCGGGCCGTCGCCGACGACACACGTCGCCGATCGTAGACAGTGCGCCACGCACGCGATTCAATCCCCCCCATGACCATTCTGCCCCCTGCCATCGAGCGGGTTCGCGCCTGGGATCCGACCCTCGCCGACGCGCTCGCCACCGCCTTCGGGCGCCTCACGATCGCCGCCGAGGCGATGGTCTGGGCGCAGGATCGGCTGCCGGCGCTGGTCGCCGCGCCCACGGCGTCCGCGGTCCTCGAGGTCGTCACCGCCGAGGCATGGGCGCTGACCGGTGCGCCTCACGTGTACGCCGTCGCGTGGGACGGCGCCGATGGGCCCACACGCCGCATCCGGGCGGTATCGACCGCGGCGGGCGCGTCCACGGCGGTCGCAGCCGACCTGCCCCTGCCCGAGCAGCTCTCGGGCACCCTGCTCGAGCGCGTCGCCCGCGAGGGCGCGCCCGCATGGGCCGACGACGCGGTCGCCGACGCCCGGTTCGACGCCTCGCGCAGCGTGCACGCCATGCAGCTCCGCTCCGTCGGCTGCGTACCCATCGGCGACGCGGCGGCGCTCTACGTCGCGCACCCCGGCGCCATCGGCGTGTTCGGGCCGGACGCGCGCGTGCGCCTCGCCGCCCTCGGCCGCCTCGCCGGCGTCGTGCTCGCGGCGCGCGACGACGCACCGGCGCCCGAACCGTCCGAGATCCCGGTCGAAGCCGTCCCCGGGCTCATCGGCGCGACCCCGCCGATGCGCGCCCTCGCTGCCGACATCCGCGCCTTCGCGCCCATGCCGTGGCCGGTGCTGATCCTGGGCGAGACGGGCACCGGCAAAGAGGTCGCCGCGCGCGCGCTCCATCGGCTCTCGCCGCTGCGGGACGAGCCCTTCGTCGCCGTGAACTGCGGCGCGATCCCCGCAGAGCTCGCCGAGAGCACGCTCTTCGGGCACGAGCGCGGCGCGTTCACCGGCGCCGACCGACGCCGCGAGGGGGTATTCGAGTCCGTCGGCAGCGGCACGCTGCTGCTCGACGAGATCGGCGAGCTGCCCGCGCCGGTGCAGGTCAAGCTGCTGCGAGTCCTGCAGGAGCGCACGTTCACCCGCGTCGGCGCGTCCACGCCCCTGACCTTCCAGGGGCGCGTCCTCGCCGCGACCCACCGCGACCTGGTCGGTACGGACCGGTTTCGCGAAGACCTCTACCACCGCCTGTCCGCGTGCATCGTACGCACGCCCCCCCTGCGCGATCGGCGCGGCGACATCCCGGCGCTGGCGGCCTACCTGCTCGAACGTGCCACCGATCAGCTGCCCGACGCCCCCGACCTCACCCTCGCCCCGGCGGCTCTGCGCGCCCTATCTGCCCACGGCTGGCCCGGCAACGTGCGCGAGCTCGAGAACGCCCTGCGCGGGGCGGTCGCTCAGGCGATGGCCCGTGGCGACGAGGTGCTCGACGTCCACCACTTCGGCGCCGCCCTGCGCCCGACCGCGTCCCGCTCGAGCCGCGTCGTCGGCGATCTGGTCGCGGCCACCGAACAGTTTCAGCGTGAGCAGGTCCGCGCCGCGCTGGCCCTCCACGACGGCAACCGCACTCGCGCCGCCGAAGCGCTCGGCGTGAGCCGGCAATGGCTGCATCGCCTGCTCAAGCGATGGGGGGACGCCGCATGAGCACCTTCGACGAGCTCCTCGACCGCATGGTCCCCGGCGCGAGCCGCACGCCCTGGACACCCCCGAACCCCAACCCGGCCGCCGCAGATCGCCCCACGGTGAACAAGGCACCGCCGGCCACTGTAGCACCCCACGGGCGCGACCTGTCGCGCCCTGCAGCCCCGGAGCGCCCCGCAGCCCCGGAGCGCCCTGAAGCCCCGGAGCGCCCCGCAGCCCCAGCGCACCCCACCGCAGATCCCGCCCACACCCTCGCCGCGATGGGCCTCTCGCTGACCCGGCGCATCGCATCGGGCGCCATGGGCGAGGTGTACGAGGCGCGCGACCCGGCCCTCGACCGCGCTGTGGCGGTCAAGATCGCCCGCCGCGACGCCGGCTCCGACGCGCGGCAGGCGCTGCGCGCCGAAGCCGCCCTCGCCGCGCGTCTCGAGCACCCGGCCGTCCTGCCCGTGCACCGCCTCGTCGAGGTCGGCCCCGACCTGTGCCTCGAGCTGCGCCTCGCGCCCCCGTCGACCCTCGCCGCATGGTTCACCGACGTACGCCAGGGCCACGCGGCGGCATGGCCGATGCCCACCTGCATCCGCCTCGCCGCGACCCTTGCCGACGCCCTCGCCCTCGCCCACGACCGCGGCGTCGTGCACGGCGACCTGCACCCCGGCAACGTCGCCATCGCGCCAGACGGCGCCACCGTCGCGCTGCTCGACTGGACCGGCACGTCGCGACCCGGCACGTTCACCGGCCACCCCGGGTACTGCGCCCCCGAGCGCCTGCGCGGGGTGAGCGCGACCTTCGCCGACGACGCGTTCTCGCTCGGCGCCGTGCTCTACGAGCTCACGACCGGGCGCCCGCTGCGCCCACGCCGCCTGCGCGAGCCCCTCGACGCCTTCGTCGCCCGCGTGCACGCCGCGCCGGACGCACCGGACCTCGCCGCCGTCCCGGACGGGCTCGCCGACCTCGTCGCGGCCTGTCTCGCCGCCGATCCTGCGGCGCGCCCCACCCTGCCCGCCTTGCGCGACGCCCTCGTCGACCACCTCACCGGCTCGGCCCGCCGCGCCGCCCGCGCCGAAGAAGCCGCGCGCCTCGTCGACGTGAGCCGCGAGGCCCTCGCCCGCCACCGCGAAGTGCGCGACCGACTCGTCGACGAACGCCAGGTCGTCACCGTGCAGCGCGCCCGCGTCCCCGGGCACGCCCCCGTCGCGCAGAAACGCAGCCTGTGGTCCGCCGAGTCCCGCGTCGCCGACCTGGAGCGCGAGCGGGACGACACCTGGCTCGAAGCCCTCGACACCGCCACCCGCGCCTCGGCCATGGCCGTCGACGCGACCGACGCCGACGCCTTGCTCGCCGACCTGTGGTGGGAGCGCATGCGCATGGCCGAGGTCGAGCACGACGTCGCGATGGCCCGGACGGCGCGCCAGCGGGTGCTCGCCCGCGACGCCGGACGATACGTGCAGGTGCTCGACAGCCCCGCGCGCCTGACCCTGCGCTGCGACGTCCCCGGCGCCACCGCCACGATCCACCGCTGGCGCGAGGTCGACCGGGTCCGCGTCCCCGAGCCGGTCGAGACCGTGCCGATGCCCCTCGAAGGCCACCGCCTCGCGCCGGGATCGTGGCTCGTCGTCGTGTCGGCCCCCGGGTTCGCCGACGCCCGCTGGCCCGTGCTGCTCTCGCGGCACGAGCACGTCACCGACACCGTGCGCCTCGTCACCGACGCGCAGATCGGCGACGGCTGGTGCTACGTCCCTGCGGGGCGCTTTCTGCTCGGCGGCGACCCCCACGCCCGCCAGCCCCTCGACCGCTGCACGCCGACGCTCGACGACTTCTTCGTCATGCGCACGTGCATCACCTGCGCCGACTGGGCCGCCTGGCTCGCCACCCTCGACCCCGACGCGGCGCGCGAGCACGTGCCCGGCGCGCGGGGCATCGACGGCGCCTTCGTCCCGGCGTGGGTCGAACACGACGGGCGCTGGACCGTCCCGCCGGGCCTCGATCCCCGACTGCCGATCCACGACGTCAGCTATCACGACGTCGAAGCCTATGCCCGGTGGCGGTCTGACGACCTCGGGCGCGCGGTCCGCCTGCCCACCGAAGACGAATGGGAGAAAGCCGCCCGCGGCGCCGACGGGCGCTGGTGGCCCTGGGGCAACGGCTTCGACCCGACGTATGCCCACATGCGCCAGTCCGTACCGGGCCCGCCGCGCCCCGCGCCGGTCGGCACGTACCCGGTCGACGAGTCCGTGTACGGGTGCCGCGACATGGCCGGCGGCATGCGCGAGTTCACCCTGTCGACCTTCGACGTCGGTCAGGTGGTGCTGCGCGGCGGCACGTGGGGCGACGACGCCGACGACCTGCGCTGCGCCTGCCGATCCGGCCTGCAACCCGGCATCCGCATCGCCTTCGTGTCCGCACGCCTGGTGTCGACCGAGCCGGCACCCGTCTGATGCGCCGCGCGCGAGTCAGCCGTCGGTGATCGACGGGTCGGGCACGCGGTCGAAGAACGCCGCGTGCAGCGCCTGGACGGCCGCGTCGACCTGTGCCGCGCGGACCACGAAGGTCAGCGACTCACGCGCCGTCACCACCATGTTCACGGCGATGCCGGCATCGTTCAGCGCGGTCTGCGCGTAGCGCACCGCCTCGGGGCGGTCGCCGACGCCGAGGCCGACGACGGTGGCGCTGCCGAGCCCGGTGCGCACGGTGAGCATGTCCGGGAACTCGCGGCGCAGCGACCCCGCGAAGGCATCCGCGTCGGGCACATTCTCGGTCGACAGCAGCACGTCGACCCGGTCCTGCTGCGGGTAGGACGCCGACGCCACGAGGTCGCAGCCGTCGAGGCTCTCGAACACCACGTCGGCGCGGTACTCGCCGGTGGTCATGCCCTCCCAGCTGACGAGCATGCGGTCCTTCGCGCCCGCCACACCGCGCACGCCATAGCGGGCCAGCTCGGCGATCGAGCCGTCGAGGGCGCCATCGACCCGCCGAATCGCCGTGTGCTGATCGCCGCCGAACGTCGACCGGGCATAGAGCGCGATCTGCTTGCGGCGCGCGAACTCGACGGCCTGCGGGTTCAACACCCGGGCGCCGTGGCGAGCCATCTCCTGCATCTCGGCGTACGAGATCTCGTCGAGGGGGCGCGCGTCGTCGACGACCCGCGGGTCCGCCGAGTACACGCCGGCGACGTCCGAGTAGATGTCGCAGCTCTCGGCGCCCAGCGCAGCGGCCAGCGCCACGGCGGTGGTGTCCGAGCCGCCCCGCCCCAGCGTCGTGATCTCGCGCTTGTAGCTCGTGCCCTGGTACCCCGCGACGATGACGATCCGCCCGCGCTCGAGCTCGTCCTGCACTCGAAACGGCCGCACGTCGATGATGCGCGCGTTGTTGTGCGAGTCGGTCGTGACGATGCCGACCTGGCTGCCGGTGAAGCTGATCGCCTGCTCGCCAAGGGACTGGATCGCAATCGACAGCAGCGCCATCGAGATGCGCTCGCCCACCGAGAGCAGCATGTCGAGCTCACGGCGCGGCGGGTCGTCGGACAGCTCCCGTGCCGTCGCCAGCAGGTCGTCCGTCGTGTTGCCCATCGCCGAGACCACGACGACGACGGCGAACCCCGCGCGGCGGGTCGCGACGATCTTCTCGGCGACCGCCTGCAGCTTCTCGACCGTGGCGACGCTCGAGCCGCCGAACTTCTGCACGATGATGCGCATGGGGGACTCCGTCCGGCGCCGGGCGCCGTGGGGTCGACCGCGCGCCTCGGGCGCCTGTCCGTGCGCCGCCGAGCGCGGGTCGAGGGTCTCGGGATTCAGGCTTCGACGCCGCGCTCGTCGGCCCAGGCATCAGCCATGCGAAAGAAGTCGTCGCCGCCAAAGAAGATGACCTTGTCGCCGGCCTGCGCTGTCGCGCGCAGGTGGTCCACGATCTTCGTCTGGTCCGGGATGAACGTCACGTTCAACCCTTCGTCGCGGAGCATGTTCACCACGAACTCGGTGTCGATCCCGGGGATGGGATCCTCGTTCGCCGCGTACATCGTCGTGATGATCACCTCGTCCGAACCGGCAAACGCGGTGGCGTATTCGTCCTTCAAGTAGTTCGTCAGCGTGTACCGGTAGGGCTTGAAGATGCTGACGATTCGGCCGTCCGTCAGGTCCCGCGCGCTGGCGAGCACCTTGCGCATCGCGGTCGGGTGGCTGTTGTAGTCCTTCACGATGGCGAGCCCGCCGGCGCGCACGATCGTGAACCGGTTCTCGAGCCCCTTGAAGTCGGCGAGCCCCCGCTGCATCGCCTCGACGGACGCGCCGAGGTGGTCGGCCACGGCGATCGCCGCCATCGCGTTCGTGACGTTGTAGCGCCCGGGCAGCGGCAGCTCGAAGTGTCCGAGGGACGTGCCCTGACAGAACGCCTCGAACCGCAGGGGCAGCTGCCCATCGCCGGTGAGGACGCCGCGGTAGTCACACTCCGTCTCGACGCCGTAGGTAATGACGTCGCGCTGCACGCGCTCAATCAGGGTGCGGTTGCCGTCGCAGTCGCCGTTGACGAACACCTGCTCGAGCCCGTCGTTCTGATCGATGACCTCGGCCATCGTCCGGATGATGTCGTCGAGGTCGTCGTAGTAGTTCAGGTGGTCCGCCTCGAGGTAGTTGCAGACCAGCAGGTTCGTCGGGATGTTGCGGTGCGTGCCGTCCGACTCGTCCACCTCGGCGACCATCACCCGGCCGTCCCCGGCCCGGGCGTTCACGCCGTAGTTCAGCAGCAGCCCGCCGATGACGAAGCCCGGGTCCTGCCCATCCTCGTCGAGGATCCGGGTGATCATCGACGACACCGTGCCCTTGCCGTGCGTGCCGGTCACGCCGACCGAGCGCGTCTCGGCGATGAGCGCCGCCAGGATCTCGGACCGGTGCACCACGCGCACGCCCTTCGCGCGCGCCGTGGCCAGCTCGACGTTGTGCTCGGGGATGGCCGTCGACACCACGACGATGTCGACGCCATCGATGTTCTCGGGGGCGTGACCGATCGTGACCGTCGCGCCCAGCGCCTCCATCGCGTCGGTGAGCTGCGACTGCCGCACGTCCGAGCCGCTGACCCTGTAGCCACGGCCGACGGCAATGCGCGCGACGGCAGACACACCGATGCCGCCGATGCCGATGAAATGGATGCGAAGACCGGGTTCGAGCATGACGACGACCGCGTGCTGACGGGGACGACCGCGGTGTAGCACGGCGGAGCACGGCACAAAAGCCGATGCGCCGCCCGCAGCGCCCCGTCGGCGGTTGCCCCGCGCGGGGGTGTTGTGGCAGGCTCCGCGCCTGCCCGCGCCCCCGGATCTCCAGATGCGCTCGACTGTTTCGCCCCACTGGCTCGTCGCCGCCGCCGTCCTCGCTGCGCTGTCGTTCGCCTGCCAGAAGCTGCAGGAGCCGGTCCCGACCCTGACCCAGGACCAGTGGCGCCGGGTTCGTGAGAACCTCCTCGAGACGCCGCCCGAGACGGCGAACCCGATGGACGCCGTCTTCGGCGACCGTGTGCGCCTCGTCGGCTGGGACGTCGAGCCCACGTCCATCGAGCTCGGCGAGGCGTTCACGATGACCTTCTACTGGGAGGTCCTGCAGCCCCTCGACGAGCGGTGGCGCATCTTCGTCCACCTCGACGGCGACGGGCGCCAGAACCTCGACCACGAGGCCGTCGGCGACATCTTCCCGTCGGTGTACTGGGAGCCGGGCCAGATCATCCGCGACGAGGTCACCGGCGAGCTGTCCAGCGACCTCGGCGACGGCGACATCCGCGTCTACACCGGCCTGTACTTCGAAGACCAGCGCATGCCGGTCACCCGCGCCGGCGAAGGCACCCTCGAAGAGGACGGGCGCCTGAACGTCGGCACGATCGCCGCGTCGTGGGAGCCGCCAGCCTACACGGTGCGCCGCGTCGCCGGCGACATCGCCATCGACGGGCGCCTCAACGAGCGCGCGTGGAACCGCGCCCGCCGGACGCCGGACTGGGTGCAGCCGTCGAGCGGCGACGACGCCGAGCCCCAGACCTGGGGCAAGCTGCTGTGGGACGACGAGGCGCTCTACGTCGCCCTCTTCGCCCGCGACGAGGACGTCTGGGCCACCTTCGAAGACCGCGACGCGAACCTGTGGGACGAAGAGGTCCTCGAGGTCTACATCGACGCCAGCGGCGACGGGCGAAACTACCTCGAGCTGCAGATCAACCCGCTCGGCACCGTGTTCGACGCCGTGTTCGAGGGCCCGACGAACCGCAACCTGCCTCGCGCACGCGCGGTCGACATCGCCGGCCTGCAGTCCGCCGTGCACGTCGACGGCACCATCAACGATGGCGCGGACACCGACCGCAGCTGGTCCGCCGAGATCCGGATCCCGTTCACCTCGCTGCCCGGCGTCAACGCGCCGCCGGCCAACGCCGACGAGTGGCGGGTGAACTTCTATCGCTACGACCGGTCGCAGGGTGATGACGAGACCCGGTATTTCGCGTGGAGCCCGGTGGGAGGCGGCACCTTCCACCGCCCCGACCGCTTCGGCGTCGCGACCTTCCAGGGCGCCCCGCGCACCCCGCGGCGTGGCGCCGTCGACGAGGGCAGCGGCGAGGCGCCGGCTGAGGGCTCGGGCGAGACTCCGGCCGCCGCGACGGATGCACCGGCCGAGGGGTCCGGCGTTGCCGTGCCCAACAGCGCCGGACGCCCGCTCATCGCGCCAAACGCCGACATGCCGCGCCTGCGGCTCGCGCCCCAGAATGCGCCGGGCGGCGGCGGGCGCTGATCCGAAAGCGCAACGTCATGGCGTCGGACGACGACCCGGGGGCGACGGAGACGCATGCGGCAGCTGCGACGGCGAGCCGTCGTCGCCGTCGGCGTATTCCGAGCCTGGGCTCGAACGGGGCTTTCTTGACGCGTGAACCACGTGCGCGGAACGATGACATCGGCATCTGTGCACCCACACCCCCCTCCGACGTATTCGTACCGCCCTCGTCGTGGTAGCGATGCCTACACGGATGGGTTACTCTGTAGCCCAACACGACGCACAGACCGCGGGGCGGTCGAGCATCCTCATCAGCGAGCTACCCACATGGCGCGTTCGGACAAGCGTAAGCAGAGCCTGTACTTCCCCGAGCAGATGCTGAAGGAGATCCAGCACGAGGCGGCCCGTCAGGACCGCTCGCTGAGCTGGATCGTCCAGAAGGCATGGCAGATCGCGCGCACCGAGATTGCGCGGTACCCGTCGGTGAACGACCTGCTGCCGGACGAGGACGTGGGTGACGACGAGCGCGGTCGCGACGAGTAGTCGCCCGCCGACGCCTGCGCAGCCTGGCCCCGCCCACGGGCGCTGCGGACGGTGTCGGACACGACGCTCGACGCGCGTTCTGCGCGAATGTCGAAGCCGACGAGCCTCGAAGCCTGCAAGCCTCGAAGCCCACGAACGAAGAAAGCGCGGTCCCTGCGGACCGCGCTTTCTTCGTTCGTGGTGGCGACCGCGCCCCCCGCTCCGTCCGGGTCCCAGCGAGCGAGTGGCGCCGCAGGCGCCGCGCCCGGTGCCCTGCCCGGCCGAGCCACTCCGGCCGGGTGCGACACGCGCGGCGGGCGGGTCAGGCCCCCTCATCGCGCCGCGCGAGCGGCCTACTCCGCTCGGCTGTAGAGCGAGACGGATAGGACGTCGAAGTCGATCGACTTCGTCAGGATGATGCGGTCGTCGCGACCGAACGCGTCGACGAGCCACAGCTCGTTCGAGTTCTGCGACGTGTACGAGTCGGCCACCATGCCGACGGTCGAGCCACCCGGCGACATCGCCATCTGGCTGATCTCCACGACGCACTCGCCGATGTCGTAGCACTGCTCGACGTCGTCGTAGCACTGGCCGTGGCCGAGACCCGGGTTCTCGACAACGCGATCGATGATGCCCGAGTCGATGTTCACGCCGACGACGTCCGTCACCGTCAGGCCGTTCGCCTGACCAGCGCACGAGTTCGTCAGCAGCGCGACGACCTCACGATCGCCCCGCCACGACAGCCGCGGGCGGTAGTCGTCGTACTCGCTCAGCGAGATGCGCGAGCACACGTTCTGCCCCGCCGGCCCCATCACGAAGCGCGACGGCTGGCACTGGCCGTTGCCGTCCCGGTCCGGCGCCGAGAGATCGCAGAAGTGGTCATCGCCGCACTCGCCGTCCGACAGGCAGGTGCCGCCGAGCCGGTCCGCGGCCTCGAGGTTGATGATGTTGAGACCGAGCTGGTGCTGGTAGCACCGGCCCGCCTGCTGGCCGACCGGGCACTGGAACCCTTCTTCGACGCAGTCGACATTGCTGGTGCAGATGTTCGACTCGTACCGCATCGACACGAGCGCCGCGAGGCGGGTCCCGTCGGGCGAGACCGCGAGGGGCTCGGCGCCGCGAAGCAGCGAGCCGGCCGCGTTCTCGGGGCCGCCATCCTCGAAGGTGTGAATCACGGTCTCGTTGCCGCCACCGACGGGCACCTCGACGACGTCCATCGCCTGCAGCGAGGTGACGCGCCGGATGAACGCGCGGCTGCCGTCGGGGGTGATGTACACCCCGCCCGAGCCCTGGATCTCACCCGCAGCGGTGTCCTGGCCGCTGGCGAGGTCGTGGATGACCACCTCGTTGTTCGACCGGATCATGATGCGGCCGTCGCCGACGCTGAAGTCGCGCACGTCGGTCGCGATGACCTCGGAGTCGCCGGACAGCTGCATGTCGGCACCCACCGGCGCCTTGCGCA
>Ga0070726_10001034_pt1 | contig 29840 bp, 20 predicted proteins | sample tdAd471_FD_67275 | JGI IMG/M metagenome (GOLD analysis project Ga0070726, IMG submission 67275) | Marine sediment microbial communities from the Atlantic coast under amendment with organic carbon and nitrate - tdAd47.1 | ecosystem: Environmental > Aquatic > Marine > Coastal > Sediment | place...
TTGCCTCTGGCGCGAACTCGCGTCGGTGTCACTCTTGCTCAGGGGTGATCAATAGATCCTGATCCGTAGCCCAGATGTTCTCGTCGTCCCAGCACTTGCCGGCCGACGCCTCGCGGGCCGCCTCATCGAACGCGACCGAGGTCTCGCCGAGGCTCCGGTTGTTCGTCCAAGCGGCGAGAGAGAGCAGGCATCCAATCCTGAAGTCGAAATGCGATTCGGCTGCCGCGATGCTGACGCCGTTCTGGAAGCGGGCCGGCGAACCCGCATTCTTCCGAATATCAGACGAACTCACTCCCAGGCGAACCGAACGGTCCAAGAGGTGAGCGTGGCCTCATCCTCGAACGATGCACCCAATTGATCCGAAATCCGCCGGATTGGCTCGAGCAGTTGGGGTGGTTGAACAAACCGGCCTTTTGCGGTGATCCGCACCGAAGTCGTCGGGATTTCATCGCAGTCGATATCGAATGCGCCACCGCTACCTCGCTCGGCGTGGAGATCAACCGCGATCATCACGGAAAAAGCGAGATGGGTGAGCCCGCACGCCGAGATCGGAAGCGCTCGATCTCGCCGTGTCGGACCCGTGATTGTCCAGGAGCCATTCGGAACCGCGCGCAACAGGCTCTTCGCGTGCGGCCACCATTCTGCTGCGATCACTGCGGCGTCGCTATCACTCGGATTGAGTGGACCCAAAAAAGCAAGGACCGCTCTGTTCGCTTCCATCATCTCCGTCAGGACCCTGACACGATCGCCGAGCTTCCTGCCAGCTTCGCCCTCGTTCGCGGCTTTCTCCATCAGCGATCGACTCGGGTAGACCATATTGCCGAGGTCGTGACGGATCACACGGGACCACCGTAGCAGGAGTTCCATTCGCTCCCGCAGCCTGTCGTCAAGTTCGGCACGATCAAACTGCACTTCACTCCTTCAACGCCCGCACTCGCGATGCATCGACGCGACGATCGCCAGATTATCCGAGTTTAGCACCGTGATCATTCATCGTGCTTGCGCCCTCTGATTCCGCAATGCTGGCTGTGGCGCCTCTGAGGCTTCGGTGCGGCACGCTCACGAAACTTGAGTTGGCTCGATTTCGATGGTATCGGTCACGCCGCCGTGAGCACGCGTTCCGTTCAGGCGGGTCGTGCCGAAACAGGACAGCAGCACACCCAGATCGGCAGACTGGTCGGCTGGCACACCAGCGCCCGGCATCCCGCGGAGCGCAGTTCGTCGGGACCCGGACCCATCGACAGACGCCCGGCACTTTAGCGGGACGCACGGAGCAGCCTCAACTGGGCTCGGATCGCCGCAGCCTGCTCGCTCGTTTCGCTGAGATGACGAAGGCAGTCGAGCAGAAGTTCCTCCGCGCGATCCGTCTGCCCGATCGTGATCAAAACGCCCGCGAGGTCACGCTGGATCGGGATGACGGTCCCTTCGGAGTCGGCTCCGGCGGCGAGTGCCAATTCAAGTGCCCGGTCGTACTGCTCGGCGGCCGCATCAGCCTGATCCGACGCGCGGAGAGCATCTCCGAGCAGACGCGTGGATTGCGCGACCCGTGGATGCGATTCCGGCAGGACTTCATTAAGAATTTCCAAGCTGGAACGAGCATGATCGATCGCCCGAGAAGAGTCTCGTCGGGTGAGCGCCAGCTCGGCGAGTGAGCCGTGCACGACAGCTGTGCCGAAATTCGGACCGTCGAAGATGTCCTCATGCAGTTCCAAGGATTCCTTGAGGATCTCATTGGCCTGCTCAAGGTCGCCCCGGAGCATGAGCAGGCGACCGAGGTTGGCGAGCGTGGCGGCGACGTCAGGGTTCGGTCGCGGATCGACTTCGTTCCGCACCCGCAGACTTGCCCGGTAATAGCTTTCGGCGTCAGCATTTCGACCGTCCCGTCGGGCCAAAACCGCGAGCGAGTTCAGGACAACTGATTCGCCGAAGCGCTCGCCCACATCGCGATAGAGCGCGAGTGCGGTCTGGTACTCATCCTGCGCCTCTTTGAGCCGACCCATGCGCCGATAGATCGCACCCCGGAGCATCGAAGAGCGCGCCCTCTCGGCCGCGCCGAGCAGGCCCGGCTCGAACCCGTGGCCGTCGAGCATCTCGATCGCTGCGCTGGTGTCACCCTGATCCATAAGGAACTCGGCGTACAAGCGCCGTCCCGAAGCGATCACCCCGGCGTCCTTCGAGGACTCGGCGGCATCGATCGCACGATCGAAGGTGGCCCGCGCCAGATCGGGTTGCCCCGTCGCGGTGTACGAGTCAGCGAGTAGTTGAAGGACGAACGCCCTCTCGGTCACGGGTGCCGGATCGAGCGTTCCGAAGAGCTCGTCGGCCTGTTTGAGCTGTTCCACGGCCGAAGCGTACTCGAAGATGGAGTGGTACACCCGTCCGAAGAGCGCTGCGGTCTCGGCCCGAACCTGCTCGTCCTCGATTGAACCGGTGTTCGCGGCGGCTCGATCGAGCATGCTCCGAAGCAGCGTCGTGTCCATCGCTTGCGTCTGCGTCGGGCTCAGCCCGAGGAACACGCGTTCAAGGATGTCACGCGACGACAGCGCTCGCTCGGTTTGCTGCTCCGCGAATCGACGGGCATCCGCTTCTCTGCTGAGGGCGAACGATGTCGCAATCAGTCCGAGGACGAGCGCTATAATTACACCGCACACGCCGCCGACGAGCGTCTTGTTGCGTCGCGTGAACTTGCGGAGTTGGTAGAGCGAACTCGGGCGTCGCGCGACGATCGGGCGGTTGTCGAGAAAACGACGGAGGTCGTCTCGGAACTCTCCGACGGACTGGTACCTCCGATCGGGCTCCTTCTCCAGTGCCTTGGCAATAACTACCTCAAGATCGCCTCGGAGCGTCGGGACGACCGTCCCGAGGAGCGTGGCGTCTGCATCGCGGATCAGTCCCAGAGCGTCAGGCAGAGGCAGCCCGTGCACCTCGTGCGGAAGCCTGCCAGACAACATTTCGAAGACCACCGCACCGAGCGCGTAAACATCGCTCCGCTCGTCGATTGCTCGAGGGTCGCCCGACGCCTGTTCGGGACTCATATAGGCGGCGGTCCCGAGAATCTGCCCGGTTTCCGTCTGCAGCGTGCCCCGGTCCGGTTCACCTTCCGTGATTCTTGCGATGCCGAAATCGAGAATGCGCGGAGTCCCTGATGTATCGACGAGGATGTTGGCGGGCTTCAGGTCACGGTGCAAGACTCCGCGCGCGTGCGCATGATCGACTGCAGCGCAGATCGCGATGGCGAGTTCCAGCCGCTCCCTCGTTGACCTTAGGCTTGCCTCGGCGTAGGCCGTCACCGGTACACCGTCCACAAACTCCATGGCAATATACGGGACGGAGCTTCCGAACGCGTCGGCGACACCGACCTCGAAGACACGAGCGATCCCCGGGTGTGAAAGTTTGGCCAGTGCCTCGGCCTCTCGACGAAACCGGCGTGCCACCTGTTCACCGACAAGACCAGGCCTGATGGTCTTCAGCGCAACCGTTCGGCGCGGGCTGCACTGCTCTGCGAGGTAGACCGTCCCCATGCCCCCCTCGCCGATCGGCTTGAGTATCTCGTATCCCTCGACCTTAAGCCCTCTGGCTCGTCCAAACTCCGCCGGCGATGATTCTGCGAAGCCGGAATCGGCGCTATCCATCGCACGGAGCAGGCGTTCAACCTCTCCTCGGATCTCGTCGCGGTCCTCACACATTGTGTCCAGCGCCGCGGTACGCGCAGAACTGGGCAGTTCGCAAACGCGATGAAACACCTCACGAACCTCGGAGTAGTTCGCGCTCATTGGTTCGATGCCTCGTTGAGCTCCGACCACAGCCACGCCTTGGCCATTTGCCAGTCGAGATAGACAGTGCGTTCAGACACGCCGAGAGCGGCCGCCGCCTGCTCGACCGATAGGCCACCGAAGAAACGGAGCTCGACGATCTGTGCCTGCCGCCCGTTCAGTTCCGCTAATCGCGTGAGCGCATCGTGGATCTCCAGCACATCCCAATTGGCCCGGGCTCCGATTCCGGACAGGGTGACGCGATGACCGGCGTCGCCCCCTCGCTTGAGAGCCCCTTTCTTCCGCGCGTGGTCCACCAGAACCTGACGCATCGCGCGTGACGCGAGCGCCAGGAGGTGCTCCCGGTCAGCTGGCATCGCCGAGCCCGACTTCGCCAATCGCATGTATGCCTCGTGGACGAGGGCGGTCGGCTGAAGGGTGTGATCGCTGCCCTGAGCCCGGAACTGAGCTCCGGCAAGAGCGCGGAGCGTGGCGTACGCCTCCTCGAAACCGAGGGCGTCGGGGGGATCGGGATGTCCGCTGTCGCTGGACACGCTCGGGCTCCGTCAGGGTATTAGGAGAATGGTAGGACAAATCCGCCAGAATCCCAAAGATTCGTTGCAGGTTCCACCGCAGAAGTGCGTGGGTGGTTCCGAGGTCTCCGCAGTAACGCGGAGAGCCGCGGAACACCGAACGTCAGGAGGAACCAGACATGAAACGCCGCACATTCGCCCTAATCTCGCTTGCCGGGCTCGCCGTCTCGGCCCCCGCATCGGTCGCCAGCGATCTCGCGCTCGACTTCGGCATCAGCGATCAGGCCTCCTACGAGGCCTTCCGCGATGCCGTTACAGCGAGCGAGTATGTCCGCTACGACTACATCTACAACCGACGTCCGCGGGTGGTGGGCACCGCGACCGCCCTGATGGCGTATGCGACCCGCAACCCGCTCGCCACGGAGGCGCAGTTGGCGGCGTTCCGGGACGCGTACGACGCCGCACTCGCGTCCTACGCGCCCGGCGATGCCGATCTCCTGCGGCCGGCCAACCTGCTCCCCGCGATCCGGTTCACGGATCTGCGCGGGACCGAAGAGATCTTCGAGGGTACCGACACCGCTGTCGGCGAAGACATCTTGCGTGCCCTCGGCATCGCGGTGCCCGAGGCCCGAAACTTCGAAACAATGCGTACGCGCATGGTCGAGTACGACCAGGCCATTACTCGCGGCATCGCGAACAGCGCCGAGTGGTCGACCGTCCTGGTGCTTGGTCTGGCCGGACGCGACCTCGAGGGTCAACCCAATCTGCATCTGGCCGGGGTGTTCAAGGACTACCTGGTGTCACAGGGCTACGAGCCCGAGCCCGACGGCATCGACGACGAGCGGTTCGAACCGGTGGATCTCGGACTGGCGCTGGCTTTTCCGGCGGACTACGCGTCATTCGAGTCGGCACTCGCCCAGCCGGTTGAGAGCTCAGATCTTTGGTTCGGAGTGAACGAGGCCGGGCTTGAGGTCATCACGGCTGAGAATCTGGAGCGGGTAGGCGAGATCCAGGACGCGATGGACCCCAACACTGGTACGGAGTCGTCGCTGATCGAGTCGGTTGCGAATGCCAACGACCCGGCGTATGTGGACCAACTCGCCGCAGAGATCCGATCGAGCCTCGATGAATACGCGGAAGCGCGGACGCGGTTCAGTGTCAGCGCGCTGCTGCTTGCGCAGAATGAGGACCCCGCCATCCGGAGTCTCGCGCTCCAATCACGGAGCTTCGGCGGTCGCCAGCTTCAGGTCGGCGAATCGTTCGAGGGCGTTCTGGCGGGGATCAGCTACGCGCAGGGCGCGGTTGACTTTGTCGGAGGTATCCTCTCAAAGGACCCGGGGACGGCGCTCAACGGCCTGCTCGATGTGGTCGGCGCGAGCATCGAACTCGCCGAAATCTACGGCGGCACCAGCGAACTTCCCAGCCAGGAACAGCAGATCTTCGACGAGATCACCGCCCTCCGAGACCAGGTCGAAGAGATGCGGGCTGAGATGAACCAGCGGTTCGATCGTATTGAGTCCCAGCTGAACACGATCTACGAGACCGTATCACAGGGCTTCAACGCGATCGGGGACCAGATCGGCGACCTGAGCGCTGACGTGCAGGATCTCAACGAATCACTGGCGATCGCCCGCGCGTCGTTGGATCGCATCGAAGCAGCCCTCTGGGGCGTCGCCGAGGACATTCTTCTCGCCGACATGGTGGCTCTTGCCAACGAACTTCTCGATTACCGGAGTTCCGGATCGGACCTGCCCTACGCGAATGGGGCGCCCAACTTCGTTTCCGGCACATCCGAGTTCTTCGGATGGGCGACTTCAATCGCGAAGAACACAACGTTTGCCGGTGACCAGTCGTCCACACTGACTGTGCTTAACGCGGCGGACCGTCTGAACGGATCGGCGATCGGCCGGAATATCAATGACCTGCGAGTGCAGCCGACGCAGTTCGGGCTCAGCCCGTTGTGGCCGTCCCGTCTGGCCGCTCCGGCCCCGTGGGCGCAGGCCGCCAGCGCGTACCGTCAGATGGCAGCCGAAAGTCCGTGGTACTTCGCGTATATGTTCGAGCAGCAAGGTTTGGGCTCGTCAGACCTTGACGATATCATCGCAACCGGCGAAGCGATCGACAGCGCCGCCGCGAACGCTCGCAGCCAGGAACTCTTTGACCGGCTGTTCGACGATTACGAGAGCGCGATCACCGAAGTCGGCACGCGGGTCGACGAGGTCGTCAGCGACATCGCCGTGCCGGGTGTTGACCCCTTTGCCGGACTCGGCCAAAACGCGAACGACGCCGCCCCACCCTTCACGGTGCTCGACGGCTACGCCGGGCTCTCGGACCAGCAGCTTCCCTCAGGCATCGGCGGAGACGCGTGGAAGATCTACGGCGACACCAACGCACCGGCGATCGCGTACCTGATGTACGAGCAGGAGAACCAACAGGCGAACCTCAACGACGCCGCGGTCCGCCATCGGATGACCGCACTCGCCGGCCCCTCTTCGATCAACGATGTGAATCTTGAGTTCCGGTGCGAGATCGGGCGTCAGAGCGGTGGCTCCTTTCAGATGTCGTATCTGCATCGACGCGATATCACGTTCGAGATTTCCTTCGACTCGTCTCCGATGCCGATCAACAATACCAGCGAAGCGCAAGCGCTGATCGAAGACGACTTCATATTCTGGACCCAGCTCCGCACGATCCTGCTGAGCGGCGACAACCTGGCCGGTTCCAGCTATACGCTCACCAACATCAACAACGATATCGTCATCGTCGACTTCCTCAGCGACGCGCCTGGCTTCGTGAGCAACGCCGCCGCGTACGCAGAAGCCGAACTTGACGATGCACAGGACGCGATCTGGACCGCACTTTCTGAAGACCCGATCGTCCAGCTCTACGCCGACCAGCTCTCCGGCCTGGAAGCACTGATCGACGCCTACGCAACGCTCGGACTGCCCGAGCTCTTCGAGCGAAGCACCATCGCCCGCGCCGGACTGCGTGCAAACCCGGAGAGCGGCGAACTGTCTCTGGCTTTCCCGATGCCCGTCGATGAACTCTTCGCGAGCTTCGTCGGCGACGGTGACGACGGAGAGTTCTACGACATCGAGTCCGAAATGATGCCGCGCGTCGAGATCATCCGCGACGAGTTCAACACCGTACTCGCGCTGCCCGCCAGCGGCCACAGTTTCGTGGACTGGACGCTCGCCGAACTCCGGGACTTGCGGGATCACGCGTTCGGCCTCGCGATCGACGACGCCTACTCGGCTTCGCCGGGCACCACTCTCGTCATCGACGCCGAGAACGGCCTGCTTGCGAACGACATTTCGCAGGAGTACCGCGTGGTCCTCGTGGACGCCTCGTTCGTCGCCGACCCGATGTTCGACGCCCCTGACTTCGGATCGCTTTCGATCAACGACGACGGCTCGTTCGCGTACACCCCTGATGCCAGCTTCACGGGCACCGACTCGTTCACCTACCGGGCGTTCACCGGCGTGGGCGACGGCGGCACCGGCCCGTTCGTCTACAGCGATCCGGCGACCGTCGTCATACGCGTCGGCGGCGACTCGAACCCGGTTTGTCCGGGCGACGTAACCGGCGACGGCGCGACGGATCTGGCCGACCTCAACTCTGTCCTCGGCAATTTCGGTTGCACAGGCGGTGGGTGTGACGGAGATGCGACCGGCGATGGCACGACCGACCTGGCAGACCTGAACGCCGTGCTCACCGCATTCGGCACAAACTGCTCCTGATCGATCTTCCGGTACTCGAGTGGCCAAGCCCCGCATCCGCAATGGATGCGGGGCTTTCAGCCTGCGCCAAGGTCCCGATCGCCGCGCACGGATCTCCAGCGTCCAAGGACTACTACCGGTCTGAGGGATTCCAGGTCACGATCTCCCGTCATCGACGTTTGGACGCTTCGAGCCAGCAGGTGATCGCATAAACTCTCGCCTGCCGACTACGGGCTTTAGCGACCTCGTGGGCGCCAATGCGGCTGTTCATCGCGTCCGGCCTCATGCACAACGCGTCGGCGCTCGCTGCCGTCCGCGTTCATTACCCAGATGTCCAACGGATCACCCGGACCGCGGGAGAAGGCGATGCGTGAACCGTCCGGTGACCAATCCGGCTGCCAGTCCGGCGCGAGGTCGTATGTGAGATTCACGAGATCGCTCCCGTCGGGATTGATGCGAAAGATGTCCGCACCCGCGAATCCCTCGCCCACGTTGCCGTAGAACGCGATCGATGTGCCATCGGGTGACCATCGCGGGGCAGAGTTGTGCCCCGGTAGCGATGTGAGTTGGCGCTCGGTTCCGTTTTCCAAGCCTACGACGAAGACCTGCAAGAACTCTCCACCGCCAGCAGGCGCGGCGAGTGCGCCAAACGCCAGCATTTGCCCGTCAGGCGACCACGCGGGGACCTCTTCATATCGCTCGTTGAATGTAACCCGAGTGATGCGAGAGCCGGTCACATCCATCACGTACAGTTCGCCGCGTTCCGAATCACGCGTGGAAACGAAGGCAATCCGCGAACCATCGGGCGACCAAGCTGGCGCCTTGTCGTCCGCCGGATGCTCCGTGAGCCGAACGGGTTCGGTTCCGTTCAGTGGCATGATGTAGATATCACGGTTTCCATCCCGCGCGCACCCGAAGGCGATGCGGTCGCCGCCGGGCGACCACGAGAGCCCATACTCATCGGAATCGGTCTGCGTCAATTGCCGCGTCGCCCCCGTCGTGAGATTGAAAAGGTATATGTCGTAGTTGCCGTTCCGATTCGACAGGTAGAGCAGTTCATCACGGGCGGAGCCGGCATCCCCGATTGTTGTCGGGGCAACGGCGGCGCAGCCGGTCAAGGTCAAGCACCCGACGAGGCACAAGAATCGGCTACCGAGTTCCATTGGCCGTCTCCATTTCTCTTCAGGACGGAATTTCGTCGACACTCAAAGGTACCTCCAAGCTTGCTGGCGTGCAGGCCCCCGGGGGTCCGTGTACATCAAGACCAGGCTGAAGCAGCCCATCGCGATGCGAGGCAGGCCGGACCCCCGCGGAACGCTCGTCGCGGTCTTCCCAATGCTCGGTTCCGGCAATCCGTTACCCGAAGTGCGCCCAAAAAGAACGCCGCGAGCGTTGCTGTGCATCCGCTCGCGACGTGGAAGAGATCGGGCTGTTTCGAAGTCCGCTTACTCGCAAGTAGTTCCGAAGTTCGAAAGAACCAAGTTGAGGTCCGCGAGGTCAACGACGCCGTCGCCGTTCGCGTCCCCGTTGCACGGACCGCCGGGGCCGCCGCCGTCGCAGCTATCGCTGTTCAGCACGACGGTGACATCCGATCCATCGCTGTTGGCGACAACGAAGGCGGGGCTACCGTCACCGTTCAGATCACCGATCGCGATGGCATCGGGTCGGAGGCCGGCGTTGACCACGACCGCTGCGCCGAAGGTTCCCGCTCCCGCTCCGGGGATCACCGACGCGTTGTTGGAATCCTGATTGGCGACGGCAATATCGACGAAGCCGTCACAATCGAAATCGCCCGCCGCGATGGCACCGCTATCGATGCCGCCGGTGGCGACCAGCGATTGGGCACCGATGCCGCCAACGCCGTTGTTGATCATGACCACCACGAACCCGCCCGCGCTCACGAGCAGGTCAGAGTCGCCATCCTGGTCAACGTCCGCAGAGGTGATACCGTCCGGGCTGTTGCCGCCGGCAACCACGACTGTTCCGTTCGCGCTAAACGCACCGGCGTTGTTCGTGAACAGTGAAACCGTGTCGTTGTCGTTGTTGCCGACCGCGAGGTCGAGATCGCCGTCCAAGTCGGCGTCGTACCACGCCGCACCGCGCGGATCGAGTCCGGTCGCAACGGTGTTGGACGAGAAGGTCAGGCCGCCGAGGTTGGTGAGAATCGTCGCGTTGTTGCTGTCGCGGTTGGCGACGACCAGGTCCATCCCGCCATCGGCGTTATGGTCTCCGGCGGTCAGCCCGCGCGGATTGGCCCCGGTTGCGAAAGAACCGGACGCAGCAAATGTGCCGCCGGTGTTCGCGAGGATGCTCACGCTGTTGCTGTTCTGCAGCGCGACCGCGATATCCATGTCGCCGTCAGCGTCGAAGTCCGCCGCGACGAGCGAACCCGCACCACTGTTCGCACCGGTCAGAATGATCTGGCCGGCGGTGAAGCCACCGAGGCCATCGCCGATAAAGATCGAAACCTTGTCCGGCCCGTCACTCGTGGCCGCCATATCCGCGAAGCCGTCACCATTGAAGTCCGCGATTGCCACGCCCGAGGGCTGGCTGCCGACGATCAGCGACGACGGCGCGTCGAAGGCGATCTGGGCGTGGGCTGCGCCGGCGAGCGCAAGCACTGAGAAAAGCATTGTTGATTTGGTCGTAGCGTTCATTCCTGGTCTCCGTTCTTCATCTCTGAGTGTGATGCCGCGGACTCCGGCCGCGATCACCATGGAGGAGCGGGCTCCCGCCGCTCAGATACAGCCACGCCAAAGAACTTCCGAGAAACGTCAAAAAAGCAAGACGGGTCGCCCCCGAAAGGACGACCCGCTCACTTCCCCTCTCTCTTTCATATGAACTCGTCAGGGGGCCTGTTCGCCGAAAACGCTGAGCAAAGTGTTGAGGTCCGTCAAGTCAACCTGGCCATTGCCATCCGCATCACCTACCGGGCCGAGTTGCCCGAACGCGCCAAGCACCAGATTCAGGTCTGCGAGGTTCACGGCGGAGTCAAGGTTCAGATCGCCCTCAAGGAACGGGCCCGTAGCCCCAACGGTTGCGAGCGCCCCGGAGATACTCAATCCGCCCGCTCCGTACAGACCCTGCGGATCGTCGAGCGGATCCGCCGAAGACTGCAGGCGGGCCGCGATCTCGCCCGGCAAAAGCGTTGGGTCAACGGACAGCATGGCCGCGACGGTTCCGCTCACAAGCGCCGTGCTGAAACTCGTACCGCTGGAGCGGCTGGTCCCGTCGGGCGTCATGCCCACGAGGTCTACGCCGACCGCACTGATGGTGACATGCGGTCCGTAGTTCGAGAACGTCGCCGGCCCAAGATTGTCATCAAGCGAAGCGACGGAAATGACCCCCGGAGTCGCCGCGGGAAAGACCACGAGCTGCAATCCATCGTTCCCAACCGAGGCGACCACTGTGATTCCGAGCAGATTGGCTTCCTCGATCATGTCTTCGACGGCCTCAACATTCGCCGTCGAGCCGAGACTGATATTGATGACATTCGCACCGGCGAGCACCGCGGCCTCGATGCCCTGCGCGACTCTGAACATGTTGCCCTTCCCGTCCGGGTCGAGCACTCGGATCGGAAGGATCGTCGCCTCCGGAGCCACCATCTGGATGACACTCGCAACGAAGGTCCCGTGGCCGACAAGCTCATCCGGCACGCCGTCACCGTCGGTGTCTTGTCCGTCCCCAGTATCGCCCGCCGAATCCGTATTCGGCACGAACGTCACACCCTTCAGGATCGGGCCGCCGCCAAAACCGGCAAGCTGTGGATCCACTCCGGTGTCAACCACGGCGACCACAACGCCACCACCGAGGCCGTCGGTTGGCGCAGGAGTCGTGAGCGAAATTCCCGGTCGCACCGCTTGCGACGGGCGAAGTATGCCGGCGACGGGGAAAAAGAAGCTCTGTGTACTCGGGTCGGGGGCAGCCGCGGTGAAATTGAGACCCGCATCCTTGATGCGCTCGTCCTGCTCGGCGAGTGCCAGGAACTGGACCTCGGTGATGCCTTGTGGAAGCCCGAGGAGATAGTTTGGACGGCTCCCGAGCGTCACCTCCGCCTCGAGCGTGGCGTTGTAGGTCACGAGGACATCTTCGATGGCGAAGCCGTCTTCGAGGCGAACAATCGCTTCCTGCGGCACCGGCTCGTTCCCCGCAAGCAACCGCGGGGCAGACACCAAAATGAGCGTGCTTGCCAACGCGACCGAAGTCGCAAGACTCGCCAAGCGACCACGAAGAACGGCCGATACTCTGAGCGTCAAAGTCTTCATGATTCGGATCCGATCACGGAAAAAGTTGCCCAACGGGCGGGATGCGGGTGTGTGCGGATCATTTCGCGTTGCGCGAGCGCGAGCGCGCGCCCGAGATCGCGCCGTTCGTCGATCCGATGTTTGGCGTGTAGCCGGAGCATGAGTTCCTTTGTGCATGCGTCGTGAGCGGGCCAGAATCCCGCGACCACACCGGACGCGCCGCCGGCGAGGATCGAGCGGAGCATGCCGAACAGTTCGTCGCCGTTCTGAACCCGACCCCGCCCGACGTCACAACAACTCAGTATGACACAAGCACCGTTGATATCAAGGGTTACCAGCTCGCGCGCCGTAACCCTGCGGTCCGCGAGTCGGATCCCGGCCGATAACGGGTCCGTGCTGCCGAGGTCGCCGTGGCAGGCCAGATGGAGCATCTGCCCGGGCTTCAAACCGGAGAACACTCGATCCGATGTCGCGGCTGCTCCCAGCAGGACTTCGCACTCAGGGCCGTAGAGTTCGGCAATCGCCGACGCTTCCGCTTCAATTTGGGGGGCGTTCGAATCGCCGATCCCGACGATCCGAACGGGGCCGATTCGCCGGGCGGATGAGGCACTCATGGCGTGGAGCACGCTCGCGCTTGGGGCTACCGTCAAAGTCAACCGTTCGGCCAGCCAGCCCTGTCCGTCGTGCAGCGCTGCAAACGGGAAACCGTGGAGGCAACCCGCGGGAACAAAGGTGCACCTGTCTGCGGTGTCAAGGGCTGCGTCGATCGGGCGGACGGCCAGGTCATAGACCGTCTGGAACGCGGAAACGGCGCGGGCAAGAAGACGACGGCCACGTTCGCCCGTGTGATCCGCTCCAACGCCCCGGTCGATCTGAAACCGCGCTGCATCAACGGCCCTCGAGAGCTTGTTCAAATCACACACCTTGGACACCGCTGTCACGCCGTGAGGGGTGATGACGAACGCACCCAGAGAGCCCCGGCTCTCGAAATACTCAATCATCACATGATCCCCGGAAAGGAGCGCACCGGCGTTCTCGATGCCGATCAAATCAGACAAGATTGCGCCGTTCTGCTTCAGAGCGGAGAGCCGGCCCTCCAGTTGCGTGAGTTGACGCTCGAGTTCGGCTGCCCGTCGCTGGCGAGCCGCCCGTGTCCGATCGAGCTGCGATTCCTCCCGCTCAAGGCGGTCCCATGTATACAGCGCATTGAGTTCACCGCGAGTTTCCCTGTATCGGTTGAGCATGTCGCCCGTGACCGAGTCATCGACTTCGAGGTGCTGGTCCGCGATACCCGTCCCCGACTGCAGCAGTTCCAGTAGGGATCTCGACTTCGCCCGTTCCACGCTGTTGAACGCAGCCCCAACCGATCGTGAGTCCCGTAGCCGAAGCGCAACATGGCACAGGTCCTCGTAAATCCGTCGGTGGCCGCCGGTCCAGGCCGATCGCGCTCGGTCGCTCTGGATGAAGCCGCGCTGTCGCTCCGCCAGCAGCATGGCATCCTCCAGGTGGCCGAGCGCGTGCTTGAGGTCCCCCTCGGCTTCCGCTTGCAGAGCGCGTTCGTGAAGCACGCGAGTTTGCATCGGCAGCGAGGCAATCTTGGCGGCGATCTCAGCAGCTTCGATGACCGCTCGGGCAGCCGCGGAGGATCGCCCGGAAAGACGGAACACTTCAGCCTGCAGCAGCACCGCCCCCGCCCGATCCTGCGAGTCGGAAGACAGATCGCGCATCGCATCTTCCAGAAGTTGCTCCGCTTGACGCAGATCGCCCCGGTCGATCGCGACCCGCGCCGCCTCTAGATTGGCCCGTCCCACACCGGTCCGCCAACCGAGTTCCGCGCTGATCGCCGCGGCTCGCGTGAGGCAGTCCATCGCAACCGGTAGCTCGGGAAGCCGGCGTGCGACGGAACCCTGCACCAGAAGGGCTCTCGCGGCCTCCCTCCTCATGCCGTGCGCGAGGAGAACTTCCGATGAACGCGCCGCGGCGGCAAACGCGTCATCCAACAGACCGACCACGCCGAGCACCTCCGCTGATTCCGATTCGATCCGCGCCGCGTCGCCCACGGCTCCGCCCTCCGCGAAGGATGCGCGAGCCCTCTCGAAGAGCGCCATCGACTCGGTCAGCCGACCCTGCTGACCGAGAAGATCCGCCAGGTTGCCCCCGGCGATGGCGGCGGCCCGCGACATACCGGCTTCCTGAAAACTCGACATCGACGCACGAAACGCTTGCTCTGCTTCCCGGAAGTCGACCAGATCGAGCAGCGCTTCAGCGCGGTTGCTTTGCACCTGCGCGGTCGCCGCCTGATCAGCCTCCATGCCCGGAAGGGCTCGATCGAAGTGCGTCAGCGCCTGCTCGGCCTGGCCAAGCATGCGATGGACAACACCGAGATTGGAATGAGCCCTCGCCACCGCTGAGGCATCCCCCGCTTCTTCGTAAAGCCGGATCGCCCTCTGCGCCGATTCGATCGCATCGCGATAGCGCCCGAGGCGGACGAGCGGCTGGACCGCGGTTTGTGCGACGCCCGCCCGCGAAGTCGCGTCTCCGAGGCCCTCGGCGAGCCCCCTTGCTCGATCGAGCGTGCGCATCGCTTCATCGAACTGATTGGCTACCGAAAGCACAAACGCTCGAAGGCACAGCACGCGACAAAGAAACGGTCGATTCCCGGAGTCATCAGCGGCGTCGACCAGCCACGCGCTGATGGACTGTGCCTCGTCGACATCGGTAAAGCACAGGGTTTGAAGTTGCTGACCGATGGCATGATGAACCGACTCGTCGGCGTGCTCTCTCAGCCACGCCCCTCGGTCCCTCGCCGGCAGGTCCGCAAGCGTGCTCAGAGCGGTATCGACAAGTCCGTTCATGACTCAGCCCACTTCGATTCCGGCCAGCCGGACCGCTCGAGAACCGCTGACGATGGTCAGGTCAAACACACCCGCATGAGTCGCGATACTGAAGAACCCATCCGAGTCGAATGACTCACGAATCGCCTGATCGGCCCGTGATACCTCGACCAGGAACGCCTCGCCGGAATCGAACTTCTCTGCCGCGTCTTCCGGCTCGATCTGGCAGCGGATGATGTACTGGTCGCCCGTTCCGACCGGGCTGATATCCAGCTCAACCTCCCCAATCTCGGAAGTAAAGATGAGACGCTCTCGCTGACCGGTTCCCCGGTAGCCGAACTCGAAATCTGACGCGTCGGATTCAGCGACAAGGCGGGCCAACCCGACCGACGCCGGCTCGAAGCCGGGGGGCACCCATTGCTCCCGCAGCGCGAGGAGTTGGTCGAGGCTTGCCCGAAGCCGACTCGGCAGATCGGGCCGCGACATCAAAGCCTCGAACGATGTGGCAATCGACCGGAAGTATTTCACCAGCGGCCTGAGACGCGGTTCAATCGGCGAGTCCCCGAAGGCACCCTCGATGGCGGTCTCGTAGTCGTCGGACGTGAAGTCGCTCAGAATGGGGAAGTCGCGGTTCCGATCCGGCATGGTTCTGCTCCGTCAGTGTTCTGCCAGCAAGGAGTCGCCGGCTCCCGATCTGATACCACGGGCCCTACAGATTCATCCATTTTCCGAGGGTTCGGAAGCGAAGTCGGCCAGAAGGTCTCTCCCGGCCGGTTCGTCGGCCAACGTGCGGCTCAGACGCCGCAGGCATCTCGCCCTTGTTGGTCCGATGCTCCCGACCGGCATGCCCGTGGCCTCGGCGACCTCCTCGTACGCGGGCTTTCTGCCGGATCTGGCCTCGAAGAGGGCACGCAGGAGTCGCTCACACCGCGCCCCGATCGAGCGAAACGCCTGACGAATTGCCTCGGATCGGTACTCTGCCTCGGAAACAGTCTCTATTTCCGTATAGGGATCGGTGCCGGATACCGATGCCTGCGTCTCTCGCGCCCGACGGGCTCGCCCGGAGCGGATTTCTCGCCAACACGCTCGCTGCGTGGTCACGGAGAGCCATTTGGGCAGCGCTTGCGGGTCTTCGATGGAATCCAACTTGCGGACCAGCAGCGCAAACACCGTCTGGACAACGTCTTCCGACTCTTCCTGAGAAAATCCACTGCGTCTTGGAATTGAATAGACCAGCGGCGAGAACTCAGTGATGAGCCGCGACCACGCCGATTGATCGCCGTCGCGACAGGCGTCTACGAGTTCGCAGAGGTCCGATTCCCGATGGTCTGCTTCCATTCCCTCTCCAAATGAGACCGATCTGTCCTGACCGTCGCCGCGACGCTGAAGAGGAGACAATCCCGATGGCTTGTGATACGCGTCCACGCAATAGATGCAGCGTAGGCCAAATTCGTCCAGCAGGTTGCAAGCAAAACGAGCCGCGAGCGGTGCCATGCATCCGCCTGGGGCCCTCTCCCTTGGATTCGGATCGATGGCTGACTACTCGCAGGCGTTCCCAAAGTTCGCGAGGACCGTGTTCAGGTCGGCGAGATTGACAGTTCCGTCGTTTCCGGTATCGCCGCCGTACGTCTCTTGGCCGAAGTTTCCGAGGACGAGGTTTAGGTCCGCGAGATCGACGATATCGTCACCGGTCACATCGCCCGGGCAGTCCGCGAAGCTTGTGACGATTTCGACCTCCCCTGCCGGGATGTCGTCCCACTCGGGACCGCTCATCGTCTCCTCGTCGTACATGTTGTTGCTGCGCGAAACCGTGACCCGTGACCAGGTATCCAGTCCATTGAAGCCCGAAGGCGAGTCCTGTGCCGGCAGGTACGTGCCGTCCGGCTGCGGGTGGAACTCCTTGACCGAACCGTCGCCGGTGAGGAACAGGCGGCCGCCGTCGTCGAAGTCGAAGCCCTCAATGTTGGGGACGGAAAGAAACTCAAACTCCGTCGCTATCACCGGGCCAACGTACGGGATCTGGAGCCGGTGTAGTTTGTTCTCGGTGCCGGATTGAATCCACGTGAAGCCCGTCGAGGGATCGACCGCGATTCGCCCGAACAACGCGGTTGGGATTGTGGGCGGCAGCACCACCCGCTGCGATTCCAGCGGGAGATCGCGATCTATTCGGAGCACCGTGCGCGTGCTCGGCGCGTACATCATCAGCGTGTCGTCTTCATCGACCACCGTGACCGCGCGGACCGGCTCCGGCAGCGTCCGCTCGCCCACCAGCGGCTCGATCAGGTTTCGGTCATAGCGGTGAACCATGTTGCCGGGCAGCGTGACAAAGATGTCCCCAAACCGGTCGATGGTCGCTTGTGTGCCGACCGGCCCCTCACCCAACTCGGTGTAGGTGCCGTCTTGGAGAGAGACCCAGCCGTACTCCCAGCCCGTGCCGCTCCCGGCCATGGTGACGACTGCGAACGTCTCATCGGGGCTGACCACCAACTCTCGGATCGTACGCGCCGACGGCAACTGCATCTCGAGCAGCCGTTGCGAAGGAATCAGGGGATCGGGGATGGTCGTCGAGCGCATCCGAACCCGGTGCGGTTCAGATGATTCCCAGTCGTACACGAGCATCGGGCGTAGGGCGTAGTAGGAGTCGATGATGCTCATTCGAGCGTTTCCCGGCATCCAGTCAACAGCGATGCACGGCCCGTTCACGCCTCCCGCGATCGAGACCGAGTTCATTGCCGTCGGGTTCAGATCGCGGACCCGATACGGCGACTGACTCATGATCGATCCGCCATCGGCAGGATCACGCACGCGAAGGATGATCCCGTTGCTATCGCGCTGAACATGCATGATGGTTGTGCAGTGACCACCGTTCCGCGGGCCCGTGAACACGAGGTTGCCTTCTTGCGAAAGGACGTCGTACCGACCGTAGCAAACGTTCACGATGCCGCCCATCTGCATCAGCTGTGCGATGGTTGAATGGCGTGGCACCCAGTTCGATGTCTTCGCCGCGTGATCAAGCACCACTTTGCCGCTCTCACCACTCGCAGTGATCCAGACGAGCGCCCCGAAAGAGCCCGGGCCGTGTTTCGTTCCGGTATCCGGGTCGGTGTTCATCAGACTTCCGAGTTCGCGAATCGAAGTCGTGATCCCGCCGTAGTTCGCCGGCTGGCCCAGCGCTAGGCCGGGGAAGCCGTGGTTCGCGCCATAGCGGAACAGGTTGACCATCGACGTCGGAACGCAGTACTGCTCGCCGTTGTTCGGCAGGCCGATGCTCGGCCACGGGCCACGCTCCTGGTCATAATCCGGCATACCGGTGATCTGATAGTGGTAGTCCGAGTTGCTTATCCACTCGGCGAACTCGAAGTCCGCATGCACAATCGGTACGATCGATGCGCAGAGCCACGTGAGGGCCGTGATGGCGGTCAGGCGGCCGCGATCCGAAACGGTATGGGCAAGGTTACTTTGGGGTTTGGGCATGGTGTGTTTCTCCGTAATGAAAGGTTCAAGCCTTTAAGCGGACCCCGTCGCCAGACTGGCCGGACTTTGCCAATGGAACTTCGTGCTTTGGACCGCAAGCCCCCTCAGGTAAACTCTGCTGATGGAGCAAAAACCGTCTCAGGCAGCCGAATCCAACGGAATCCGGCCAACGGACGAGTTGGTCGCTGAGGTCTATGACCAGCTTCGGCGGGTTGCCGGACGCCTCATGGCGGACGAACGCGGTCGCGGCGCCGGCCACACTTTCCAGCCGACGGCCTTGGTCCACGAAGTCTGGCTCCGGCTCGGAGACGGCGATCACCGCTGGAACGACCGGACGCATTTCCTCCGGACCGCCGCGCAAGCGATGCGCCGCTTGCTCGTGGACAGCGCGAGGGCGCGGAACGCGGCGAAGCGTGGCGGCGACGGTCGGCGGGTCCACGCTGAACTGGAGCGACTGGATATCGCCGTACCGGAGCCGGATGTCGATCTCGTTGCGCTCGATGCCGCCCTCGATCGCCTCGAAACGATGGACGCACGCAAAGCGGACATCGTGCGCCTCCGGTTCTTCGCGGGACTGACCATCGAGGAAACGGCGAGCGCCCTCGGCATCGGACGAACGACAGTCAAGGATGAGTGGACGCACGCCCGGCTCTGGCTGCTTCGGGAGATGCTCGGCTCGACAGGAGTGACCGAATGACGAAAGAGGACTCCTCTGTCACTGCAATCCTGGCACGGGCATTGACGTTGTCGGGTTCGGATCGCGAGGCCTATCTCGACCACGCGTGTTCCGGGCGACCCGATGTACGCGAGGAGGTTGCCTCCCTTCTCGCTATGGACGAGCGAGCGGGGAGTCGTCTGAGCGGACCACTCGCACGCATCGACATCGATTCTGAGGACACAAGGGACACGGCAGAAGCACTGTTGCCAGGTACAAGATTGGACCGGTACCTTCTCGATCAAGAGATCGGTGCGGGTGGCATGGGCACCGTGTACAGGGCGCGTCAACTCGAACCGGTCGAGCGCCTCGTGGCGATCAAGGTCGTCAAACCGGGCATGGACACGCGCGCGGTGCTGGCCCGCTTCGATCTCGAGCGACGAACACTCGCTCGACTGAGCCATCCGAACATCGCGACGCTGCTCGATGCCGGCCAGACTCCTGCAGGGCGCCCGTACGTGGTCATGGAACTCGTAGATGGTGAGCCGATCACACGCCACGCCCGCTCGCATGCTCTCGACGACGCAGCACGAGTGCAACTGCTGCGTTCTGTCTGCGAAGGTGTGCGCCACGCTCACCGGCGTGGGGTGCTGCATCGGGATCTCAAGGCTTCCAACGTCTTGGTCACCGAGGTAGACGGTCGCCCACTCGTGAAGGTCATCGACTTTGGCATTGCCCGTCTGCTGGAAACCGAGACGGATACCACCGATGGTGGCGTGACCCTGGCCAGCGGCGGGCGATCACCGGGCACACCCCGCTCCATGGCACCGGAGCAGCACGAACCCGGCGGAATACCGGATGTGCGGACGGACGTATACGCGCTCGGAGTACTGCTCGTGGATCTGTTCAGGAACGCGGAGAGTCCGGTTTGTCCGCCGGCGAGCACTGACGCCAATCTCCCCGGCGACCTGCGCTGGGTCGCGCGTCGATGCCTGGAATCGAGACCGGAAGATCGGTACGAAAGCGTTGATGCGCTTCTGGCGGACCTCGACCGATGGGCGCAGAACAGTCCGACTCTCGCGGGGCCGCCATCGATCGGGCGGCGGCTTCGGGTCGCGTGGCGACGGCACCGAATGCCGCTCGCGGTCGCCTCGATTGTCATCGCTGCGCTCAGCTTTGGTCTCGTTGTGGCAGTGGACGCACGAGCCAAAGCCGAAACCGATGCTCGGCGCGCGGCCGTCACCAATACCTTCCTGGCGGAGCTCTTCGACCGGATCGATCCCGAGACCGCCCGAACGCAGGACATCGGCCTGCTGCGTGCGATGCTCGACGACGCGGCTGCACGTCTGGAGAGCGAACTCGGCGACGAACCCGCGGTCGAAGCGGTGGGTCGCGCCGTCGTGGGGCGGGCGTACGCGGTCATCGCAGAGTCACAACTCGCCGAGCCGCACCTGCGACGAGCCATTGAACTTGATCAGCGCCCGCAGGTTCGTCGGGAACTGCAGACGCGGTTGGTGGGTGTCCTGAAAGAACTCGGTCAACTCGACGAGGCCGGATCGATTGCGAGCGATGTTCTTGACGAAATCCGAGCCGAACGCGGACCCCGCGATGCGGAAACGCTGCGAGCGACAAACAATCTGGCAACCGTACGCATGCGCCAGCAGCGCTACGAGGAAGCGGCAGAGTTGCTGCGTGAAGTCCTGCGCAACAAGGAATCGGTCGCGCTGGAAGACTCAGACTCGATCTCCGTGAGCCGCTCGAACCTCGCGACATGCCTTTCAGCGCTGGGACGTCACGACGAAGCGCTGCCACTCCGGGAAGAAGTGCTGGCGGACGTCGAGACGACGCTCGGTCCGGACAGCCCGCAGACGTTCATCGCGCTCAACAACCTCGCTGTCTCCGTCGAACGCGTAGGCAAGCAGCCCGAGCGGGCTATCGACCTCCGGCAGCGCGCACTTTCGCTTGCTATCGCGCTGCACGGTGAGCGGCATCCGAACACGCTTGTTGCCCGCAACAACCTGGCCATGCTCCTGCGGAGCCGTGGCGAGTTGCAGGCGGCCGAAGCGATGTTCCGGTCATCGCTTCCGATCATGCTTGAGACGATTGGCGATGGACACGCTTTTACCATCGCGACACGGCGAAACCTCGCCGAAACACTGATGGAGTTGAACCGAGCCGTTGAGGCGATCCCGTTCGCCGCCGCCGCCGAGACGGGCGCGTTCGCGTCGCTTGTGCCCGGTCATCCGCTGCGCGCACTCACCGTGCTGACACACGCCGATGCGGTCCATGCGGCTGGGCGAACCGAGGAGGCCCTCGGGCTCCTCAGTTCAGGAACCGAGCGATTGGGTGATTCGGTTGACGATAGCTGGGAGCAGGAAGTCGCAAGGCGTCACGAGGCTTGGGGCAATCTCTGAATGCACGCCAGCTGCATCGCCGCGTTTAACGGCGAACTAGTGGTGTTTCGGGATTTCGACGTCTAGCGTTTCCTGTGGAGACTCACTCACTCGATGTCATCCTGCAGCGGGCCAGAGAGTGCCGGCTTTGTGAGGGCGCGCTGCCCTTGGAGCCGCGTCCCGTGCTTCAGGCGTCGTCCGAAGCGCGGATCCTGATCATCGGTCAGGCACCCGGGTTGGCGGCCCACGAGACCTCGACGCCGTGGAATGACCGGAGCGGGAACCGGTTGCGCGACTGGATGGGTGTCTCGAGGAACGCGTTCTACGACCGGTCGGTCTTTGCCCTGATGCCGATGGGGTTCTGCTATCCCGGCACGGGCAAGGGCGGCGATTTCGCGCCGCGTCCGGAGTGTGCTCCGGCGTGGCACGACCGCCTGCTAGCGGGGATGCCGAAGATCGAGCTGATGGTGTATGCCGGGAGTTACTCGGTGAACCGGTACCTTCAAGGTCGGTTTCGTACGCTGACCGACGCGGTGGCGTCGTGGCGGGAACTGCTTCCTGAAGAGATCGCGCTACCCCACCCGTCGCCGCGGAATGTGCTTTGGATCAAGAAGCGTCCGTGGTTCGAGAACGAGGTGATCCCCGCGCTGCGTGAGCGGGTGCACGAGATTCTGGACGCGGGCTAGGGATCACTGGAAGTCTCTGGACATCGAGATGAGACTCGGCATGTGGTGGTCGAACTGCTCAAGGTGGTGGGCGTGCACGTGGATGACCTCGCCGGCGCGTTCGACCACGCCCTGAGCGAGCAGGATTGTGCTCAGGCGGGCAGGCTTGCGGTAGCGCTCGAAGACATCTCGCCAGACGATGAGGTTCACGATCCCGGTTTCGTCTTCGAGGGTAATGAACGTGACGCCGGACGCGGTGCTGGGGCGCTGCCTGCAAAGGACTAGCCCGGCGACGGTGACCTTTCGCTTTGAGGGGAACGCTCGCTCGTTCCGCATCCGGACGGACGGGATCACGCCGAGGCGATCGAGCCGGGGGCGGAGGAACGAGACCGGATGCGCCTTCAGCGAGAGTCCCACCGCACCGTAATCGTGGAGCACCTGCTCGGCATCGGATACGCACGGCAGACGGTTCGGCGCCGGCTCGTTCGGCTCAGACTGCTCCTCGAATAGGGGCATGGGCGTGTCCTTGAGCGGTTTGATCTCCCACAGCGCCGTCTGCCGATCGAGGCCCATCGAGCGAAACGCATCGGCCTGAGCGAGGCAGCGGAGCGCCCGCACGCTCGCGCTGGAGGCGCGCCAGAGCGATTCCACCGAACCGAACTGGCCGCACCGACGAACAGCCGATTCGATCCGCTGTGCATCCGCCTCGGGCAGTCCTTTGACCATGCGCATGCCGAGGCGGATGGCAGTGCCGCTCTCTTCGAGTGTGCAGTTCCAGCGGCTGTGATTCACATCCACCGGGCGGATCTCGACGCCGTGTTCCTGGGCATCGCGGACGATCTGGGCCGGCTGGTAGAAGCCCATCGGCTGGCTGTTGATTAGCGCGGCCGCGAACGCCGCAGGGTGGTAGTGCTTCAGCCATGCCGAGACATAGACAAGGATGGCGAAACTCGCGGCGTGGGATTCGGGGAAACCGTACTCGCTGAATCCCTTGATCTGCTCGAAGCAGCGTTCGGCGAAGTCTTTGGGGTAACCCCGGGCGATCATGCCATCGATCAGCTGCTTGCCGTACTCGTAGATAGCGTTGCCCTTGCGCTTCCAGGCGGCCATGGAGCGTCGGAGGCCGTCTGCCTGGTCCGCCGAGAAACCCGCGGCGACGATGGCGAGTTGCATGGCCTGCTCTTGGAACAGCGGCACACCGAGCGTGCGTTCCAGCGTCTCGCGGATCTCTTCGCTCGGGTAGTGCACCGCCTCCTTGCCCTCGCGGCGCCGGAGGTACGGGTGGACCATGCCGCCCTGGATCGGACCGGGGCGGACGATGGCGACCTCGATGACCAGGTCACAAAAGCAGCGAGGCTTGAGGCGCGGGAGCATCGACATCTGCGCCCGGCTCTCGATCTGGAACACACCGAGCGTGTCCGCGCGGCTGATCATGGCGTATACCGCGTCGTCGGACGCCTCGTTGGCCATGACATCGGCGATCGTCAGTCGGCCGCCGGCTTCCGCTTCGACCCCGATTTCTTCGAGGAGTTCGAAGGCTTTGCGGATGCAGGTCAGCATCCCGAGCCCGAGGCAGTCGATCTTGAGCATGCCCATCGCGTCGATGTCGTCCTTGTCCCATTCGATGACCGTGCGGTCATCCATCGAGGCGTTCTCGATCGGCACGAGTTCGCAGAGAGGGCTGCGGGTGATGACGAATCCACCAACGTGCTGGGACAGGTGTCGCGGGAAGCCGATGAGTTCGCGTGAGAGGTCGATCACGCGCCGGATCACGGGGTTGCTCGGATCGAGGCCCGCTTCTCTGGTCCTCTCGTCGCTGGCGGACTCCCCCCACCGGTCGAGGTTCTTGGCGAGCGCATCGACGCAGTCGTCGCTCAGCCCCATGGCCTTGCCAACCTCGCGGATCGCGCTCCGGCCACGGTAGCTGATGACCACGGCGGTGAGGGCGGCGTGCTCACGCCCGTACTTCTCGTAGATGTACTGGAGCACCTCCTCTCGTCGCTCGTGCTCGAAGTCGATATCGATGTCCGGTGGCTCGTTGCGCTCGCGGCTGACGAACCGCTCGAACAGCAGCTGAAACCGCGAGGGATCGACCTCGGTGATGCCGAGGCAGTAGCAGACCGCGGAGTTGGCGGCGCCGCCCCGCCCCTGACACAGGATGTCGCGGGCTCGCGCGAACCGGACAATGTCGTAGCAGGTCAGAAAGTACGGCTCGTAGCCGAGTTCCTGAATGAGGCACAGTTCGTGCTCCATCGCCCGTTGTGTTTTCTCTGGAACTGGCCCCTTGTACCGCTGCGCTGCTCCTTCATACGCGAGACGACGCAGGTATTGCGTGGGTGTGATGCCCTGCGGCGTCGCCTCGGCGGGGTACTCGTAGCGGAGTTCGTCGAGACTGAACGACGACGCGCGATCGGCGACCTCGATGGCCCGGTCTATCGCCTCGGGAAACCGGGCGAACGCCCGCCGCATCTCCTCGGGTTCCTTGAGGTGGCGTTCGGCGTTCGCTTCCAGCCGGAATCCGGCTTCCTCGATCGTGCAGCCGCTTCGGATGCAGGTCAGCACATCCTGAAGCGGGCGCCGGTCCGGTGTGTGGTAGAGAGCCCGGTTCACCGCCACCATCGGCAGGCCGGTGTGGACACAAAGATCATGGATCCGGTCGAGCACGCGATCATCGTCCTGCGCGTAAGCACGCCATGAAGCGATGGAAACGCTGCCTTCCTCGAACGCTCGGCGCAACCCCGCTATGGATTCGATGGTCTGATCGTTGATGGTTTCGGGCGGCTCGATGACGGCGAGCATGCCCTCGGCGTGTTCGAAGATGTCGTGCAGCGTGCTGTGGCACTGGCCCTTGGGGGCTCGGCGTTTGCCGATGGTCAGCAGGCGACACAGTCTCGAGTACGCCGGTCGGTCCGTCGGGTAGAGACAGACGGGAGGTCCGTCGGATGGCGTCAGGCGACAGCCGACCACGAGCGGTATGCCGCAGCGCCTGGCCTGCACATGTGCGCGGACGATGCCGGCCAGTGAGTTGGTGTCGGTCAGCGCGACGGCGTGGTAACCGAGTTCCGACGCTCGCTCGACGAGTTCTTCGGGGTGGCTGCCGCCATGCAGGAAGGTGAAGTTGCTGGTGGCGATCAGTTCGGCGTACTGATCGGAGCGGCGACGGGGCGTGCAGGGTGTGCTCGACCTGGCAGGGTGCGGGCGCAGTTTGGGGAATTCGCGATCGGGCATGGTTTTGACCTCACGCCCAGATGCCGTGTACGAACCATCGCTTACGATCGATCGCTCGCGCGAGCCAGAGCCACTGGCCCTGATCGGTGCGGACCGCGAAGTAATCACGCGTCGAGCGATGCCCTCTCCACCACTCGCCTTCGATGCGCTCGGGACCGATGCACGAGGTGATGCGGTGCTCGTCGCCGCGCCATGTCAGCCGGGAGACCGGGCCGTCGGGATTGAGCACGAGGACGGCCGCGCGTTCGGGAGGCGACAAGAGGAGGGTTGGTCGCTCGCGGGGAGTTGGATCGCTGGTGTTTCTGGATGTCGAGCCGGCGGTATCTTCGACCCATGCGCAGGCTCTCTCCGGGATGTACGACTCGCGGGGCATCGCGCGCACGACTCGGTGGTTGCCCAAATGGTTTCGCAAGGTGTCGAGCATGGCCTGAAACTGGTGATCGTCGGGTTCACGGTCCCGCGTGTCATGAAGCAGTTGATCGTGCGTGATGCGACCGATTTCAGGGGCGTGCACGCTGACGCCTTCGACGCCGAAGCCGAGATTGGCCCGCTCGACTTTCGGGCGGATCAGTTTCCAGATGCGTTGCGGATCACGGGAAGGTCGCCCGAGCGTGATCTGCGTGTGCAGAGGATCGAGATCCGAGCGGACGAGTTCGATCCTGAGGATGCGCACGCCGCATTCGCGTGTGGCGAGATCGCTGCAGAGTTCTTCAAGAAGCTGCTGCAGGATAAGTTCTACGGCTTCGAGGCGGTCGGTCGGTCCTTCGAAGGTCCGCTCTCGCCGGGCCGGTGCCGCGGGGCGGATCGGACGGATGACCTCGATGGCCTGGCCGAGGGCCTGATCCAGACGGAGCAGCGGCTGCTCGCCGAATCGCGCCGGGATGGTGGACCGCGGCAAGTCCCACAGATGGGCGATGCGATCGAGACCGATGGCGCGACACTGTGCGCAGATTTCCGGATCGATACGCAGAGACTCCAAGGGCAAGTCACGGATCGCTGTGCGAACGCCATCACCGGAGACGATGGACGTGTCGCTCGAACCGAAGCGAGCCACGGCCCACGCGCAGCCGATCGTCGGCGCGATGGTCACGCGGGCCTCGATGCTCAGCAGTCTCATGCTGTCTGCGACCGCGTGAAGCAGTGAAGCTTCTCCGGACCAGACACGATCGCACCCCGTCACGTCCAGCAGCAGGGTGTCCGGGCGTTCGGTGCTGTCGTCGACGGCGACCAATGGCGAGAACCGCTGTGCCCAGACCGCCAGACGGTGCAGGGATCTTCTACTGGTCTCGGGCTCGAACGGCGCGATACAGCCTTGGCGGGCTGGCAGCAGTGCTGTGGCCTGCACCAACGGCATCCCTGAGCGCACGCCGTGACTTTGGGCGCGCCGGCAACACTGCACGACGACCTGACGCTGGCGCTGCTTCTCGATCAGCACGATCGGTTGCTCGGAATCACGCCGTTTGCGACTGCGCCGACGGACGGTGTCGACGTGCCACCGTGTCATCCAGATCGCCATCGCGCGACGCGGGACCGACGATCGGCTCCCATCTGGCTTGGTTTCCTGATCCATGCTCGCGGCGCACACACCATCGGCGCGCCCCCCCGGCGTCGGGCTGCATCCCCTTGCAGCGCAGCAGTTCGACCGTCCATCCCTGCGTGCGGTCGTCGTGTTCCTTTGAAACTTCGGTCGTGACACGCCACCGGCTGCGCGATGCGGAAAGCACGCCTCGCTCATGGGCGGATCGCACGATCTGGATCGGTGTCCCCCCGCGCTGCCGGTTACTCTCGGCGGCGATCTGCAACCGCCGAGACTCGGCCATGGTCAGTCCGGAGCCGTCGGCGACCACCGCCCGGACACCCGGGCATCGCGCTGCCTGCTCGATCGACCAGACGAGGTCGGCGCCGGCGGATCGCGATCGCCCGGCATCGATGAAAACCGACGCGTCCAGCAGGTGCTGATCAGCAACCGTGTCGGTGTGACGGACCAGTGAAAGCGGATACGGCCAGCAGGACCGGCCGACCCAAAGCACCGGACCGGCCACCCCGCCGGGGTGATCGTCGAGTGACTGCCAGAGCAGGGCGATGAGAACCGTCAGAGGAGGCGGTCGCTCCGGTTTGCTGGGGAACCACTCGTGCAGACCAGGGGCGAGCCCGAGACGCCAGCCCTCCGATCCGGGGGCCGAATCCTTATCCAAGGTCGGATTCGCCTCGGAATCATGCGAAGCGAGGACTCGCCTCGCTTGCTGCAATCGATTGTGCTGAAGCGAGATCCTGTGTGCAGTTCGCATTTTGATAGGGTACCGTCAGCCAGAACCCTGTCAATACCCAAACGCGTAAATCTTACTCCGCGGCCCGGACCGCAATCGTTGCCTCTGGGAACGCATCGCGGAGCGTCTCCAGACCGTTTTCACCGAGGACGCACGCGGCACTCGCCAGGGCGTCGGCGACGGCCGCGCCCGGGGCGATGACCGTTGCTGCGCGGCGCTGCGTCAGACCGAGGCCGGTCTGCGGATCGATGAGGTGTGAGTAGCGGACCCCGCCGATCTCGACGAACTGCTCAAGGTCACCGGACGTTGCGATGGCCTTGTTGGAGAGGTCGATCGCCCGAGGATCGCCCAGACCGTCCTCGATCGACACCCTCCAGCCGCTCGGTTGCTCCGGTGGAGCGCCGCTCGCCAGCAGATCGCCGCCGAAGTCGATGAGGGCCGAATCGATGCAGTGTTCACGCAGCACGGTCATGGCCTCATCCATCGCTATGCCCTTGCCGATCCCGCCGAAGTCGAAGCGGACGCCAGTGGACGCAAGCCGCACGCGGCGGTTGACCGCATCGAACTCGACGAGGTGAAAACCGGCGAGGGACCGGGCATCTTCGAGCGTCTCCGGGCTGCTGAGTTGGCCCGACGCTCGGGTCTCCCGCCACAATTTGGTCAAGGTGCCGAGGGTTGGGTCGAACGCTTCGGTGCTGGCCTGATGAACCGTTCTACTCGTCTCCAGAGCACTGGCCAGATCCACCGAGACGCTATGCCAGATTCCGGCCTGTGCATCGGCCAATCGTGACACCTCCGAGTCCAGGCGATAGTCGCTGAGAACCGCTTCGAGCTCAGCGATTCTGGAAAACGCGGCTTTGCTCGCATCAATCGCGGCGGTCTCATCCGGCGCATAAAGCACGATCCGGCAGGGTGTTCCCATCAAAACCCTTGTGAAAGCGAATCGCTGACCGGTAGTCTGGGGCGTGGAAGGCGGTTCATCCACGCCAGTCCCGGAGCAGCCGATGGCAGCCAACAGAACGGAGAGAACACCGATGCTGAGAAGGCCCAGGGATCTTGCGAGTCTGATGTGCATCGTGCCGGCCTCGCTCGTTCTCGCGGCGTCCGCTCAGGTGACAGCGCCGGCTACTCATACCGTTCGCGTTCCGGGCACCACCGTTGAGTTCACGCTCGTTCGGTGCGATCTGGATCCCGCAGCCGACTCCGAACAGCCGCTCTGGGTGCTTCAGACGGAAGTGCCGTGGGAACTGTACGACATCTTCGTCTACCGGCTCGACGAAGCAGACGCTGAACCCGATACCGACGGCATCGCGCGTCCGAGCAAACCCTATGTCCCGCCGGATCGCGGCTTCGGGCACGACGGGTACCCGGCGATGGGCATGACACACACCGCCGCCGAGGCGTTCTGCGAGTGGCTGTCGGAGTCGACCGGGCTGACGATTCGGCTGCCGACCGAACGCGAGTGGACCGTTTTCGCAGGCCACGCCGACGCGTCGCTCGACGAGGTCGCCTGGCACGCCGGGAATGCGGACTTCACGACGCACCCGGTCGGGCGCAAGATCGCCAACCCCCACGGCCTGCACGACACTCTCGGCAACGTGGCTGAATGGGTAAGCGCGGATTCGCGCCGACCGATCGCGATGGGCGGCAGCTACCGCGATCCGGCAGACCAATGCACGGCAGCATCGAAACAGCAGCAAGAGCGCTCATGGAACGCGAGCGATCCGCAGATCCCCAAGAGCCAGTGGTGGCTCGCAGACTGCAGTTGGGTCGGATTCCGGTTCGTCACGGAGTCCGTTGAGCCCGTAGCAGAGGAGCAACAGGATGATGAGTGATCGACACTGGACACGCCGGCAATTCAACGCCGCGAGCCTTGCGATCGGCGCTGCAGGCCTGCTCGGATCGAGCGCATCGCTGCTCGCCCGTCCGACGCGATCCCTCCGCGATGACCAGCAACTGCTGCGGGTCGGGGTCATCGGTTGCGGCGGTCGCGGCACAGGCGCGGTGATCCAGGCCCTCAGCGCCGACCCGAACGCTGTGCTCTGGTCGATGGGCGATCTGTATCGAGAACGCCTG
>Ga0070726_10001038_pt1 | contig 29808 bp, 24 predicted proteins | sample tdAd471_FD_67275 | JGI IMG/M metagenome (GOLD analysis project Ga0070726, IMG submission 67275) | Marine sediment microbial communities from the Atlantic coast under amendment with organic carbon and nitrate - tdAd47.1 | ecosystem: Environmental > Aquatic > Marine > Coastal > Sediment | place...
ATTCAGCGCGACCACGGCAACCGATCCAACCGCAAACAGGCGCGTCTCAAATACACGGTTGATCGCCACGGTGTGGAGTGGTTTGGTCAGGAGCTCAACAAACGCCTGGGGTGGAATCTGGGTGCGGCCCGCAGTTATCACTTCGATACCAGTGGCGATCCCTTTGGCTGGGTCGAGGGAGACGATGGTCTGGGTTACTACACCCTGTTTATCGAGAGTGGTCGGGTTAAGGATTTCGAAGATTACCCGCTGATGACCGGGCTGCGTGAAATTGCCAGCGTGCTGCAGGGCGAGTTTCGCCTCACCGGCAATCAGAACCTCTGTATCGCTAAAGTGCCTTCGGGTCAGCGTGCCCAGATTGATGAGTTACTTGCCCGATACGGGCTGGACGGTGGTCTGCGGCAAAGCAACCTGCGCAAGGCTTCCATGTCCTGCGTCGGGCTACCGACCTGTGGCCTGGCAATGGCCGAGAGCGAGCGTTACCTGCCGGAGTTTGTGACTCGAGTTGAAGAACTGCTGGCCGAAGTGGGCCTGCCGGATGAGCCGATCATTATCCGTATCATCGGCTGCCCCAATGGTTGTGGTCGGGCACCGCTGGCTGAGATTGGTCTGGTGGGTAAGTCGCCGGGTCACTACCAGCTCTGGCTGGGTGCAAGTCCGAATGGCGACCGGCTCAATCAACTGGTGAAGGAGTCGGCCACCGAGGCAGAGATTCTGCAGTTGTTGAGACCGATCCTGCAGTCGTTTGCAAAGGAGCGACTGCCACAGGAACGCTTCGGTGATTTTGTCACCCGCAGTGGTTACGTGGACGACCCGGCCGGCTACGAAATATAGCCCGCTGGTTTAATCCACTGCCGCCGCCGCGGCGGTTATTCTGCAGCCCTGCTTAAATTATTCGACGCTCGTGGCTTGATTCGCGACGCTTCCGCGTGTCTGATAGTGGGGCAGCGAGCCTGCTCGCGTGTTGTACAATCACCGCTTATTGATGATATTTTACTTTAAGTAATAAATACAACTAATTGAATAATAAGAGAAAACTATGTTTAAACGTTACTTCTTGGCAGGGTTTGTAGCGTTAGCCCCTTTTGTGCTCACACTCTATTTCTTCTACTGGCTGGTGGCGGGTGCGGAGCGCCTGTTCCATCAGGTCTGGTTATGGGCGGGGGCCGCGGAGCTATACCGGCCAGGGTACGGAATCGTCGTGGCGATACTGTTGATTTTTATGAGTGGAATACTGGTGCAAGCGTGGGGATTTCGCCAGCTCTATGCCGCTGGCGGGCGCTTGCTTGAACGCATCCCGGTGATCAAGATGATCTACAGTGGACTCTCCAGTGTGATGGACATGCTCGCACCCCATAATCGTGAACGCAAGCTCAGTAGCGCGGTGCTGGTTAATCTGGGTGATGACCTGATCCTGGTGGGGTTTCTGACGCAGAACGATCCCCAGGTGCTGATTCCACAGCTTGAATCAGGTCGAGTCGCGGTTTATATGCCCATGAGTTACCAGATTGGTGGTTACACGGTATTAGTTAAGCCTGACCGACTCACCCATCTCGATATGCCGCTTGATGCAGCCATGCGCCTGGCGGTGACGGGTATGGTCGGTAATGAAGCTAAGGACGGCGGAAAACTAGGGTAACGGTGAGACTCCAAACCAGGCCTGGTGAAAATAGAGCGTCAGCAGGAACAGGCCAATGCCCGCAAGGGCCCCCCATTTGTTCAGTTCGCTCACGACGAGTTTGTTGCGCCCGCTGGCGATCGCGACAAACGGCAGGTAGGAGGTTTGGGCGGTGAATTTCTCCCAGGCTTCGCCATAGCGCGCCCGGTATTTGCGGTCCAGATTCAGTGGGGCAATGAGACCCTGGAAGGCGATGGTGCCGTAGACCCAGTGAGAGGCGACGTCACCATTAACGATGAAATGGGCGAGGCCCCACAGTCCTAAACCGAATAATCCGGCGTGGCGGGTAATGCGCACCATGCCGCGTGCCTCCACCTGATCCGGCGGCACCAGACCCAGGGTGGTGGGGTTTTTGTCCAGGGCGCTGGTGGTCAGCATAAGGAATGACAAAACCATCAGCACCAGACTCACCGGTTTAAGCGCGGCGGCCGTGCCCCAGGTCTCGACGTAAGGGGCACTGGAGAACGCCACGGCCATCCAGCCCAACGCCACGAAAATGGATGCAGCAAATAATCTTTTGAATAATTTCTCGCCGAAAAGCTTCACCACCGGGGCGCGTAGGGGGCTGCCAGAGATAATCCAGTGCATGCCCAGGAAAAACAGGCAGGAAGCGATTAAAGAATCCATGATTTTGTTCTCCAGATAATTTGTTCGCCGCAGGTTTTAGCACAGGCGGGCCCGCGCCGGACCAAAATTAACAAATGGATGCCAATGTCTGGTTGAACATGCCATGGGGGATTAAACTTGACCGCAATCCGCCTCATTCACCTACCGAAGGGATTTCTATTATGGCTACTGATATCTGGTATACCCGCTGCCCCGTGCCGACTGCGTCGGGGATTGCGTTTCGGCGCAACATGTTCGATGAAGAATTCGATGGTTCTGATTTCAAGGTGCGCAATATAAAAGAGCTGGGCCGCGAAAAGGCGGACAGCCATTTTGATCACTCGCTGCCTAATTCCTATCGCGAAGGCGGCTCGATCCCACCCCTGTGGGCAAAACACGGCGGCGCTGACACGGTGATGATCGGACTTACCTTTGTCTCTGATTCTATCTGTTTTTACGTTCGTCCGGATTCGGATATCCGCAGTTTTGCCGACCTAAAAGGCAAGCGCGTCGCCATGGGTGTGCGGCCCTACATCATGATCGATTTCATGAAAATCAACGCCCACAAAGCCTGGGATTGCGGATTGAGAGCCCACGGTATGTCGCTTGATGACGTTGAACTGGTGGAGCTGGAAATCAACGACGACATGCACGCCAATATAAACCCTGACTATAAACCGGGTGAAAAACCGCCGGCCAGCAACATGTTCGGCGTTGAAATGGCTGCTCTGGAAAGTGGAGAGGTAGACGCGATCTGGGCCAAAGGCTGTCAAACCCGTCAGTTAGAGCGGGAAGAGAGTGACAAGGTGCGTTTGATCAGTGATCTGTTACACGATACCGATAACATGGAGTTACGGGTTAATGCTAATCCCCGCATTATTACCGTTAGCGGAAACATGGCGCGGGAGAATCCCGAGGCGGTGGTCCGTTATTTACAGGTGTTGATCCGCGCTTCCAGCTGGGCGGCTGCTAACCCAGATGAGTGTTCCGAGACCATGGCCACGGAACTAGGGGTGTCCGTCGACGATATAAACGGCTCTTTCGTGGCCAATTATCAGGACAAGCTCTGGCCAAACCTGGCCGATGAGACCCTTCACCTGCTAGCGACCCAGCAGGATTTTATGGTCCAGCACGGTTATCTGCCGGGGCCAGTAGACCTGCAGGCCTGGGGAGATTCAAGTTTCCTCAAACAGGCTTATCAGCGGGAAAATCTGCCCTGGGTGGCTTGATTCTGGCGACATAACAAGCGGTTAACTAAGGCGACTATTGGCCAGGCACGACCTGGCCAATAGTCTGCTTTTGCCAGAATGGTCCATCTGCTTTGTGTTTCGCGGCTGTTTCGTGGCTTATTCGTGATTCTGATAAACCTCTGAGCAGGAATTACCTGACGCCGCGGCTGTTATCACCCGGCGGTTCGTCGGAATTCGGGTCCCAGCCAAATGCCGCCATTCGCCAGCTATCGCGATAGTCGTAGTCAGTTTTCAGGGCAAGATTGAGGCGGTTGTAGGAGGCGAAATCACTGACCAGGTGGATGAGCTGCACCACCCCTTTGTCCGTGAGCCCAAGGCCGCGCAAGCTATCAATATCTTCATCGGTCACTGCTTTCGGGTCGCTGTTTGCTTTCAGGGCAACCTCCAGAATCGTTTTTAGCCGACCGTCAGCGATGACATCGAGGCCCTGTTCGGCCAGCGCTTCCACATACTCTTCAGCCGTTTCCAGCCCATAATTCAAGATGGTGCAGAAAGCCGCTGTGCAGTATGGACAGCCGTTAGCGCGAGAGACCAGGATGCCAATGTGCTGAATTTCCGGCAGCGTCAGTTCACCCATTTGCCAGAGGACCCGGGTGGAGCCGAGCTTGGCTTTTAGGTATTCGGGGAAATTTAGCTCAAGATAAAAATGGTTCGGAACGTCCCCTTCCATGTCGGTGATCCAGGAAAAAATCTCCTTGATCAGCGGGTCGTCCACGCTGTCCGGTTTACTAATGTTGACTCGTGCCATCTTCAATAATCCTCCGGTTAATTTCTGGCCTGAAATCGTGCAACGATAAATTACAGGGAAAGAGCGACATCCAGGCCCTGGCGGATTGCCCTGACTGCATTGAGTTTATCGGCATTCTCTGCGCCACCAATGGTATGGCAGGAAATGCCCAGAGCGTTTAGTTCGTTGACCAGTGAGTTGCGAGGTTCCTGTCCGGCGCAGTTGATCACGTGATCAACCTCCAGTAATCGTTGCTGTCCATCGATACGAATGGTTAGCCCCTGATCATCGATTTGCAGGTATTCAACTTCTGAAAGGAATTGCACACCGCGTTTTTGCAGGGTCAGTCGGTGCGCCCAGACCGTGGTTAGCCCAACGCCTTTGCCCGGTAACCCAGGCTGCCGTTGACAGAGGTATATGTCTCTCACCGACGGCATGGGAGCTGGCTTTTTTAACGCTCCGGCCGTACTGAAACTCTGGTCAACGCCCCAGTAGTTCATAAAGTTTTCAATCGATTCGGAGCCATGATCTGGGGCCGCCAGGTATTCGGCTACGTCGATCCCGATGCCGCCGGCACCGATGATGGCAATGCGCTTTCCCAGTGCTGGTTGCTGCTGCAGTAACTGCTGGTAGTCGATGACGATCGGGTGGTCGAGTCCGGGTATGGCGGGGACCCGAGGGGTGACGCCGGTTGCAATAACAATTTCGTCAAAGTCCTGCTGCTGGAGTTCAGCGGCGGTGACTGCGGTGTTCAGGTTGATGGTGACCCGCTGCTGTTCAAGCTGATAACTGAAGTAACGAACCGTGTGGGCGTAATCACTCTTGCCGGGAATGATTGCGGCCATGTTGAACTGTCCACCCAGTCGCCCGGATGCTTCATACAGGGTGACCTGATGGCCGCGCTCTGCGGCCGTTAACGCGGCAGAAAGCCCGGAGGGCCCGCCACCAACCACCGCCACTTTTTTAGAGGTGGCGCTGGGCGAAACATCCAGTTCGGTTTCGTGACAGGCGCGGGGGTTAACCAGACAGGAGCAGAGCTGCTGGCGGAATATCTGATCGAGACAGGCCTGGTTGCAACCGATGCAGGTGTTGATGGCCGCAGGCTGATTGTTCTCAGCTTTGCTGAGGAAAGCAGGGTCCGCGAGAAAGGGTCGGGCCATGGAGACCAGGTCAGCATCGCCATTGGCGAGGACTGCTTCGGCCTGTTCGGGGGTGTTGATCCGGTTGGTCGCAATAATCGGGATGGAAATTTCCGGGCGCAGTTTTGCCGGTGCCCAGCTCCAGGCAGCGGCGGGGACGCTGTGAGCAATGGTTGGAATGCGCGCTTCGTGCCAGCCGATACCGCTATTAAACAGGGTTACACCTGCTTTTTCGAGTCGCTTTGCCAAAGTTACCGTGTCTTCCCAGTTGCTGCCGCCCTCAACCAGATCGAGTAATGAGATGCGGTACATCAGTATGAAGTCGGCACCGACCGCCGCACGGGTGCGAGAGACGATCTCGATGGCCAGACGCATGCGGTTGTCGGCATTGCCGCCCCATTGGTCCGTCCGCTGGTTGGTGCCGGGTGCCAGGAACTGGTTAATCAAATACCCCTCAGATCCCATGATCTCCACGCCGTCGTAACCGGCCTGTTGGGCGAGTTCGGCGCAGTTGACGAAATCTCTGATGGTTTGTTCAACCTCTTCGTCAGGCAGTTCGCGAGGTACCCGTTTGTTGATGGGAGCGCGTATTGCCGAGGGGGCCACCAGCTTGTCGTGCTGACCGTAACGGCCGGGGTGGAGTATCTGCATCAGGATTTTGCCGCCTTCCTGATGGACCGCCTGAGTGATTAATCGATGGTCGGCGACCTGCTCCGGACGATCCAGAGTGTGTTCGTCGTCCGCCAGTCGCCCGGCCTGATTGGGCCCGACACCGCCGGTTACCATGAGCGCGACGCCATTGCGGGCACGTTCTGCGAAAAAAGCACCGGCTTTGTTAAAGCCGTCGTCCATCTCTTCCAGCAGGGTATGCATCGAACCCATAACCATTCGATTAGGCAACCGGGTGTTGCCCAGATCGAGGGGCTCAAACAGGTGAGGGTAGGGGTGGGTCATGAATCTCTCTCCGCAGGCAATGACGGTTTCCGTTGCCGCCATCGGGTGGTGTCATGGGTTCTCTGCTTGCGTGTTGTGCCATCAGCAGGAACAATGCGGAAGGGTAGCAAATTAGCGAACCACATAGATTGTGGGGTCGAGATGCGGTGACCAGCCGGGAACCGAGATCGATGGATCAATGAATCCAGATACCGAAAGGCAGCGCAAATACTAAGGGAGAGAGTAATGAGTAGTAGCCGTTATTACGCGCCGACGCAGCTTAACGAAGCGGTGCAACAGTTGGCTCAGCAGGGGGCGAGGGCGATGGCCGGCGGCACCGATCTGCTGGTGCAGATGCGCAGTCGGCTGGAAAAACCCGCCGCGATCGTTGATCTAAAAAAAATCGACAGCCTGCGCAGGGTGGATATAACGGCTGATAGTGTCCGCATCGGCAGCGGCGTAACCGGCGCTGAGCTGGGTGAGAATGCGGCGTTGGTTGCCTGTTACCCGGGTGTGGTTGAGGGGGCCGAGCTGATTGGATCGACCCAGATACAGGGGCGGGCCACGATTGGCGGCAATCTGTGTAACGGTTCTCCGGCCGCGGATAGTGTGCCGGCCCTGATTGCGGCTAATGGTATTTGCGAAATTACCGGCGCCAGTGGAGAGCGTCAGGTGGCGGTGGCTGATCTGCTGCTGGGCCCGGGTCGGCTTGATCTACAACCCGGCGACATTATCACGGCAATCGTGTTACCCAAACCGGTCGCGGGTCAGGCAGATGCTTACCTGCGTTTTATACCTCGCACCGAAATGGATCTGGCGGTGGCGGGTGTTGCCGTGAATTTAACCCTGGATGAGCAGGGGGTCTGTCAACAGGCCCGGGTGGCAATTGGCGGAGTAGCGCCGACGGCCTTATTAGTACCCGACGCCGGGGCAGCGCTGGTGGGTACCAGGCTGGACGCGACGGCTCTGACGGCGGCTGGCGAGGCGGCGACGGCCGCTGCCAGGCCGATTAGTGACAAACGCGGAACGGTGGAGTATCGGCGCAAAATCGTAGCCGTACTCACCCGCCGGGCAGCCGTTATCGCTGCACAACGCACCGGGAGGGCGAGCTGATGGCGCGTAATCACGTAACAACAACGGTTAATGGCGAGCAGGTGGAATACCTGTGCGACACCACCCAGTCCCTGCTTTCTGTGTTGCGAGATGAACTGGGACTAACCGGCACCAAAGAAGGATGTGCCACCGGCGATTGCGGTGCCTGTTCGGTTGTTGCAGATGGTCGGCTGGTCTGCGCCTGTCTGATGCTGGGTGTCGAGGCCGAGGGCCAGCAGATCGAAACGATCGAGGGTGTTGCCAGTAGTGCCGGTCTGCACCCGCTTCAGCAGAAATTCCTTGAACACGCGGCGTTGCAATGCGGTATCTGTACGCCGGGCATTATTGTGGCGGCTAAAGCGCTGCTGGAGAAGAACCCGGATCCAACGGAAGAGGAGGTTCGTTACTGGTTAGCCGGCAACCTTTGCCGTTGCACCGGCTACGACAAAATTATCCGTGCGGTGCTGGATACCGCTAAACAGATACAGGGGGTGTCGTCATGAACAACCCAGCCGAGAAACCGGAAATTTATCAGTACGTCGGCACTCGTTCCATCCGCCCCGATGGGGTCGATAAGGTCACCGGCCGGGCCCGGTTTGGTGCCGATTATTTCCTGCCGAATATGGTTCATGGCCGCGTTCTGAGAAGCGACCATGCCCATGCCCGAATCGTCTCCATTAATACCGAAAAAGCGACCGCGCTTGCCGGGGTAGTGGCGGTGGTTACTGGGGCAGATTTCCCGGATATTCCGCGAACCATGATCCACCTGGGAGAGCAGCAGGCGGATATTCGTGATATCGCAGAGAACGTAATGGCACGCGACAAGGTGCTTTATCACGGCCACGCGATTGCGGCGGTTGCGGCGACCAGTCTCGAAATTGCCGAACAGGCGCTAGCACTGATTGACGTGGTCTACGAACCATTGCCGGTGGTCATGGATCTTGACGCAGCCCAGGCCGACGATGCCACTTTACTGCACTCGGATCAGGTCACCATGACCATGACCGGGCCGGTGGAAAACGCTCAACCGTCCAACGTTGCCATGTATATGCCACTGCCCAAAGGGGATGTCACCCAGGGTTTTGAAAAGGCCGATGTGGTGATTGAAAACAGTTTTCAGACGGCCACCGTGCACCAGGGCTATGTCGAGCCTCATGCCACCCTGGTGGATGCCCAGGTCGGCGGTAAAACACGAATCTGGACCTCAACCCAGGGGCCGTTTCTGTTTCGCACCCAGATTGCCGGGGCGTTGGCGATGTCGGTTTCCGAACTTCAGGTCATTCCCACAGAAATTGGTGGTGGTTTCGGCGGCAAGCTGTCCATATATCTGGAACCGGTCGCGGTGATTCTGTCGCGGGCCTGTAGCCGGCCGGTGAAAATGGTAATGAGCCGAGAAGAGGTGCTGCGGGCCTCCGGTCCGGCGTCGGCGTCGCGCATATGGGTGAAGGTGGGCGCGAAAAGCGATGGCACGCTGGTCGCGGCTCAGGCAAAACTGGAGTTTGAGGCCGGTGGTTTTAAGGGATCGCCGATGGTCCCGGCGGTGATGACTATGTTTGCTTCCTACAACATTGAGCACGTATTACTCGAAGGTTACGACGTGGTGGTCAATAAACCAAAAGCGTCCGCCTATCGCGCCCCCGGCGCTCCCCAGGCCGCCTTTGCCGCCGAGTCTATGATTGACGAACTGGCGTTGAAACTGGGTATGGATCCCATCGACCTGCGCTTGAAAAACGCCGTGGATGCGGGGGACCTGGCCGTCTATGGCCCTCCCTTCGAGGCGATTGGTTTAAAACAGGCACTGCAGGCGGTCAAAACCCATCCCTGGTATGGTCAACCACTGGCCGAAAATCAGGGTCGGGGTGTTGCCCTGGGCTTCTGGTTTAACGTCGGCATGCAATCCAGTGCCACCGTCCGTTTGAATGAAGATGGTGCCGTGACGGTGGTCACCGGTAGTCCCGATATTGGCGGCTCGCGGGCCTCCATGGCGCTGTTTGCTGCCGAAGAGCTTGGCGTCCCTCCTGATCGGATTGAGGCGCTGGTCGGCGACACCGAGTCGACCGGTTATTGCGACACCACCGGCGGCAGCCGGACCACCTATGCGACTGGCATGGCAGTCGTGGAGGCTGCCCGTGATGCGGTTCAGGAGCTGCGACGGCGGGCTGCGCTGACCTGGGAATTACCATTGGAGCAGGTGGCGTGGCAGCAAGGAAGGGCGGTGGACCTGACCGCCGTGAATGATCCTCTGCCGTTGGCTGAATTAACCGCTAACGCGGGCCAAACGGGCGGCCCCATCGCCGGTTCTGCCGAGTTAAATGCTCAGGGTGTCGGTCCCGGGTTTGGCGTCCATCTGTGTGATGTGGAGGTCGATCAGGAGACCGGTGCCACCAAAATTTTGCGTTACCTGGCGGTGCAGGATGTCGGCAAGGCCATTCACCCCAGTTACGTGGAGGGCCAGCTCCAGGGCGGCGCAGTGCAGGGGATCGGGCTTGCGTTGAATGAGGAGTACCTCTACACCGATGAGGGCGTTCTCGACAATCCAGGGTTTCTCGATTATCGAATTCCCGTCGCTTCTGATGTGCCGATGATCGAAACCCATCTGGTGGAAGTGCCTCACCCTGCTCACCCTTATGGGGTGCGTGGCGTAGGCGAGACCCCGATAGTGCCGCCGATGGCGACCATTGCCAATGCGATTAGTCACGTGATTGGCAAACGAGTTACTCGTTTGCCGGCCTCGCCGCCGAGATTGCTGGCGCTCATTGATCAATAAGCGCAGCAACGACACCCCGGCGCAACTGCTGGTTAACCATCCATGTCCGCCTGAACGCAACTGACGGCTTATTTGGTTAACCGGCTGGATGTTCCGGTTGCCCACGGGCTATAGTTTTCATTCCACAGATGTTGCCGGTTTGACCCGCCGATGGTTGGCGATGAACCAGGCAAGAGGAGAACAATATTGTCAGTAAGTCTTGCGCCGGCAGTCTTGCCAGCGTCATCAGAGGTGCTGCGCGCGGAGGTGCGACAGTTTTTATCCGAGGAACTGGCGGCTAAACGATTTGTGCCCGGCTGTGATAAATGGCTGGGTGGGTTTGATCTGGAATTCAGTAAGCGCCTGGGTGATCAGGGCTGGCTGGGCATGACCTGGCCGCAGGCTTATGGCGGCCATGGGCGTAGTGCCCTTGATCGCTACGTGGTGACCGAAGAGTTACTGGCTGCGGGCGCCCCGGTGGCGGCGCACTGGGTGGGTGATCGCCAGAGTGGCCCCAGTTTGCTGCGTTACGGTACTGAGGCGCAGAAGCTTGATTTTCTGCCGCGTATGGCCAGCGGTGATCACTTTTTTGCGATTGGTATGAGTGAGCCGGGCAGCGGTTCGGACCTGGCTTCGGTGCGCACCAGAGCCGACCGGATTGACGGTGGCTGGCGGATTAATGGCCGCAAAATCTGGTGTAGCAGCGCCCACCGGGTGGACTCTTTTATTCTGCTCTGTCGGAGTGAATCGCCGACGGAAGATCGCCACGCCGGACTCACCCAGTTTGTTGTCGATTTACGGGCTCCCGGCATCACCATTCGGCCGATTCACCTGCTCAGCGGTGAGCATCATTTTAATGAAGTGATTATGGACAACGTGGAGATCAGCGATGACTGCCTGCTCGGCGAGGTTGGCAGCGGCTGGGCTCAGGTCACGTCAGAACTGGCCTATGAACGATCGGGCCCCGAGCGGTTTTTGAGCACCTTTCCGGCGCTGGTGGCGCTACTTCAACGATTGGGTAAGGCAGCGGATCGAGGTCAGAAGGTTGCGATAGGGCGCCTGGCTGCCCAGTTAAGAGCCCTGCGGGGTATGTCCGTATCGGTGGCATCGGCGCTAGACCGGGGTGATGCCCCCAATGTTGAAGCGGCGTTAGTGAAGGACCTTGGCACTCGTTTCGAGGGTGACCTGGTGGAACAGATTCGTCTACTGGTAGAGACCGAGCCGGAATATGGCGCCGAGGATGAGCTGAATCGGCTACTCGCAGAATCCTTTCTGCACATGCCCGGGTTTACCCTGCGCGGTGGCACCAACGAAATATTGCGGGGCGTGGTAGCCCGGGGGCTGGGGCTGCGATGAGTGATGAAATTAGAACGCTACTGCTGGATAGCCTGGAGCGGTTGCTGCGTGACCAGTGCACACCGGAGCGAGTAGAAGCGGCAGAGCAGGGCGGATATGACCCGGAACTCTGGCAGCAGATATGTGACCTGGAGCTGCATCGTGCTGCATTGCCGGAAAGTCAGGGCGGAGTCGAGGCAGACCTATCGCTGGTGACGGAGATGCTCAAGCTGACGGCGGCCAGTGCTCTGCCTGCGCCGGCGGCAGAGGCCCTGTTACTGGCTCCCTGGTTGGTAACGCTAGCAGCGGTGGATTTACCGGAGGGGCTGGTGACGGTGTCGCCCGCCGGCAAGGCACTTACGGTAATGGGCGAAAATGGCCAGCTAATAGTTAGCGGTGAGGTCAACCGAGTCCCTGCCGGTCGTTATGCGGACTGGCTGTTAACGGTTGCCAACAGCGGGGATGGCGAGTGTTTGTTGCTGCTACGACAGGATCAGTGGCAGGTAACCGAGGCGCTGAATCTGGCCGGTGAGGCGCGCGATACCCTGCTTTTCAACGAAGTGTCCCTGTCTGCAGAGCAGGTGGTGAATATCCCCGGTGGTTCCGGAAAAAAGCTATGGCAACTGGGTGCGCTGGCCCGCAGCGCACAGCTGGTCGGTGCCCTGCGGCGGGCGCAGACCCTGTCGCATACTTACGTACAGGAACGATCACAGTTCGGTCGACCGCTGGCAAAATTTCAGGCCATTCAGCAACAGCTGGCGCTGCTGGCGGCGGATCTTGAGGCGGCATCAGTGATGACTGGTCTGGCGGCAATGGGTTTTGCAACCGGTGATAATGGCGATGTGGCGGCCGCAAAAGTACAGGCCGGTCAGGCGGCCGGTATGGGTGCGCGTATTGCCCACCAGGTCCACGGTGCGATGGGTTTTACGCAGGAATACCCGTTACATCACGCTACCCGCCGGCTCTGGTCCTGGCGGGATGAGTATGGCAGTGAGACCCACTGGGCTCACCGAGTTGGCGAACAGCTGGTAAACCTGGGGGCGGACGAGCTCTGGCCCTGGTTAACCGCATAACTATTTACTGCTGAGATTTTGGGAGAGGACGACATGCAGTTAAATATTAAGAGTTTTATTGAACGCGGCGGGCAATATTTTCCGGACAATCCGATTGTCTCGCGGCGCAGTGATAACAGCCTGTTTCGCTATACCTATGGGGAGATGGAAAAGCGTGTACGCCGTCTTTCCAGCCGGCTGGCCGCTCTCGGCGCGGAGCCGGGCGATAAGCTGGCAACCCTGGCATGGAATACCTACCGCCACTACGAACTCTATTTCGCCATCCCCTGCACGGGATCGGTGCTGCACACGGTTAATCTGCGACTCACCGATGAGCACATCGCCTACATTATCAATAAGGCGCAGGACAAGCTGGTGTTTGTTGACCCTGATCTGCTGCCGGTCATTGAACGACTGGCCCCGGATCTGCCCAGTGTTAAGGGCTATATCGTCCTTGCAGAGGAAGTCCCCGCGACCACGCTGTCGCCGGTTTACTGTTACGAAGATCTCATTCGGGATGGCGATGAAGCCTTTGAGTTTCCCGAAATAGACGAACACGCTCCGGCGGGTATGTGTTTTACCTCGGCCACCACCGGTAATCCCAAGGGCGTGATCTACTCCCACCGGCAGATTTATCTGCATACCACTGCGCTCTGTATGGCCGACTCGATGGCAGTGCGCGAACGTGACACTTTTCTGCCGATGGTGCCGATGTTTCATGCCAATGCCTGGGGTATTCCCTTTGCGGCGGCGTGGATGGGATCGGCGGTGGTATTGCCGGGTGAGCGTCCCCACGTGGATGTGCTGCTGAACTTGATTGAGCAGGAAAAGGTGACCTTTTTTGCGGCGGCGGTGAGCACCGGCGTGGAGATGATGGGCCTGCTGAAGCAGGGAGAGCATGATTTAAGTTGCTTACGTTCGATCATGCTGGGTGGGTCAGCGACGCCGCGGTCGGTGATGGAGTTTTATATGGATAACTACGGGGTGCCAATCTACACCGCCTGGGGATCCACGGAGATGGCGCCGATTGCGACCTTCACCCATATCCACCGTGACATGCTTGACGCCAGCGAAGACGAGAAGATTTCTATCCGTATTCGTCAGGGGCTGGCGGCCCCCGGTACCGAGCTTTATCTGGTTGATGATGATGGCAACCAGGTGCCCTGGGACGATGAAACCATGGGCGAGGTTTATGTCCGAACGCCCTGGTCCTCTACTGAGTATTACGAGGACGAACGCACGAAAGAGGGGTTTGTTGACGGCTGGTGGCGCAGCGGTGACATCGCCACGATCAACAAACGTGGTGTGCTGCGGTTGGTGGATCGAGCCAAGGATTTGATAAAGTCGGGCGGTGAATGGATTTCTTCTCAGGACCTGGAAAATGGTCTGATGAGTCACCCTGCTGTCCTTGAGGTGGCCGTGGTCGCGGTCCCGGATGAACGCTGGGTTGAGCGGCCGGCGGCGATTGTGGTGTTTGAGCCCAACGCGACCCCGGTGTCAGGGGATGAGTTAAAAGCATTTCTTGCGCCCAATTTTGCTAAATGGTGGTTACCAGAACACTACCTGGTGATGGAGGCGTTGCCGAAAACCGGTGTGGGCAAGATCAATAAAAAGCTGCTCCGTGAGCAGGCAGAGGAGATGATCGCTGAACAGGCCTGATTGAGTCGGGTCGTCAATTTTTAGAGTAACCCAAAGGGAAGGAGAGTCAGGTATGCGTGGTATTAAGATTAAGCCGCTTTTTCACGGCAATATGCATTGTGACAAGAATTTGCTGTTGACCGGACACCCGGATCTGCTGCTGACGCGGACCAATCATAAAAAGAATAGTGTCTGGTGTGAGACACCATCGTTTACCTACATCATCGAACATCCGGATGGGCGTATGCTGTTTGATGCCAGCATCCACAAACACTGGGAAGACGACTGGCTGCCCGAATATAAAGAGCTGGCACCCTACGACGATTACACCGAGGAGCAGCAGTTTGAAGGTGCTCTCAAAGCCGCCGGTTTAGGTCCCGAAGACATCGATTTTGTCTTTTTAAGCCACCTCCATGTTGATCATGCTGGTAATGCCAAACTGTTTGATACGGCCAACACCACCCAGATTCTCTGTCATGAAGACGAATACGCCGCCGCGGCCAACATGGAAAAAGATGAACATTTTTTCCTGCGCGGTGATTACGACGTGCCCGGATTACGGTTTAGCACCTTGCCGGGTGACATCGAAATCATGAAAGACATTCACGCCATCAGTTTGCCCGGTCACACCGCCGGCACCATGGCGCTGAAGATTCAACTCGATAACAGCGGCACGATTATCCTCACCTCCGATGCCTGCTACCTGAAAGAGAGTTACGACGACGAAGTCGGCTCAATGATCGGCGCGAGCCTGGAACAGTGGGGCCAGTCGATGAAAAAACTGAAAATGATGGCGCGTGCTGAAAACGCCACCGTCATCCCGGGACACGATCACAAAATTTGCCATGAAGGTCATGCGCCGCTCCGTGACGAGCCGAAGCTGAGGGTCGGTGGTGAGTATGACTAGCGTCAGGACTGGGATTAAGGGGTAGGGGCTGAAAGCGCTGGTTTTCTACCCAACAACCTGGTCAGTCGATTCAGGTTGATTGAAAGTTTTTTAAAATCGAGGAGTAGTGAAACGTGAAATTTGTCCTTTTTTATCTCCCCTCTGTGGGTACCTACGACCAGACCCACAAGGGGATGGCTGGAATCAACAAACAGAATTACCAGAACATGCTCTGGCAGGTGAAGAAACAGATTGAGGCGGCCGATGAAATGGGCTACTGGGGTGCCGCTTTTACCGAGCACCACTTTCATATCGAAGGGCTTGAGCAGTCCAACAACCCGATTTTGCTATCCCTCTACTTCGGCCAGAACACGAAAAACATCCGCGTCGGACAGATGGCCAATGTGTTGCCGTTTCAGAATCCCCTGCGGCTGGCTGAGGACCTCGCCATGCTCGATCACATGATGAAAGGCCGTACCTTTGTGGGCCTTGCTCGCGGCTACCAGAAGCGCTGGGCGGATGTGCTAGGCCAGACTTACGGCGTGGGTGGGACCATGTCGGATAAATCAGAAATCGATATGAAAAATAATGCCCTGTTCTACGAGCACTATGAAATTCTGAAAAAAGCCTGGACCACGGACACTTTTAGCCATAAATCAGAGCACTGGACCATTCCCCCGGATGATCTTCACTTTGGGCATGATGCGGTAGCTCAATTCGGTCAGGGTATGGATGAAGATGGCTACATCCGGGAAATTGGTATTGCCCCAAAACCTTATCAGGATCCTCATCCGCCGATTTTTCAACCCTTTTCTTTTAGTGAAAGCACGTTCAAGTTTTGTGCCCGTGAAGGAATAACTCCCTTTGCACTGTCGACTTGCGAAGAGACACTGACGGATTTGTTTCGGGTTTACCAGGAAGAGGCGGCCGAAGCGGGCCATAATTTCGATTTTGGCCAGAATATCGGTATTTTCCGTGACACTCTGGTGCTCAGGGATGGCGATGAGGCCCATTACCACGCCAGTCGAGGTAATGGGTTTGTCTGGCCTGAGTGGTTTGCGCCCATCGGCTTCAATGAAGCCTTCCGTAAAAAAGGCAGTACTGAAAAAATGCCGCCAAAAGGCGATTACCAGTACCTGCGTGACTCGGGATTTGAGTTCGTGGGCACGCCGGATGACGTTAACCGTCAGATCGAGCGGATGGTGAAATTGCACAACCCCGAATACTTCCTGATGTGGCAGTACCCGGGGCCGATTCCCCACGACGTGATGATGCGCAATCTGGAGCTCTGGGCGACTGAGGTGATGCCGAACTGGATGGATTAGAGTAAGGTTCTATTTGGTTTCCCGAACAAAAAAAGGCTGCAATTTAGCAGCCTTTTTTTGTTTAAATTGACGATCACCGGCGGACAATCCGGGGTGGTTGATAAGGGTGTGTGGGCTGTATAACCGGGTCAGTGATGAAATCTTTTGGTCTCATAATCATGAAAGTAGCGGCTACCACTTTTTTGGTCCTGATGGTGGTGCTGGTACTGTTAGTAGCGACAGCTCCTTACTGGTTAAGTGCCGATGCGGTCAAACTGAGGCTGGCAGCGCTTACGACGCCGGCGCTAGGTGTGCCAGCGCGAGTCGCCGGTTTTAGCTGGTACTGGAGAGACGGGCTCGGCCTCGCTTTGGAGGGAGTCTCCATCGGGCGCCGAGCGACGATTGAAACCATTGAAGTAACGCCAGTCTGGCGGACATTACCTGGCAAGTTAAAAGTGCAGCGGGTGGCCGTAATTGGAGCGCGGATTGATCTGCCCGGCTGGCAAAAATGGTGGCAGGCTCGGCCCGCCAGTAAAGGGGGTGAGAATGCGCCAGAAGTGGCGCATGTTTCACTTCAGGATGTGCATATAACTCCCTGGGCTGGCCAGTTCGGAAGCCTCAATGGGACGCTCGAGTTCGCTGAGAATTGGCGGCTAGAAAGTGCCAGTGTTGCGATAGGGACGATGATGATCCAGGCCGAACCGGCCGATCAGGGATACGAGCTTCGGGCGACGGCGGATCGATGGCAGTTCCCCCTGGGGAACGGCAGCTTTGCGCTGACTCAGTTCAGCTCAGAGGGTCGCTGGCACCCGGTAGCCGGCGAGGCGGCAGGGAGACTGACCCTGACATTGAGGGCAGAAGACGCCGAAGTGCCCGGTGTCAATTTCAATCTGGAACGGCTCGCGGTCAATGCAGAAATGACGAACCGGATGATAACCCTGCATTCGTTCCAGGTCAGTGGGCTCGGGGGTAAGTTGTTGGGCAGCGGCAGCGGGGGGCTACAGAAAGCGCCGCAAGGGCAGCTTGAACTGGAACTAACGGGCCTCGATTTAGCGGTAGTTGCAGACAACTACGGTCTGGATCCACTAGCCGGCAACCTGAGCGCGAGTGGGGGGCTTCAATTCAATCGCCTGGAAGATCAGCTGCGCTGGCAGGTAGCGGGCAATGCGCGGATTAACGATTTTTTTTCCGAGCGTGCTGGGTTGCACTTCCCGGCAGTTGAATCTCCGTTCCGGCTTGATCGGCAAGGGATAGACCTGAGCGCGCTGATGGTGAGCGGTTATGAAGGAGGGATGCAAAGTGAGCTGGCGTTGCGGTGGCTCGAGGGGTTCGTTGCTGAGGGTGATATTCGGTTGAATAATCTGGCGGTGGAGCCGCTCATGCGTGATCTGCAATTCCCACTCGTGACCGGCAGGCTGGATGGGGCGGCGCTATTTAAGTGGCGTCGCGGAACCGAGCCGGCCCTGGCCGGGCTTGACCTGAATGGGCAATGGGAAATTAACAACGGCTTTTTTCCGGGCATTAATTTGAGGGCATTAAGTGGGTTGATGACCCGGAGTAATTCCGCAACCCCCGGCACAGCGTTTGATGTCGCCTCCAGCGACATTAAAATTCTCGGCAGCGAAATCGAACTGACTAATATGGACATTAAATCGTCAGTGCTCGCGGCAGATGGTCAGCTTAAGATTGCCGAAAATGGTTCCCTGCTCGGCGAGCTGCGGGTGGGCGGTAACGAGTCCATTGGCGTCACCCGTGTACCGATTGATATCAGCGGGACGCTCGCTGAGCCACGAATAAGGGCCCCCAAAAGTAGCCTGGTCGGTGGCGCAGTGGGCAGTGTGATCCTGGGGCCAGGGTTAGGTACGGCGGTCGGTGTTAAATTAGGTGAAGGGTTTAACAATCTGCAGAAAAAACTGTTTGGCTCGGATGAATAGCCGGCGCCAGAAAAACTGGAGGAGAAAATGATTCGAAAACAGCTGGCGGCACCGCCGCAATTTGCCGAAAAATTTGGTTATTCTCAGGCTTCTCGTATCGGCAACATGGTGGCAGTATCGGGTACTGCCCCCCGCACCGGCCTCTACGGGGAGATCGTCGCTAAAGGTGATGCTTACGGGCAGGCCGTTCAGGTGCTTAAAAACATCCGGGCGTCGCTGGAAGCCGTTGGTGCTGGCGTTGAAGACGTGGTCAGGTCTCGAATCTATATCACCAGCATGGATCATCTTTGGGATATTGGCCGAGCCCATCTGGAGGTTTTTGGTTCAATCAACCCGGCGGTATCGCTACTGCACGTGGAAGGGTTTTTCGATCCCGATGTCATGCTGGAGATGGAAGTAGACGCCTATCTTGAGACTGCCTGATGAGGTTGGCGTAGAGTCAATCGGGGTAGTTTTTTTAGCCGATACCCACTTTTTGTTTAGCTTCGCGTAATCGCGTCCATGTCCCGGTGGCACTCCAGACCGGCACATAATTTAGCCGTGTGACTCAATACTCCGCGTTGCAGAAAAGGAATGTGCAATGAATTTTGATTTTACCGAAGACCAGGCAGCGATTGCCGAGGCGGTGGGCCGCTACGCAGCAGAGAAACTGGCGCCGGATTACCAGGCCAGAGAAGAGACCGGCAAAGTAGACCGAGCATTACTAAAGGAAATGGGAGAGCTGGGGTTCATTGGGGCCGAGCTTCCGGCAGAACTAGGTGGCCTGGGGCTGGATGCGGTAACTGCTGGGGTGATTGTTGAGCAGATCGCGCGGGCAGATTTTAACGTCTCCTACATACAGTTACTGGCGTCGCTTAATTGCAGCCTGCTCGCCAAAGCAGCGCCGGAACTGGCCGCTGGAATCGTGCCGGGTGTTTGTGCCGGAGAATTGATTCTGGGTCTGGGGTTGACCGAGCCGGGGGGCGGTTCCGATGCCGGTAACCTGCAGTTAAAGGCGAAATTGCGGGGTGATACTTATATTTTGTCCGGCGAGAAGGCGTCGATATCCTGTGCCAGCCAGTCTGACTTTTTACTGCTTTTTGCCCGCACGGGTGCGCCCGAGGAAAAGGCCAGGGGCGTGAGCGCCTTCCTCGTGCCAATGGATCTTCCCGGCATCACCACCACTGACTATGATGACCTGGGCACACGAGCGGTGGGGCGGGGCTCCATTTTTTTTGATCAGGTGGAGTTGCCCGCGAAATACCTGGTGGGAGAGCAGGGCAAGGGGTTCGGCAAAATCATGCACGGATTTGACTATAGCCGGGCGTTGATTGCTCTGCAGTGTCTTGCGCCGGCGATGGTTTCGATGGAAGAGACCTGGCAATACACCACAGAGCGGGAAGCCTTTGGTAATCCAATTGCTAAATATCAGGGGGTTACGCAGCCGTTAGCCGAATTCGATACCCAATTGGCAGCGGCGCAGATACTCGCCTATAAGACGCTCTGGCTACGTGATCAGGATCGACCCCATACCAAAGAGGCAGCCATGCTTAAATGGTGGGGTCCAAAGCTCGCCTACGACGCTATTCACCAGTGTTTGCTCACTCACGGGCACCTGGGTTACACCAAAGAGCTACCGCATCAGCAGCGTCTGCGTGACGTACTCGGATTGCAGATCGGCGACGGCACGGCGCAAATTCAGAAAATGATCATTGCTCGGGAAACCGTGGGTCGAGTTGCAGTACCTTATGACTAAGCAGCGCGACGATTAATGATCAATTATCCGGGCATCGTCGATGCCGGTAACAGCCAACTGGAGAAAAAATTGTGAGCCAACGGGAAGAGGCATCGGTGCTAATTGAACGGCGTGAGTCGGTCGGTGTTATCGAACTTAATCGCGCCGATAAATTTAACTGCCTTTCAACCGGGGTGCATGACTATATCGAGTCAGCCATGGATGAGTTCGAATCGGATCCAGCCATCCGGTCGGTGCTGATTTGCGCAACGGGCAAACACTTCTGTACGGGAGCCGACCTTGACGAGGTGAGGCGCTACCGGGCTGAGGATAATTTCGGCGCTATCATCAAACACGGACATAAAGTTTTGCGTCGCCTGGAAAGTTCACCCCTGCCGGTGGTCGCGGCGGTGCAGGGGTATTGCCTGGCCGGTGGTCTGGAGTTGATGCTGGCCTGTGACCTTGTTTTTGCCGCTGAAAATTCTCAATATGGTGATCAGCACGCCCAGTATGGGCTAGTGCCCGGCTGGGGAGGGAGCCAACGGTTGCCGCGGGTTGTTGGCAAACGTCGGGCGCTGGATTTGATGTTTAGTGCCCGCTGGATCGATGCGCCGACGGCGCTATCCTGGGGGCTGGTTAATTATGTGGTCGCCGACGCAGAACTACATCCTCAGGCTCTGGAGTATTGCCATACCATCGGTCGGCGCAGCCGGGGCGGTTTGATGACCATGAAACGGCTGGTTCATGACGGGGAACCGCTATCGCTTGATTCAGCCCTTGAGCTGGAAATCAAGGTGGCGGATCAGGCAATGGCAGCACCGGATGTCGACGAAGGGCTCACGGCCTTTGCGGAAAAACGAGAGCCTGATTTCGGTTAGCGATTTTTTAACGTTCAACTCGCTTAAATAATTAGATAGCCGTTAGCGCTGGCAGTAGAAGCGTTCGGTAAGAGGATATAACCATGGATTTTCAAGTTAGTTTTGAACAGCAAATGATTCTCGACTATGGCCAGAACCTGGCGCAGTCGTTTGGAAGTGATTACTGGCGTGAACAGTCCGATGCCCAGGCATTCCCGGTGGAACTCTGGCAGCAGATCGCTGCCGATGGTTTTTTAGGGGTAATGGTGTCTGAGGAGTACGGTGGCGCCGGCCTGGGGATGACCGAAATGGCGCTGCTAATGGAGGGTATGAGTGGTGCCGGTTTGCCCCTGTTTATGATGGTGGTGGGCCCAACCATGGTGCTCAGCCTGCTCGACCATTACGGCTCGGGCTCCCTTAAACAGCGGTATCTGCCGGCGGGGTGCAGTGGTGAAAAAGTGTTCTGTTTTGCGATTACAGAACCCAATGCCGGCAGTAATTCGATGGCGATAACGACGCTGGCCCGGGCGGACGGTAGTGGTTTCAAACTGTCCGGTCAGAAAAGCTATATCACCGGTGCCGATGCCGCCGATTACGCCCTGGTGGTTGCCCGCACGACACCGCTAAAGGATGCAGCGCGCAAGACCGATGGTTTTACTCTGTTTATGGTCGATCTGAAGGCCCCTGGGGTGACGATTCAGCCGATGGAAATCCCGGTAATGATCCCTGAAAAACAGTGTGAAGTTTTTTTTGATGACGTAGAACTGGGGCCTGATCAGGTGGTGGGTGAAGTTGATCGAGGCTTCGGCATACTTTTCGATGTGCTCAACCCTGAACGGATAGTAGTGGCTGCTATGGCGGTGGGACTGGGCCGCTACGCCCTGAAAAAAGGGGTTGAATACGCCGGTGATCGTAAAGTGTTTGGGGCCCCGATTGGTTCACATCAGGGGCTCGCCCATCCACTGGCGCATGCTCATACCGAGATTGAAATGGCTGCACTGATGACCTACAAAGCCGCCGTTAATTTTGATCAGGGGGCACCGGCAGGGGCGGAAGCTAACATGGCCAAGTATTTTGCCGCCGAGGCGGCTATCAAGGCGGTGGACTGTTCACTGCAGGTGAATGGCGGAGCCGGGTTTACTCGCGAGGTCGGGCTGCTCGATCTTTACGGTCTGGTGCGGTTGCTGCGGACGATTCCGGTAAGCCGGGAATTGCTGCTCAACTATATCGGTGAAAAAGTAATGGGGTTGCCGCGTTCTTACTAGGGATGAAATCAATTTTCCTCAGTGGCAGCTGGTTCCTGGTGTTCGGTTGGCGTGCCATGAATCATTTGCCGTGTTTTATTCAGTAGTTCATTGCTACTGAAGGGTTTGGTCAGTAAATCAGTATAGCCAGGCCGCAATTTGATTGCGGTCGCCTGATTGTAGCCGCTGACAAACAGGACCTTGAGTCCAGGCTGCTGTTGACGGGCCAGTTGGGCCAGCCGCTGGCCGTCCATGTTGGGCATGATGATGTCGCTAATCAGCAGGTCAAACCGGCTGTCGGCGAGATCGCTTATGGCCTGCAGCGCGTCTTCACCGCTGGAGGCCATGGTCACCTCGTAGCCCCGAGAAGTGAGGATTTCATAACTCATTTCGACGAGGGCGGGTTCGTCGTCGACCAGCAGGATCTGGCCGGTGCCTGGCAGGGTGTCTAGCGCTGCTGACGGGTCGACGACAGGGAGGCTCGCGGCTGAGTCTGAATCGGCGGATGGCTGGAAGTAAAGGGTAAACTGGCTTCCCTTCCCCGGAGTCGAGCTGATTTGAATGTCCCCGCCGGCTCTTTGCAAGAATCCGTAGACCTGGCTCAATCCCAGTCCGGTGCCTAGCTTCCCTTTGGTTGTAAAAAATGGTTCGAATACTCTGTCGATCGTTTGTTGATCCATGCCCGTACCAGTATCGATGATCGTCAGGGTGACATAATTTCCCGGTGGCAAGCGTGTATCGCGCATCTGTCCGGCCGACATGGAGCGGTTTTCGGTGCGAATAATCAGGTTGCCGCCGGTAGGCATGGCCTGTCGGGCATTAACGACCAGGTTAATCAGTGCATCCTCAAGCTCGGCGACGCTGACCCGAACCGGCAATAAGTCCTCAGCCAGTTCCAGTGTGATCTGCACATCAGCGGCAACCGATTTCTTAAATACGTCGAGGTTGTTCTCAACAACTTTATTCAGTTCAGTGGAGTTGGTTGTGCTCGGTTGTTGTTTGGCAAATCCAAGCAGTTTTTTGGTCATTTCCGCACTTCGGCGGCCCGCGTGAAGGATTTCATTGACGAAGGTGCTCGACTGGGGGTCGTCCTTTAGTCGGTCGTTCAGCAGTTCGGCATAACCGAGAATGATCGCCAGCATGTTGTTGTAATCGTGAGCAACGCCGCCGGTTAACTGACCCAGCGCTTCCATTTTTTGTTGGCTCCGGCGTTGATCCTCGCTCTGGGCCTGGTTGGTGACATCCCAGGCAAAAAACACCAGGGCGAAAACCGCACCGGATTCATCGGTGAGCGGTGTTCGGGTTGTGTTGTAGATGCGCTTCTCTACCCCGTTGAACAGGGTTTCGATAATTTCAGATCGTTGTCCAGTGCGGAATACCTCTTCGTCCCGGGCAACGATCTCTTCGGCTTCGGCCTGCGGGTGGAAGTCGAAGGATGTCCGGCCGATGAGTTCGTCCGGTTGCATTCCAAAAACGGCGGCGTGGGTCTGATTTGAATGGAGGATGTGTCCCTCTCGGTCCTTCAGGACTACCAGTGCAGGGGCATTATTAATAACCGAGAGCAGCATCTGCTCACCTTCGCGACTGGCGCGGGCAGCGGCTAACTGCTGGGTGATATCGCGAATAGTCCCGACGATTCTCCGTGGCGTCGTCTGGTCGTCATAGAAAAGCCGCACCGTGACTTCAATGTCACGATGGCCGCCGCCGGGGCGGGTGATTGTAAAGATCATGGGTGCTGCCGATTTTCCTGTCAGCGCGTCAGTAGCGACTTTTCGCGCTTCTTTCGGTAGACGCGCCGCCAATTTTTCATAACTCGGTGGTTCATTCGGGTCGATTTCCATCACCTGATAAAAACCGGGAGACCAGTGCAGCTCCTGCGTTTTTAAATCTCGGCTCCAGCTACCAATATTGGCCACTGTCTCAGCACCGGTTAGCTGTTCGTGCTGTCGCTGCATCTGCTGTTCGCGATCACGCTGTTGTTGCCAGTCGCTTTCGATCTGACGCGCCATGCGATTAAAGGCTGTGGCCAGGGTGCCCAGCTCGTCTCGGCTGTGAATGTCGATGCTGGTCTGGTACTCGCCTCGACTGACGGCGTCAGCGGCCCGTTCAATTTTCACCAAGTTGATGGTCATGGCTCTGGCAAGTAGTACAAACACCAGGCTGCCCAGCGTGATTGCTAATGCTCCGATAACCAAGCCATGGCGGGTTAGAGCAGCGAGCGTGGTAAACAGACTCTCAGTATCGAATAGTAACTCGACACTGCCGACCTGCTCTCTGTCCAGCGAAAGTGGTAACTGGATTCTGAAGGGCGTTCTGGCATTGGCGCTAAGGGTGTGGCTTAAAAAGTGCTGAGGAGAAATTTCCACATGCGGGTGCTCTTCCTGGGAGAGGGATTCTTCCAGTCGAGCCGAGTTGACAGACCAGAGTATGTCGCCATTCTGGTTGCTTATTCTGAGTGCCTGAACACCCCCTTCTTCAGCACGAGTCAGGGGTGACAGGACCTCTTTAATAGTAATGATATCTTCTTCGAGAAGGGGGGTTACCAGCGCCGATTGCAGGACCGGTAACAGCTCTGCGATGGAGCTTGCATACTCCTCAGCCAGGTGTTTTTGAGCGAGGTTGACTCCCTGCCAGGTGAGCACAGCCACGGTCAGGAATTCCACCACCAGCGCTGCGACGCCAAGTTTAAATCGTAACGAAAATATCCGTTTTCTGGTCAATTTAATCCCCGTCGCCAGTTATTGACCAGGGGTGAGAGGCGAGCGATATCTTCGTCATTGATGGGTGCAAATTGACCGGGGTTACTAGGGACAAGGGTATTCAGGACAGCTGACGCGGCAGAATTTTCGGTTTCAAACGTGTCTAGCAACCTGCCCATTAGTAATGCATGCTCGGTTCCCAGGCTGACAGGGGCCAGGAACATGCCGTTGGCAGACAATCGGGTGCGTTGAACAGTCACTGCGGCCTCAGCCTGTAAATCCAGCAGGTGTGGGTGAGGAATTGGCGCGATAAAAGCGGCATCGACTGATCCGTTTAAAAGTGCTCGCAGGGCACTGGCATGGGTAGGTTTTGCTTCTATGGTTATCGTAAAAGGTTTGGTTTTATTTAGCACTGCGACCTGAAAATCGAGTAATTCGGCGACAAAGGTGCCCTGTCGAACAGTGGCCACGGTTCTTCCGGCGAGGTCCTCGAGCGTGCGATAGCGAGTCTCCTCGATGGTTAACAATCGGCCGTAAGCAGGGATGGTCAATTTGCGTACGCGGTTCGCCAATTCCTGTTGATCGAGCCAGGCAGCGACGTGTGGTGCGCTTAAATATAAAAAATAATCGCCATTTACCGCTCGTTCGGTGAAGGCGCCGGTGTCAGGGGCAGAAACCAGCATGACGGGTTGTTCAAGAGATTGCTGAAGGTGTTTAGCGAGTGGGCGCCAGGCTGGCAGGACGCGGGTGGTCACACTGTAGGGATAAATGCCCAGTTTGAGTGTTTGCTGGCGCGCCTGGTGTGCTGTGTCCGCCAGGGTCGCCACGGGCAGGGTCAGGCCGATGATGAGTAATCCGGATAGGACGAATCTGACACAGGCAATGCGGGATGCAAACATCTTAATTATGGCTAGCTCATGCGCTAATGCTGGGGCGGTCGCTTACGCGTTTATGCCATTGATTAAGGTGGTCGGCGGAATCAGCCATGCGAATCTTTACGACCCGAGCGAAATCAATGGCGCAGACTGTGGTTATATCGGCCACACTAAAGTTTTCTCCAGCGATATAAGGCTGGCTACCAAGTAGTGTGTTGAGTCGGTCAAGGTGCGTTTCGGCCCGCTGGCGGGCGATGGCCGCGTAGTCAGCCACCTGTGGTTTTGTGTCAGCAAAGAACGGGTGACTGTGTTGAAAACAGTGGGCGATATTGAGTAGCAGGTTAAGCTCCATCCGCCGATTCCACATTTCAATGGTTGCCTGTTCGACTGGCGAGGTTCCGAACAGGGGCGGATCGGGATGAAGCAATTCGAGATAGCGGCAAATGGCCATCGTTTCGGCAATGTGGGTGCCGTCGTCAAGTTCAAGCACTGGAAGTTCGCCGTAGGGATTGATGGCTAAAAAATCTTTGCTGAGCTGCTCCTTTTTAGACAGATCAACATTTTCATAGGGAATCGTTAGTGCCTTTTCAGCCAGAAAAATCCTCACCCGTCTTGGGTTGGGAGCCGATGCATCCTGGTAAATTTTCATGTTATTAATACCCCACGTTTAGTTTGAACCGGTATCTCCGGAGGCTCTCTGCCTCCTCAAAGAGAGCGGCAGCCAGCCCAACTGTTCTGCTGGGTGATGATACCTGAGCATCTTCCGGTAGGGGTGATGGCAGAAAAGGCAAAACCGGTCATCATAGGGCCTGAAATTTATATTACTAACCGAAACGGGGTGGCGGGAATCGCTACTCCAGACAGAGGATGGGGAATGTCGCTTACCAACAAAATATTGATCGCGATGTTATGCGGGCTGGTCGTGGGGGTTGGCCTTAATCAGTTTGGCGAAGGCTGGGTGTGGGCCGACCGGTTTCTGGTGGACGGTCTGTTTCATCTGCTCGGCAGCGCGTTCATCAAAGCATTGAAAATGCTGGTTGTACCTTTAGTGACTTTTTCCCTGATATGTGGGGTGGCCGGATTGGGCGATGTCGCCTTGCTAGGTCGGATTGGGGTGAAGGCGTTCCTGCTTTATGTGTTTACCACTGCCGTGGCTATTACTCTGGCATTGTCGGTCGCAACGCTGGTTGGCCCTGGCAAGTCAGGCGAAACCCAACCGGTGATCGACAGCATAGAGTTCACAGCTCCGGATGCGCCACCGCTGGTGGAGGTGCTACTCAACATTGTGCCGGGTAATCCGGTAGCTGCTTTTGCTGACGGCGAAATGTTGCAGATTATCTTTTTCGTGATTCTGTTTGCCGTGGCAATGCTGATGAGTGGTGAGGCGGGCAAACGACTGGCGAGTGGCGCAGAAAGACTCAACGAGGTGATGATGCAGGTGGTGACCCTGGTGATGGAGGTGGCACCGGTAGGGGTATTTTGTTTGCTGGCGAAAACCTTCGCGGAGCAGGGCATTGGGCTCATTCTGCCGATGCTTGACTATTTTTTACTGGTCGCCGGCTGTTTGCTGCTACATCTGCTGTTCACGCTCAACCTGCTGGTCTGGGCAGGGAGTAAAATCAGCCCAGGAATGTTTATGCGCAAAATGCGGTCCGCTCAGGTGTTTGCTTTTAGTACTGCCAGTTCGAATGCCACGATTCCGGTGACCTTAAGCAGTGTGGAAAAACGCCTTGGGGTCAGTAATTCTGTCGCCTCGTTTACCGTGCCCTTTGGTGCCACAATTAACATGGACGGTACCGCGATTATGCAGGGGGTGGCGACAGTATTTATCGCCAACGTTTACGGTATTGATCTGGTATTCACCCAATATCTGGTGATCATTGGTATGGCCGTGCTGGCGTCGATCGGTACAGCCGGGGTACCCGGCGTCGGGTTAATCATGCTTGCAATGGTGTTTAATCAGGTGGGTTTGCCGGTGGAAGGAATTGCGTTGATTATCGGCGTGGACAGGTTGCTCGATATGATGCGCACCGCGGTCAATATTACCGGCGATGCGGCAGTGACGTGTGTAGTGGCAGCCGGCGAGCAGGCGATTGACCGCATGGTAACGGAAGATCCGCAGGCGGGGCAGATTAAGGATATCGAGCTTCCCCATCAGCATTTAAATAGTTAACAACAATCCATTAGTAAGGAAATTCATTATGTCGAGGTTTGCAGATAAAACGGTCATTGTGACGGGTGGGGCTTCCGGGATCGGAAAAGCCAGTGCGGAATCCTTTGCCCGAGAGGGGGCCAGGGTGGTGGTTGCTGACCTGGTTGAAGAAGGGGCCATGCAGGTGGTGGAACAGATTAACCAGCTGGGGGGGGACGCGCTCTTTCTGCAGGTTGATACCAGCCTCTGGCACAGCGTTGAAACATTGGTAACCGATACCGTGGATGCCTTTGGTTCGCTGGATGTCTATGTCAATAATGCCGGGGTGTTTGATGGTTTTGCCAAATGCATGGATACCACCGATAAGGTTTGGGATCAGGTGATTAATGTCAATCTGAAAGGCTATTTCCACGGTTGCCGTGCGGCCCTGCCGGAGCTGATTAAGAGTGGCGGTAACATTGTCATGACCGCTTCCATCGCGGGCCTTGGTGCCGGGGGAGGTGGTACGGCCTATACGGCATCAAAGTTTGGCACCGTTGGCCTCATTAAGCAGGTTGCCTGTGAATACGCGGACCAGGGGGTACGGGTTAATGGCGTCGCGCCCGGTGGTTTGCACACGGGGATGACGGAAAGTTACGCAGAAAATGAAGAGATAAGCGGGTTGATTAAGGCACGAACCCCTATCGGTCGTTGGGGAGAACCAGAGGAAGTTGCCTCCGCAATTACTTATCTGGCATCGGCGGAAGCGGGCTACATTACTGGATCTATTCTCAGTGTTGATGGCGGCTGGCGCGCTCAATAAGCGCGACAGCTGATTTCTGGATTTGAAAATCGGTGTCATCAGCGATACCCACGGACTGGTCAGACCCGAAGCCCAGCGGGCGCTAGCAGGGGTTGAGCAAATTATCCACGCAGGCGATATTGGTGGCCCGGAGGTGCTGGCGGAACTGGCCGGCGTGGCGCCCGTTACTGCGGTGACGGGAAATGTTGATCAGGGGCAGCCGTGGGCCGCTGAGATTCCCTCACAGGCCTGGTTCGAAGTTGGCGGGTGGAGAGTACTCTTACTGCACGATGAAAAGCAGATTGCGCCCGATCAATGGGCTAAACCCGTGGATCTGGTGATCAGTGGTCATTCGCATCGGCCGCACTGGCGACAATCAGACGGTGTTAGCTGGCTTAACCCGGGTAGTGCGGGGCGTCGCCGATTTAGCCTGCCTGTTTGTCTGGCGCTGGTTGAATTGACGGTAGGTGAAATTCTAGTTGATCAGGTCGAGCTGGTTTAGCCCCAGTCAGGGGCCGGATAAACCGTCAGCCGGATTCAGGAGTTGATTCAGTTCCTGTCGTACCTGACTGTACTCGATGGTCATGCGCTTCATCATTTGATGGAGCTCAGAAAACTCCTCGAGGTTTGTCCGGGTTTCCAGATAGCCACTGGCTGCTAATAAACGCGATGCGCCTAAATTAGCGCTGATTGATTTCATGCCATGACTCAGCCGAGCAATCGCCGGGCGGTCCTGGCCGCTAATGGCTGTGTGGAGTTCTTCGAACAGGCGGTCGAAGGTGTCAATCGTCGCTGAAACAAGTTGGTTAAACCCCGCAGGGTTGTCCGTAGGGTAAAGCTTTCTCAGGGAGGCAATGGTGTCGGGATCTAACGCACGGATGATCGCCTTGGGTTGAACCGGGGTGGATTCGGGCACCGTATTGGGCTGGAGAGCCCAGCGTTTGATGATGCGGTTCAGTCGATCGGCATTGTAGGGTTTGAGTAACCAGTCATTAAATCCCAGTTCTGTATAGCTGGATTGATCACTATGGGCAATGAAGCTACTGGCACTCACCGCGATGATCGGTGTCGTTTCGTAACCGGGTGATTGTCGAATTATCCGTGTCGCCTCCAGCCCATCCATCACCGGCATCTGAATATCCATGAAAATCAGGTCGTACCGAGTT
>Ga0070726_10001041_pt1 | contig 29755 bp, 18 predicted proteins | sample tdAd471_FD_67275 | JGI IMG/M metagenome (GOLD analysis project Ga0070726, IMG submission 67275) | Marine sediment microbial communities from the Atlantic coast under amendment with organic carbon and nitrate - tdAd47.1 | ecosystem: Environmental > Aquatic > Marine > Coastal > Sediment | place...
GGACTGAGCATGGGCAACGGGCGCGGTCATGATCCAGACGATCACACCGAGACACAATACTGCCCTCACTATCCAGTCCCTGACGGCCACCCTCATCCTCACCCGGCAAACGCGATTTTGAATGCTTCTATTGGTTTTCTATCCGAACATGTTGAAGAAAGGGCTAACCCTAGTGAATGTGGGGCGAATACAAAGAAGCCGCGGACTTTCACCCGCGGCTTCCTTGTCTCAATTGGATTTCGGATCAGAACTTCAGTTGAAGACTGAGCCCCGCCGTGGCACCGGCGAAACTGTCGCCACCCTGCAGCGATCCGGACACCTGCTCCCGGGCAAACACCGTGAGGTGAGCATTGTTGACCGGCAGCGGGCTCGCATAGAGCAGCTCGGCATAGACGGAGCGATCACCACCCAGCTCCCAGGTCTCGGTAACTTCACCGAGAGCGCCGGTTTCCCGATCAACCACCTGGAGGCTGGAATACTCCAGCGCACCGCGCTCGACGTGCAGCGGCTGGACCAGGCTCAGGCGCAGACCATCCTGGCGACCAAACACCTCGTCGAGCTGCAGGGAGAGCTGAGCCGCCGTGCTGTCGATCGCTTCGGAAATCGCCAGCATGTCGTCGGAAAAATCCGTCGTCTGGGTCTGGCCCGCCGTAGCGGACGCGCTGATGGACAGGCGCTGGACCGGCATCCACTGGAAGCCAACCGTCACGGCCGTCGTATCGGCACCGCCCTGCATGGCCAGGATGCTGGAGCCCTGTGCGCCAAGCAGACCCGTGGATTCGTGCAGCTGGGTGAGACCGGCATTGAGGCTCAGCGAACCGGAGACCTCATGCTCCACAGCGACATGGACAGCACCGGCCGCGTAAGGATCCAGACCGGAATACAGCGGGCGTTCCTCACCCGTGCCCGGCATCGTGTAGGTCGGGTCTTCATAGCTCGTGGTCACGCCGAACCGGATGCGCGTCGTATCAGACAGGCGATAGGCACCGCCGCCATAGACACCGCCGGATGCGAGGCCCAGGACCGGGTTCACACCGCCCGTTTCGGCGCGATGATCGGAGTACAGGTTGAAGCCGGAGTTCGCCGACAGGGCCAAGGCGCCTTCGCCGAGGCCGAATTCCAGCGTGCGACCCTGGCCGCGATCATCCATGCGGACGCTCATCTGGAAACCGAGCGACCGGGACACACCCTGGTCCACCGGATCGAGACGGGAGGCGTGCGCGGTGATCCGCAGATTACCCTCCTCGCGCAGCGTCAAATCGTGTGAGACTCGATCCGAGAAGGCAGCGCCATCCGGGCTCGATGCGGCCCGTTCGTAGATATACTGCTCCGCGTAGCGGTCCGAGATATTCTGCGCGAGGCTGAGGCCGATGGTCAGATCTTCCAGCGGAATCTCGAAGTCGCGATTGCTCTCGCCGATATCTTCGAAGACATAGACATTGCCGCGCCCCATCGAGCCGAGACGCAGACGGCCGCGCGTGATCATCACGTCATTGGCGTCGATCCGGCGACCGCGTCGCGTATAGGCGTAGAGATTGTCCGGGTTGATCGGTGACATGGCGCCAGCGACGTCGAGCAGGCCACGGCCATAGACCGGGTCCGTCCCCGGCTCGCCGAGATCTTCGGCGCTCATCAGCAGCACGTCGGCCACCTCGCTCCCGTCCAGCCACGGCCACCAGCCCTTCACCAGGGCCGCAGCCCCCGTAACCAGCGGCGCCGCGAAAGACGTCCCCGTCGCACGGGTCACACCGCCCTGGCCGTCAGAGACCAGCAGCAGCTCACCCGGAGCCACAAGGAAGCGGTCCATCAGGCGGTAACCGTCCTGACAGCGACCGTTCACGGTCAGACAGGCCTGACCCGGCGTGTTGGAGAAGCTGGAAATCTGGCCGTTCGGGTCAACCGAGCCGACGATGATCAGATTGTCGAGCACCGGCACGTCGGTCCAGTCGAGGTCGACCGTTTGCTCCAGACCGTCATTGCCGGCGGCAACGACGAAGGTCAGGACCGGCGAGCGCAGGGCCACCGCGCGCTGCTGGAAGACGTTTGCCCACTCCTGGTGCAGCGTCCAACCGGGCACGCCGAGGGACATGTTGATGATGCGCGAGCCTGCGCGCGACAGCATCTTCACCCCATCCGCAACATCGGACCAGCTCGAGGTCAGCGTTTCATCGAACGGGTTATAGAACTGCATCATCGCGTGCGGCGCCATGCCCATCACGCCTTCACCGTCAATCGGAGCTGAGATCAGGCTGGCAACCGCGTCGCCATGATTGACGTTGAGATAGTCGCGCTCGCCAAACTGGCCTCGGATGACGCTGTCATCATTGGTGCTGAAGTCGAGCACACCGACCATCGGGTGGTAACCCCAGTCATATCGCTCCGTCATGGCGGGCGACCAGTTGATGACCGGCATCCAGTGGTCGACACGGTCATAGCCGCTGAGGGACATCAGCGCATCATAGAAGGTGAGGAAGAACTCGGACCGCTCCGCCTGATCCACGGAAGCGAGCGAGGCCGGATTGGACAGGTCGATGCCGAAGTCGGCCAACAGGTCTGACAGGACGGCATCGTCCAGCGACTGGCCGGTTTGCTCCTGCGCCGCCGCGCCGAACACGTCATTGGCCTGAGAAAGAAGATCGGACAAACCCGCGACGATGGCCGCATAGTCGCCGGCGCCATCCTGCGCATCCGCCCACTGGCTGTTCAGCTCGCCCCAGGCCGGGCCGGCAGCCTCCCAGAAGGGTGAGATATCGCCCCAGAACGGGTTGATGTCGCCCTGGAACGGATTGATGTCGCCCCAGAACGGCGAGATATCGCCCTGGAAGGGATTGATGTCTCCGTAGAAGGGATTGATGTCGCCCCAGAATGGAGAAATGTCACCCCAGAACGGCGAGATGTCTCCGTAGAAGGGGTTAATATCACCGCGGAACGGGTTGATATCGCCCTGGAACGGATTGATGTCCCCTCGGAAGGGATCGATGTCGCCCCGATAGGGGTGAATGAAGTTGAACTCATTCTCGTCTGAAGGCGCGGCATTCGGCTGCGCCAGGGCGGTCGGGGCAATCCCTCCCACCAGCGCAATCACTGCGGCACTTGCAATCAGATGTCGACGCATGGAGCTCTCCCGCTCGATAAATCAGAGAGCACACCCTGCGATACTAATTAGAGAAAAATGCTAAGGGTCATGGTTAGCAAACCCTTATTTTCCTTACATGGTTTCCAAATTCCTACCCGAACCCGTCGAGTTTGAAACACCGGAGCGGGCACCCACTCACCAGAAGACGACGTAAATCGCGACCAGCGTCGCGATGATCGCCACACTGGCCAGATTGAAGACCGGTTCCGTGACGAACTTGATGCCGGACAGATCGACCGGACGGTTCGCCGCCGGCTTGCCGGTGAGGATGGAGACCGTCATGCCGATCAGCAGACAGGCGAGGAAGACGATCCAGATCCGGACCACGAAGGGAAGGTCCAGCGCATCCAGCCCGACCATGCCCAGCAGCTGTGTCCCCGCGCCGCCGAGCGCCATCGGATTGGCCAACAGCCAGAACAGGAAGGACAGGACGACCGAGCTGATCAGCAGCGCGAAGGCCCCCATCGTATTCGTCCGCTTCCAGAAGAAGCCGAGGAGGAAGACCGCGACGACGCCCGGAGCCACGAAACCGGTATATTCCTGGATCGTCTGGAAGGCACTCTCCATACCCCCGAGGAAGGGTTGCGCAAGGATCAGCGCGATCACCATCGCGGAAAGCGCCGTGATCCGGCCGACCGTCACATAGTGATGCTCGGACTTGTCGGCGCGGATCGACCGGTAAAGGTCCATCGTGAAAATGGTCGAGATGGAGTTCATCATCGACGCCAGGGACGACACAACGGCAGCGATCAGCGCCGCGAAGACCAGGCCCCGGACACCGGCGGGCACCAGAGTCATCAGGACGCCATACGTGCTGTCCGGACGCCCGTCCAATGCGCTCTGGTCCAGCATTCCGGTCTGGGCGAGATGCAGGGCAGCGATGCCCGGAACGACAACGATAACCGGGATCAGGAGCTTCAGGCTGGCCGCGAAGGCGAGGCCCTTGCGCGCTTCACCCAGGCTCTTGGAGCCCAGGGCCCGCTGGATGATGTACTGGTTGAAACCCCAGTAGGAGAAGTGCAGCACCCACAGGCCACCGAGCAGGGTCCAGAGACCCGGAAGGTCGGAATAGTTCGGGTGCGCCGGATCCAGGATCATGTCGAAATGGCCCGGAATTCCGTTGAGCAGGGTCATGAAGCCCGCAACGGCCCCGTCGCCATCCCCGACCAGGCCGAGGGCAATCCAGGTGATCAGCACCCCGCCAAGGATCAGGACAATCACCTGGATGATGTCCGTGAGCGCAACAGCCTTCAGCCCGCCATAGAGCGAGTAGACAACCGCGAAAGCGGCCAGGGCGATCATGCCCGGCAGGACTGCCAGCCCGGTGACAGCGTTGATCGCAAGCCCCCCCAACCACAGCACGCTGGTCAGATTGACTGCGGTGTAGAGCGCAATCCAGAACACCGCCATGATGGATTTGACGCCACCGCCGAAGCGTTGATCCAGGAATTGCGGCATCGTGTAGACGTTGTGATCGAGGAAGATCGGCAGGAAATATTTGGCGACCACGAGCAGGACGATGGCGGCCTGCCACTCATAGGCGGCAATGGCCAGACCCACGACATAGCCCTGCCCGGACTGGCCGATAATCTGCTCGGCCGAGATATTGGCAGCGATCAGCGAAGCTCCCACGGCCCACCAGGGGAGTGATTTGCCGGCCAGGAAGTAATCGGTTGAGTCCTTGGTGTGTCCCGCTTTCTCGCGGCTGACCAGGGTTGCGATCGCGATCAATCCCAGCGCGTAGCCGAGAACGATGGCGATATCGATCATTGAAAGTGCCAAAATATCTCCCCCGGGACACGGTTTTCATATCTGACCGTTGAACTGGCTGCCTCATGCATGCGTTCGACGTATCACCGTGTTCCCGAAGAATTGTTAGCGCGAACAATTGAACGGCGCAATGCACGCGCGGACGCTGGGCCGGCCCAGGAGCGGCCCGGCTGGAACGGCCTGTCACGCCACCGCGCGGACGCCGCCCATAAAAAAGGCGGAGCGGCCCCGCATGGCCGCTCCGCTCCAACCGCGTCCCCCCGAAGCGGTTAGTGGAAGCTCAATCGCAGCTCGGCACGCAGCGCATTGGCTTCAAAGTCACCCTGTCCCAGGCCGCTGAACTCGGCGCGGACATCGATGATGGCCCCCGGTGCGAGCTCGGCCCGCAATCCGAGCCGCGCATCGGCGCGAAGATCGCCGGTCTCAACCAGCAGACCGTCAACATCCATGAGGCTCGCCGGGTTGTAATCCCAGACGCCTGTGACGGCGATGCTGGGCTCCCACCATCCGCCATTCGCGCGGTGATACCGGTAGGAAAGCTCCGGGCCCGCCTCGAAACGTCCGATGGCGATGGTCTGCTCCGGGATTGTGATCCCCAGACTGTCGACATAGGCGTCCTGGGTCTCCTCGAAATGCGCAACACTGGCAGACGGTCGCACCTGGAGCTCACCCCATTGCCACTGCCCCGTCAGATTGGCGCGGATCATGTAGCGGCTGGTTTCGAACTCATCCTCGTAGAGGCCAAGCGGATCGACGGTATTGTCGGAGTGTCCGTAGAGCGCCAGCACATCAAGCCAGGCACCCTCACCGATCTCGCGAACGAGATACGGACCCGCCATCCAGCCGGAGCCGCTGACGGTGCAAGGGCGATCGGCGCCACCTCAACATTACCTCAACCGGTCAACACCGTTCGGCGTTTGTCCCGCGTGGTCGAGTGCGGCGCGATGCGGTTGGAGGCCGATGAGAAATCTAAGCAGCTCAAAGTGTTGTGCCATAGGTTATTGATTTCGCGCTGCTAACTGTTTTGGCCATGCTGTGGCTCATAAGTACGCGTCTGTTGCGGACGCCTTCGAGGTTGGCAATGTTTGGGTGGCATCGGGGTCTGGCAGCAGCACACGATTTAGCTTGGTTTACGGAGGTGCCGGATGCGGTGGCTAGCTGGCGTACTTTTTACGGTATTATTGGTGATAGGTTTTTTTGCCGTCGACCCGTTCGGTTTGATTCCACGAAGCGTTTGGCCCGTAACCATGGCGCTGGCCCTGGATCTGGACATCCGTCACCGCACCCACGGCGCGCACGGTCTGGACGATGTTATGCAGCTCCTGATGAACCAGTTCGGAGAATTGGACAGAACCCTGACGGTTCAGGACATCCTGGATGCGGTGAATGAGGTCAGCGGCGCGGACTATACGGAGTTCTTCGACGCCTATATCCGCGGCTCCGAGGCCTTCCTGGACATCGAGCCCTATCTGGCCCATGTCGGCGTTCGCACCGACCGCTCCTCCGAGGAACACTACCTCACCCGCAATCCGGCCTCGCTGGACAGCGCGTCCGGGGACTTGTTCGAACAATGGCTCGGCCTCGACCGGGCCGAGTAGGTCAACACATAACCTGACAGCGAGCCCGGACCCCAGGACCCGGGCTCGCAGCGCTTCAGACGCCGCAAGGCATCCAGGGTGAAAGGTCGAGGAGTCTTATGGGCCGGTCTCAAGGGACTGCGACCGCCCTTCAATGGCCTCGCTCAACACCTCAAATCTCGCGCCAAGCCCCCCTTCACTTGAGGGGCCAACCCACAGGTCGAATGCTCCGGGCTCCGCCGCGTATTGTCCATCGCGACGGAAGAAGGCGAGATCGTCTGTATGGAGCCTGAACCGAACCCGCGCCGACGCCCCAGCGGTCAAGGTCACACGCTCGAATCCCTTGAGCTCCTTAACCGGGCGAGTGAGGCTGCCGACACGGTCCCGCACATAGAGCTGCACGACTTCCGTACCGGTACGCTTGCCCGAATTTGTTACGCGAGCTTCGATCATAATGTGCCCGCCCATCGGGACTTCCCGGTCACTGATCGTCAGATCGCTGTATTCGAAAGTGGTGTAACTCAACCCGAACCCAAACGGGAAGAGCGGCTGATAACCGGCATCAAGATGGAACGCCGTCATGCCGAGCGATGTCTGCTCTGCCCCGGCCGGAATGTCATCAATATGGATAATGGTCTCGGGTGTCGCCGGTCGACCGGTTCGTTTGTGACTGTAATAGATGGGAACCTGTCCGGACATTGTCGGGAAGCTGGACGGTAGTTTGCCCGAGGGCACGCAGCGCCCGAAAAGCGTATCCGCGATCGCCGGCCCGCCCATCGACCCGGGATGCCAGGCGTAAACCAGAGCATCGAACTGATCGATGACGTCCCCCAGAGCCAGGGGACGACCCGCCAGGATAACGCCGACAACCGGCTTGCCAGCAGTTTTGAGATGCCTGACGAGATCGGCCTGAACCCCCGGCAGGGTGATGTCCGCCCGGCAGTGCGCTTCACCGGACAGAATGGCCTCCTCGCCCAGGAAGAGCAGCGCCACGTCCGAGCGACTGACCAGCTGCAAGGCGTCATCGAAACACGCCTTGTCGCGACTTCGGCAAGTCTCCAGTGTACGCAAGTACTCAACCGCGACCGAGTCCGACAGCATTGATCTCAAGGCGGTCAGCGGCGTTACGCTACGATCTGGCTGGGCATCAAAAACCCAGGTTCCCAACTGTTCAGCGGGCTCGTCCGCCATTGGTCCGACCACAGCAATACGATCGAGGCTGTCTGCACTCAACGGCAAGGTCTGAGCGGAGTTCCGCAGCAGAACCAGACTTTGCTGAGCCGCCTCCCGCACAAGCTCCAGGGCGCTCATGCGCGCTGGCGCGTCCGGGAGTGAAGTTACGTCCCGATCCATCAAACCCGCCCGGAACTTCACGCGCAACACATTGCCAACCAACTCATCAAGGCGCTCGCCAGAAACCTGCCCAGAAGCGACAAGCCCCGGCAGATGGGCCTCATAAGCGCCACTGACCATGTCGATATCAACGCCCGCCCTGGCTGCGAGAACCGTCGCTTCGTTATCGTTCTCGCACAGGCCGTGTTCACACAGCTGGTGAATGGAGTCCCAGTCACTGACGACGGCCCCGTCAAACCCCCACTCCTTGCGCAGTACTGTATCCAGGAGAAAGTCACTCGCCGTCGCCGGGATGCCATCAATATCGCTGAACGAGGTCATGAAGGTCTCAACGCCTGCCTCGAGCGCCGCGAAGAAGGGCGGGAGATAGACATTGCGCAACTCGTTTTCGGGGATATTCGTCGTGCTGTAGTCGCGACCGGCTTCGGACGCGCCATACCCCGCGAAATGCTTGGCACAGGCGATCAGGGTGTCGTCCTCGCCAGTAATACTGATCTGGAACCCCTTCACCATGGCGGCCCCCATGATGCCGCTTAGACACGGATCTTCCCCGAAACTCTCCGCGATGCGCCCCCAGCGAGGGTCGCGCGAAATGTCGATCATCGGCGCGAACGTCCAGTTGATCCCGCTTGCGCTCGCTTCGGCGGCGGCCAGGCGCGCGCAATCACGAACAAGATCCGGATTCCAGCTGGCAGCCTGCGCGAGCGGGAGAGGCGCAATTGTGTGAAAGCCGTGGATGACATCGCGGCAGATGAGCAGCGGGATACCCCGAACGCTTTCGTGCACGGCAATATGCTGAAGGGCATTGATGGCATCGCGATCGACGACGTTGATGATTGAACCAATTCGACCCTCTCGGATCGCGGGTGCCAGATCTTCGACGACATTGAGTCCGGTCGACTGAACCTGGTTCAGCTGACCGACCTTCTCTTCAAGCGACATCTCCTCGAGCAATGCGCGAATGCGCGCCTCGATCAGATCCTTGTCGTCTCGCGTCGGAGATTCCTGTGCATTACCCATGACGGTTGCCCCGTTCTAGTCAGCAGATAACCTGCCCTGTCCTGTCAGTCTCTTATTCGGCTGGCGCCGGTTCGACCTTCGCGCGGCGCGCTTCCAGCTTGCGTCGCACGGCTTCCGACTTCTCTCGCGACACGTCGATGGTCATGACCAGCCCGATTGCCAACGCATAGAGCAGGATCGGCAGACCGATGTCGTACACACGCAGCAAAAGCAGGGTGGACTCAGCCTGATTGCCGCCAAGCTCCGCATCCAGGCCCGTGCTTGCCAGCAACCATGCCCCGCCCATGGAGGCCGCTGTCTGCCCCAGCTTCACAACCCACCAGTAAATTGAAGCGAACATGCCCTCGCGCCGCTGACCGGTACGCAACTCGTCCTGGTCGACGATATCGGCCATCATCGACGGCATGAGGGTGAAGAGCGATCCGAGGCCGAAAGCCATCAACGGTGCCGGCAGCATGATCCACCACGGATGTTCCGGGCTGTACGCGAAGGTTTTCAGAGCATAACCCAGAATCGCCAGACTTATGGCGATGATGAAGGTCTTCTTCTGGCCGATCTGCGTCGCCAGATAGGTCACGAAAGCGACGATGAAGAAATTCGCGAACGTGCCAACGGTCGCAACCAGGGCCCCCATGCCCGCAGCCGCCTCCGTGTCACCGTTGAACACGTAATAGCTGAGCACGAAATAGCCGTATGAGGCGATGAGAATGAACCCGTTGAAGACCAAGAAGGTCACCAGGCAGATCTTCAGAAATGGCACGAAGCTCAACGCCTGTCCCATGCTGCGAAAGAAGTAACCGATTTCGGCAAGGAAACCTCCGCCCGTGGCGTGGCTGGCCTTGCTTTCCTTGAGCGCCACATCCGCGAGGCGTTCGCGCAGGAATATCGCGGGTATCGTGCCGGTTATGATGACGATCACAGCAACGCCTGCCGCCACAAGGCGCGCACCATCGATCGGGTCCGGGAACCATTCCGCCTGCTTGGCAATCCAGAGCATGTAGGGCGGAAGAAAGAAGGCCAGTTGCCCGATGAAATTCTGCGTCCCCATCAACAAGGTTCGCTGGTCGTAATCAGGGGTCAGCTCATAACCGAGCGCCACCCAGGGCGTGGCAAAGATCGTATAGGCCAGGAAAAAGACCATCGATCCGATCAGATAGTACCAGAAATAGAAGGTCGGCTCCTGACCATCCGGGAATTGCCAGAGAAAGAAGAAACTCACCCCAACCAGAATTGCGCCTACAAAGATCAAGGGCCGCCGCCGACCCCAGCGGGATTTGAAGTTGTCGGAGATATACCCAACGATCGGATCTGTGATCGCATCAAACAGGCGTGGTGCCCCTGTAATCACACCCAGCAACACCAGGCTGACGCCCAGCTCTTCATAGAGCAGGACGATCATGCCCACGATCGCCCCCGCCAGCAGATTATTGGCGAAGGCCCCTGACCCGTAAGCCAGCCTCTGGAGGAAACTGATACGGTCCTCCGGACGAGTATGCGTCGCAGTCTGGCTCATGACGATTTCCTGTCTCGTGCTCTACCGGCCCCTTCGGGCTAGTCGGCGCAGGCCTGCGCGGTTTCGAGATCCGCCGGGCAGTCGTAGACCCGCACCCAGTCCACGAGGAACTGTCGCGGATAACCTTCCACGCGAACACCACCGGCTGTCCGGCTTTCAGCGAGATGACCACCAATGGCCAGGTTCAGAATGAGGAAGAACCGCTGATCAAAGGGCGCGTTTGGATTGCCGTCCGCGAGCGGGGAATCCGTGCGCCAGTTGCGCGGTGTGAGGCTGCCATAACTCTCGCCATCCAGGAACCACTCGACCCTGCCTTCCGTCCACTCGATGGCGAAGACATGGAATTCCTGTTCTCCATCCGGACCCGTTGGAAGGGTCGTTTCCCGGTTCTGATAGCGGTTTTCCGGCCAGGCGCCCCCGAAATGCAATGTGCCGAACATGCGGTTTTCGACACGGCCGCGGCACTCCCGGCATTGCTCGCCGAGATTGACAGCCTCCAGGATATCGATTTCGCCGGACAGGGCCCAGCCGCCATAAACTTCATCGGTCGGCAGCATCCATATCGCGGGCCAGGTTCCCTGGCCTTCGGGAAGGCGGGCGCGAACCTCGATCCGGCCGTATCGCCAGTCACCCTTGTTGCGCGTATTCAGACGCGCAGAGGTGAAAGGCTGGGTATTGGTTTCCGCCAGCTGCTCTTCCGTGAGCGTATGACGCAGATGCGCCGGCCAGGCCGGCCCAGTGGCTTCGCCGAGGCGCGCCTCGATGACAAGACAGCCGTTCTCGAGCCGGGAATTCTGTTCAAACGGCGTGTAACACTGCCGTTCTTCATTTCCGCCGCCCCAGCAATCAACTTCGCGGGTCCAACGATCGGGATCAATTTCGGCCCCGTCAAATTCATCCGACCAGGCGAGTCGCCAGCCGGATGTACCGGCGGCGATGCCGCCGGTACCATTGCAGTCTGCCCAAGCCGATGAGGGCGTTACCAGAATTGCCGCGAGGGCCAGGATTGCGCGTCTCATGGCAGAGCTCCTCCCCGCCGGATCAGCGGCGCCACCGAAGACGGACACCATAGGTGCGCGGGCGGGAGAAGAAGCGGGTATTGTCGAACTGAGTGATAACAATCGCCTGCTCTCGCTGCTCGTCCGTCAGGTTCTGGACATACGCCTCGATGCGGAGATTATCACGGCCACCCGGATTGTAACCGGCACCCGCGTCGACCGTCATATAGCCCTCGACCAGATCGTTCAGGCGAAGCGGGTCGTCATTGGCGGTGTCAAACTCCGGATAGACGACACCATTGAACAGATCGTGATGCTGTTCCGAGCGGTATCCCACGGAAACAATCCAGTCCATGTCACCGTGATCGAAGTTGAGCACCTGGCTGAGCGAGGTCTGGATGCTGTATTCCGGCGTACGGCGAAGGCGGAAGCCATCAATCGATTGCGGAATGGCCTGGGCCGGAGCGACATCTGCCTGGAAACGGCTATCCGCGATCAACTCGGAATTCTGGATCCGCGCTTCCGGCATCCACAGCAAAGTTCCCTTCCACTGCAGGTTATACGGCAGATCATATCCGAACTCGAACTGAGCACCGTAGATTTCCGCATCAGAGGCGTTGAAGTTGAAATTCACCACCGTACCAAGCTGGCTGCCCGGCGTCGCAGATGTGTCGATATCCGTCCCGGTGCCTTCGAGGATCTGCCCAACTGAAAGCAGCACATTCTGGATCAGGTTTGAATAGTCGTAATAGAACGCCGAGGCGTTGAAATATCCACGACCATTTGCCGTATCAAACTCGTACTTGGAGCCGACTTCATAGACGAGGACGCTTTCCTCGCCATAGGTCGGCGCGAGTTCTGAGGTATCGAACGGAACCGGAGCCCCCCCTGTTGCCGGGTTGATCGTGACGTTCTCGACGGACGGCAGGTTGTCGTTGAAGCCACCCCCATTGTGACCCGTGCTCAGGGATACATAAACGAGGTGATCGTCGTTCAGATCCATCTCGGCGCGCAAACGCCAGTCGATGAAGTTGAAGTTGGCCAGGCCATTCTGCGGCGCAATCTGTCCCGGGAACGGCAGGGCAAACGTGAAAATGCCCGCTGCAGCATCGTCCCACGGGATGCCATCGGTCGTGCTCGGGCAGGTGAAGAAGTCACCCGCAATCGTATCCACACAGGCCGGATAGGAAGCGATTTGTGCGGGGTTTCCGAGATCCACACCGACCAGAGGGCCGTTCGCGAAGATGTCGTCGACATTATCCCGGGCACCAAAGGTACGGATTCCATCCATGTAAAAGGCCAGTGCCTCTGCATCGGTCACCGCGCCGTCGCCATCGGTATCGGGGTTGAAGATCGTGCGATCAAAAATATTGAACTCGAAACCTTCGGTACCGACCCGGACACCGCCACAGCAGGAATAGCCCGCGCCACCAAGCGCGAAGCCGTAGCGGGCATTTACGCCCGTCCGGGTCTTCTCTTCCTCGGAGTAGCGGATGCCTGCGGTGAGACGCACATCATCACGCACCGCCCAGGTACCGTCTGCGTAGACAGCCCAGGCATCTGTCTGAGTTCTCTGGTTGAACTCCAGACCCGAGAAGAACAGGCCCCGATCGCCGGTCGTACCCAGGAATGTGCGCTGATCTTCCTCGAACAGGAAGGCGCCGACATTCCAGACCGAGCCATTATCGGTCTCGTTGAAAATCCTGATCTCGTGAACCGTCGATTCAGAGTCCGTCACCGACTGGAAGAGCGAGAAGTTGTCGAAACTTTCGTCGAGATTTCCATCAAACGGATTGCGCAGATTATCCACGACGCCGGAATAGTAGGGAGAGAGCGGGGTCGCGGCTCTATAGTTATAGACCAGATCCCGCATGCCACCGATATATTCGACGCTGAACCCGTCAAAATCCCATTCGGCGTGCGCCTTGAAACCCCAGTGCTCTGTATCCAGCTCCGGGGTGAATGCACGGCCAATCACGTCGCGCGGATTGCTGATGTCAGACGGCGCCAGGCCGTTGCCGAGCGGATTGGCGTAGTTCGTGCCCGTATATCCGCTTCCACCTTCGCTGATATAGTCGCCCGTCAGGGTCAGACGGAAATTGGATGTCGGCTCGATCAGATAGGATGCGCGAACCGCCCAGTTCTCTGCAGCTTCGGCGACACCCACCCCCTCAGCCGCACACGTCGGGACGCTCACACCGAGCTCAGCGCTGCATGGCGAGACATTGTTGTAATAGCTGTCGTGCTCCATGGCGTATCCGGCGAGGCGGAAAGCAGAATTCTGGGTCACCGGAATATTGACCACGCCTTCGATGGACCGCTCGCCATAATTCCCGATACCGACCTCGGCCGCCATGTCGAACACGCCGAGCCCCGGGGCCCACGGAATCACGTTCACGGAACCGGCGGTGGCATTGCGGCCGCGCAGGGTTCCCTGGGGACCGACATTCACCTCAACCCGTTGGATATCGAAGAATGCCGAACCGAAGCCGCTCGGGCGCGGAATATAGATGCCGTCAAGGTGCGTCGCCGCCGCCGGTTCACCGAGTTCGGTATTATTGGTTGAACCAACGCCGCGAATGAAGACTTCGATATTACCCTGATTGTTACCGATCTGGAGACCGGGATAACGCCCGTTCAGGTCTGCGATGGACTGGACGCCGAGCAGTTTCATCTCCTCACCGTCAAAGGACGTCGCCGTTCCGGCCAGATCCTGGAGCGACATTTCGCGACGCTCAACGGTTACCGTAATGACTTCCCGATCCGTCTCGTCCGAATTGTCCTGCGCGTACGCAGGCGCCGCGACCGCCAGAGATGCTGCAAGCAAACATGCTGAAGACACTGAATTCAATGCATTTTGCCGAATGTTGGATGGCATGACCTTAACTCCCCTAAATGCATTCTTTGCCCGATTTCGGTGCGAATTGGGTTTAGTAAATAGGTCGATGTCCAACCTTGTCAACAAAAATGTCCAACCTTGTCATTTTGTTTTTGCGTGACGATACCCCGTCAATCCCCGTTTTCAGGATGCCGGGGCTGCGGTCGATTTTCGTATTTTGAACTCATAATCCAGGGTGATAGTCCTGGAAGCGGCCGCTCCGCCTTTGCCGGAATCAAGGTCGACAAGATAATTCACGGCGGCCTCGCTCATGGCGTCATAAGGCTGCGCAATCGTAGTCAGGGTCGGCCAGATTGTTCGCGCGATCGCGACATCATCGAATCCAACCACCGACAAATCCTGCGGTACGCGCAAACCCAGGCGGTTGGCCGTGAAATAGACAGCCGCCGCCATCTCGTCATTGGAAGCAAAAATCGCGGTAGGCCTGTCCGCGGAACCCAGGAGATCCTCGGCCGCCTTCAGCGTGTGTTCGAACGCAAACATCCCGCAACGTATCCAGTCAGCCCGGATCTCGGCGCCCTCCTGCTCTCTCAGCGCGGCAACAAACCCCTCCTGACGCAAAGTCGAGGAGACATGGTCAGGAGCACCGGAAATATGTCCGATACGCCTGTGCCCGAGCTTCAGCAGATGCCGCGTTACTTCCTGGGCTGCCGCGAAATCATCCATTCGAACCGCGGGCGCCTGGCTGGTCGACCGTGCGGGAGACACCAGGACATAGGCAACACCTCGTTCTTCCAGTCGTTCATGCAACGCGCTGGCGCCGCTCAGAGGCGGCACGAGGATCATGTTCCGGACGCGTGTGCGCGCCAGGAAAGCGCTCAGCTGTCGATCCCAGTCCGGCGACGTCTCGTCAAACAAGCCCCCCGCCAGGAAGTAGCCGACCTTGTCGCAGGCCTTGAGAGCGGAATGATGAAAGCGAGCCTGAAAGCCACTGCCAGGGTCTCCGAACAACATGCCGATGGACCTGGAACGAGCCGAACGCAATTCACGCGCCGCATGGCTGGGACTATAGTCCAGCTCCGCCATGGCTTGCTCGACGCGTTCGCGGGTGCTTTCCCGCACCTTCTCCGCATTGTTCATAACGCGCGAAACCGTTTTGACGGATACTCCCGCCTTCTCGGCAACGTCGAAAATATTCGCCATGCCCTTCCCCTGGAGTCGTGGCCCAAACAGGTTTCGGCATGGGAACACAGGCGCTTGCTGAATTCCATCCCTCGCCTGTCACAGGCTCAACCACCCCGCTGTCCGGACGAGCAAGTCCATTCGGAGGGCGCGGGTCAGCGGCGGCGCTGCCCGCTCCCGGATCGCTTCAACGTCAGAGAGAACAGTATTTCGGCTCGCCGTCCTTGTCCCATAGCCCCCAATAGGCACCAACATCGCCTTCCTTGGCGACCTTCCAGGCTTCGTCAAAGCCGGCGAAGTAGAAGAGCTCGACCCCCTCCGCCCGAGTCCACTCCACTGCATCGATGAAGTATTTCATGGCATTGACACGGGACGGCTCCGCACCTCCATCACCACTACCGACATCAGGCCAGCCCGTCTCGGCAATCACGACCTTCTTGCCCTTCGCCACCCTTTGGGCCCGACGGTACATTTCCCGCATGTAGATATGGGCATGCTCGATCGGATAGCCCTCCCAGAACGGGTAGCAATTCACCAGCAGGAGATCACAGGCATCCGCGACTCGTGGATGGTTCTCGAAGAGGAAGTAGGCGTCGACATATCCGACCGGCACATCGACCTCGGCCTTGGCGCGCTCGATATAGGCGATCAATGCGTCTTCGCTGAGCTCCTCGCGAAGCAGGACCTCATTGCCGATGGCCAATATCCCGGCTTGCCCCCTTTTCGCGATCTCAATCGCATTGGCCAGCTCGACCTCGTTCCGTTCGAGATCGTCATCGATCCACGCACCGACCATGGCGTTCAGCCCCAGCTCCTGCGCGACTGCGGGCGCACGCTCATTCCCGCGTGTGCAGGAAAACGTCCGGACCCAGGATGTGTAAGGCGCCAACGTCGACATCCGCGCCCGGATCTGCGCCTCCGACACCTCGAACGTATTGTCCTGTCCGTCCACATAGGGGCTGAAAGCGAGGCCATGCAGCTTGCCGGCAATTATTCGCCCGACACGATCCGCCATACCGGTCTCGCCGACCGTCGCAGGATCAATGCCTGCCAGTCCCAGCTTTCGATAGTACGGATTGGACATAACCACCCCCAAGAACCCGAGTTTGCGACTCCACTCCAATTATGACAACGTTGGACATTTTGCAAGAAAGAAGGATCGCGGGTGATGTCAAACAACATGGAACGGCCTCGACAGACCGGGGTTGAGCCTAAGTCAGATCACGCGCTGGCGTTCGGTCTCAGCTCCAGACACGGCTTCGCAAGCCCCGGAAACTTGGGGAAGAAATTGCCAGTTCATGGAAAGAGACGAGACCTGCCGGTCTGAGTGGCGGTGTTGTTAAACGGGAGCGGACGGGTCTCGAACGACGGGGTTTGATCCTACCTCAAGCCGTAAGCTGACGCCATTCGGCCTGGGCGGCGGATGTACATCAGCACCGCGAGGCGGATGATCTCGGGCGAAGTCTTGAAGTAGCGGAAAGGACTATGCATCCGAAAACGCTACGCACTCGGCCGAACTCCCCCAAGCGGCGTTTCATCTGACGCTGCCCACCCGACGATCAGCCTGCCAGGTCCAGACGGACGGGACTATCCGGCGCCAGGTGCCCATCGATCAACTCGAGCGTGAGAATGACAGCGGACTCGGACCGCTCACCATCAAAGACGTCGACATAATGGACGCTTACAGTGCAGGTCCCGGACCTGCTCTCACAGGTATCGACCAGTTCCGCGTGGTTGGGGCCGCCCCAGTCGTCCGCCGGCGTTGGCAGCGACCCGAACAGGCTCGCCAAGACACCCGGCAGGCTGTGCGACAGTCCTTGCGCATCAAGCACACCCAGATAGTCCGCGCCCACGAACTCGACCGGGTGGTCGGCGCCAGCGAGGATCAATGCCTCCAGCACCTGCGCGCTGAGCATGTCATCCACAACAGCTTTCGGGTCCGCATTCTGGGCATTGGCCGGGCCGGCCACAATCGACGCAAGAAGCGCAAAAACGGCGGCCTTCAGGGCGCCTCGGGTCGTCAAATAGGACATGTTTTCCATCCGCATCACAATACAGGGGCTCAAGCAGGCTCGGCTTGAAGGACGGACGCGTAGTCAGGTCAGGTCCTGACCCGGACGAGCCGTCATTTCCGATTCAATCTTAGGCCGTGTCCTGCCCACTGCAACCCCAGACAATACCTCTTCGCCTTTAGCTTGCATGTCACGGCTCCACTGCTAATGTTTTAGTGAGCAAACGGGGGGAAACCGACGGTGGCATCGGGCGGAGCTCGTCCCGGATTGGCGGGACTTCTAGCTGTAGTAGTTGTGGCATGTGGCTCGGGAGATGATACGCAGGCGGTCGACTCGGCCGATGCCCTGCCTACCCCGGGGGCAGACCTGCAACCTGAAATCGAGGAGTTCCCAGCACCTCAAATTTCGCCGGTAGCGGCGCCATCGCCAAGCGCGGGCATGGAGCCGGATCCGATCCAAGCCGAAGAAGGTCACGCCCCCGCCCCGACCCGGGAGACAATACCCCCAACCGAAGGAATGACGGCAAACACCCTCGCCACTCGGCCCGCACGTCCGCCCTGCGGCGGATCCTCCACATGCGAGAACGCCGGGTCCATTTCCGGCGGGCATGGACAGCCGACCGTCGAAATCTACTACGATCCGGAACGCGACGACGCGATTGTCCGATGGGGCCGTGCCTTGGGGGGAATCATCGCCTGCGCCGACAACGGCGACACCATCACGACTTGCGTCGCGGCCGCGCCCGTAGAACAATCCTGCAAGGATGAGTTTGACCGCCTCGTCGGCCTGGCTAACGAACTGGCTGCGTTCGATGCCGTATTCCTGACGGCAGGAAGCCCGTGCCGGCCGCAGGAGGGTGAGCGATGAACCGCAAACTTGCCGTACTGCCCCTGGCGGCCGCCATCAGCCTGACACTGGCTGCGTGGGACACACGCGTCATCACCGGTCATCCCTGGATGTCGATCTATCAGGAGGCCCCGTCGGCGAGTCTCCCCGAACACAGCAGTGTCAGCGACGACACATTCGACTATCTCGACCCGACCGGCCGCCTGCGCCAATTGTTTGGCAGGGGGGGAAGTGCGACCCTGGATGTTGTCGATCTGAACGCCAACCACTTCCGGGCGGATGAAATGGCCGAGACGGCCCGCGCGGGCGACGACCCCGAGACCTCGGTTGAGGAGCGTCGCATCCCACCGCCGGGGCATTTCTCCGGCCTGCCCGACTATAGCTATGCCCTCTACGACTGGCTGAACAAGAACACGACCTGTCCAGCCTTCCAGGACCCCGCCTATACCGCGCGTTGCCATGAGTTCGCAGGGTGGCTGGGAGGACTGAATTCGGTCCATTTCGGATCCCAGGCGACAGACATGTACGCACATCACCATCGCAACGCACTGGCCCTTGCCACCCGTGCCCGCGAGATGCGCGAGGCGATGACAACCGACGAGCAGGACCTTTATGCCGATGAGCTAAGGGAGGCCGAATTGCTGGCGCTCGCCTACGAAGGCTATGCACAGCATTTCCTGCAGGACCGCTGGGCGATCGGTCACATGTGGGAGCGTTGGGATGCACCCGATCCGCAGCAGGTGCCGGTCGCCCTGCCGCAACATCTTTTGATCGGCGGACTGGCCGGCCTGATTCACGGCTCGGAAGCCCTGGTCAACCAGCATCGCTGGATGGAAGCACTCCTGACCCGGACCGACCCGATGTCCTCGCCTGTCGCCGGGCCAGGCAATTTTGCCATCCCGATGCAGTATCGCCATGTCGGGCCAGATGGTGAGGGCCAGCCTGTTTCCGCTATCGGGGATGAGCGGTTCCAGGATGCGCTGGAGGGTAGTTTCAGTCTCAGCCGATATGCCCCCGACACGATCGATCAGGTGTTGAACGTTGAAACCCAGTTCGCTGGCTTGCGCGAATGCGCCGGTGCTGGCTGGGCTGAGACGATCCGTGCACTCGGCCCGAACGAAGCCGGTGGCTTCGGCATATACCAGGCCCCGCTCTCGCCCTCTGCGCCGGACTTTGCAGTCATCGAGCAGGACGATTGCTGGAATATGTGGGCGACCAATCAGTCGATGATGATCGGTCTGCTGGGCCCCAATCCCGAGCGATCCATTGCATTGATCTCCGCCGCGGACTTTTTCGTCTCGCTTGGCGAGATGCCGACGGCGGACGCGCCATCAGCGGGCGGCATGCAGGCTGTGGGCGACCGCGCAGAGTTGGTCGCCTACGCGACCCGCCTCTGGCTCTATGGCCGCGATGACCCGGATGGCACTCAGGTCGCCCGCGGCGAGATGGCGTCATTCGCGCACAGCCTGGCTGACATGCTCGGCCAGGACACCCTCTTCAACCCCAATACGATCTGGGGTTTTCAGGAAGGCGGGGCCTATGAGCTGCCCAGCTACGTCGAGCCGGTCGGTCTGACCAGCGAGCCCGGTGACTGGACGATCCCGCCGCTGGCGGATCGGGATGTGCGCGGCCGGGATATCCAGACCCTCTACGGCGCATTCTCGGGCGCGTATTCCGACTATTGGTGCGAGAATCGCGACTTGCTGCGGGAACTGCGGACCGAGCCGACGCCCCACAATCGCCAACTGTGCGAAACGGTTGCGGGTCGCATGTACCAGGGAACCCATCCCAGCTATGCGGGCCCCAATGCGCAGGCGCGAATGCTGCAATCCCGGCCTGCCCGCTCGATCTGCCAGATCCGCGATGCAGGGGTGGAATCGGATCAGATCGATGATCCCAACAACCCCTACTGGCTTGACCAGGGCTATCTGCCATCAGACCCGAGGCGACAATCGCATCAACCCCGTTTCACCGACCAGGCGGCCGTCGCGAATTGGTGCGCCCGCGCGCCGCTCATCACGCTGGTCGACGAAGCCGAAGAGCGAGATCGGAACACCGCCGCCCTCCTCTATGTCGGCGACAGCCAATTGACGGTGAATGGTTATGATTTCGGCGACCAGCCAGGACGCGTCATGGCCGAACCTGTCGGGGCGGGTCGTCCACGTCCCCTCGACACGGTCATCAGCTGGAGCGACACACAGGTGGTCGTGGATGTCTCGGGGTATGATTGGGAAAGCGGCGACACCTACGCCCTGACACTACTGCCTGCCAATGAAAGCGATCGCTGGACACGGGGGTCGAGTGTGGGTGAGGCGTATCTGAGAGTGCGTGAACCGCTCGCGATCGAAACCGTCACGCTGGACCTAGGCGGGCGCGGTCCATGCATGACCGAAATCCCGGACTTCGAAATCGTCGATCTGTCGCAATCGACCACCCCCGACATGACGCCCGACGCGCTCACCGACCTCGCTGTCAGGTTTTCGGCAGACGTCGCGCGAGTACGCGACTTTTACGCGACGCAACTGGTTTGCATGCGACAACTCGCATCCGAGCGCAGACAAGACTTGCAGGAAGGGGCTGTGGACCTGCGGACCGGTCTCATCATTGCCAGACGCGGTGAATATTACCTTCCGGTCATGCTGAATACGTCCTGGCCTGCCGAATGGGTGTTCAACCCTGCGCCGCATGACCCGACGGACCCGTTTTTGTGGCAGGATATCTACACGACCTACATCGACCAGCTACAGGGTTCGAGCCGGTTCCTGGAAAGCGCTGCAATAGTGGTTGAGGCCTGGGCCCTGGCCAAGGCATCAGAGCCACCGCTGGGACGGACCGGCACGGACCTCTCCACCTTGATGGCATCCGCGACCAGCGTCCGGCAAGTGCTCGACGAGGGCTTTCAGGAGCGCCCGCAACGCCCCTCGACGGCCTCCCCCGGCATGCCCGATGAGGTCATCACCGCGCTGCAACAGCTCACCTTTTTCGAGACTGGCTTTGAGCTGGAAACCATTGGTGATGGCGTGCTGACAAACACCGAAGAAACGATGAGGGGCCTGCGCACATGGACACAGGTGCAACATTCCCTGACACAAATGGCCCTGCCGCAACTCACGACAGAGATGGGCTATTTGCAAGATGAGACCCAGCAAGCGCTGGACAGCGCGCTGGATGCTTACACTCCGGAAGACTGCCGGCGCTTTATGGACATACCGGGCTGTCAGGTCTTTACCGGCGCGAACATTGATCTTGAACGATACTACTCGCTTGCCAACTGGACCTGGGCGATGGCCGGGCGCCCGCCTCGTCCTGAAGCCCAACAACTCAGCCTGTTGAGCGGTCTCTTCGAGACCGAAAGCGGACATCAACGCATCCTGCTCAACTGGCCGTCGGACGACGCCTATCAAGCGGCCATTGCCGGCCCGGGCCGCGACGCGCCACAAATCGCCAGGCCACCGATGGACGGCCCCAAATGAGGGACCGCGGCGGCGGTGTGAGACACAACGGATCGGTCTCAAAAGACCGAGTTTGACCCCGTATCAGGCCACAAGCTGACGCCATTCGGCCAGGGCGGCGGAGCGGCGTTCCTTGAATTCTTCGCGGCGGTAGAAATGGCGCTCGAAGTTGAAGTGGTTGTGGATGGACGATCGCAGGGGCGAAGCCGCGAGGACGCGCAGATAACCCGGAAGACTGAACGGCGGCGAACTATTGAAGACTAAGCATCGACCGGAGGAATCGCGTCATGATTTTCTCTCGCCGCCGCAACGGCTGATGTGAGTTTTCGGGAGTGTTGCAGTGACTTCGCACGGCCTCAGTTCCAGACATGGCTTCGCAAACCCCCGGAAACTTGGGGAAGAAATTGCCAGTTCATGGAAAGAGACGAGACCTGCCGGTCTGAGTGGCGGTGAGGGCAGACATAAACGGACCAGTCTCCGATATCCTCCTATCCCTCCGGTGCTGCTTCACGCTCCTGCTTGGTCAACGCCTTGTGGTCCTCTCGCAGTCCTTTCCACAGGCTTACACAGCAGACCAATAGTATGATGGTGAAAGGCAGCCCGGCGGAGATGGCGCCGGCCTGTAGGGCCTGCAGGGCCTGGGCGCCGCCGCCGTAGAGCAGCATCGCGGCCACAAGACCTTCCATGACAGCCCAGAAAATACGTTGCGGGACAGGAGCATGAAGCTTGCCGCCGGCAGTGATGCTATCGATCACGAGAGAGCCGCTGTCCGACGAGGTTACAAAGAAAACAAGGATCAATATGACCGCCATGCCGGATGCGACTTGCGGCCAGGGCAGATTCTCAAGCATCTGGAACAGAACCAGCGACACTTCGCCGATGCCATCGGGCAGAGCGCCAATGCCTTCCTCTGCTTGATAGAGAGCGGTCTCGCCGAAGGTGGAGAACCAAAGCACGGTGACGACCAGAGGGACAAAAATTACCGCGAGCAGAAATTCCCGCACCGTGCGGCCCTTGGAAATGCGGGCGATGAACATGCCGACAAACGGCGACCAGGAGATCCACCAGGCCCAGTAGAACACCGTCCAGCCGTGGAACCACTCCGTGTCGTCGCGTCCGATCCAATTGGAGAGCGGGATGAAGTCGCGAATATAGTTCAGGGTGTTGTCGAGGAAGCCTGTCGTAATCAGCAGGGTCGGACCCGCGATAAAGACAAAGAGCAGGAACAGAGCCGCCATGATCATGTTGATATTGGACAGCACTTTCACACCGCCATCCAAGCCACGCACGACCGAGATGATCGCAATCGAGGTGATGAAAGCGATGATGACGATCTGTACCGACAGCCCGGCCTCAATACCCAAAAGGAAATCGAGCCCGCTGGCGACCTGCTGGGCACCCAGACCGAGACTCGTCGCCAGACCAAACAGCGTCGCCACGACGGCAAGCAGGTCGATGACATGTCCTGGCCAGCCCCAGATACGATCTCCCAGCAGCGGATAGAAGGCCGAACGAACCGTCAGCGGCAGCCCCTTGGAAAAGGTAAAATAGGCCAGGGCCAGTCCGATCACGGCATAGATGGACCAGGCATTGATGCCCCAGTGAAACATGGTGGCGCTCAGCGAGAGCTCGCGCGCTTCCTCGGTGAGCGGTTCAACCCCCAGCGGAGTGCCGAACCAGTTGGTGTAGTAAGCCAGTGGTTCCGCAGCGCCCCAGAACATCAGACCGATGCCGATCCCTGCCGAGAACAGCATGGCGAACCAGGACAGGGTGGAGAATTCCGGCTTCGCGTCGCGCCCGCCAATACGTAGCCGCCCCATCGGAGAGACGATCACCACCAGACAGAACAGGAAGACCAGATTGACGCTGGAGACAAACAGCCAGTCGAAGGTGGAGAGCACCCAGTCCCGGGTGGACAGCAATATGGCTGACGCCTGATCCGGCATGATCAGGGTGGCACCGATAAAGCCAATGACGGCCACGGCGGCGATGAAAAAGACCGGGTTGTGAACATCCAGCCCCATCAGCGAGATATTGTCCTGACCGGTCTCGTAATCCGTCTTGTAGAAACGTTTAGGCATACTCAGTCCTTGTATCCGGTCAGCGCATCGCCGAGAGCCGCTTTGAGCGGGTCGAGATGCGCTTCGAAATGGCGCCACTGCTCCAGACCGGCCGCATTGATCGGCTGACGGACCTGTTCTGAGCTGGCCGTACGTACAGCGCGGTCAGTTTTGTGAAACTCCACGCAACCCGCTTCGAATGGCAGGCCACAGAAATCAAGAATGCGTCGGACCTGAGTCTCCAGATCGGCCACCACGTCCTCGTACTGGACGCGCAAGATCTCCCCAGGAAGCACGTCATCCCAGTGCCGCATCAGGTCGACATAGCCCCGATAGTAGCGCCCGATTTCGTCAAGGCCGTAGGTAAACTCCTGCCCCTCGGCAAACAGCTGTTTGAAACCGGAGAAACAGCAGGCCATGGGCTCGCGGCGCGCATCGATGATCTTGGCGTTCGGCAGGATCATCTTGATCAATCCGACATGCCGGAAATTGTTCGGCATCTTGTCGGTGAAGAATGGCGCGCTCGCACGATGGATACGCGTCGTCTCGATATATTCCGCGCCGAGCTTTTCACGGTCCTCCGGACCCATCTTGCCTAGAATCCGCGGATAGCGGTCGCGGTCGTTGAGCTTGTTGCGCCCCCTCAGCCGGTGCGCGAGCGACAATATATTGGGCAGCTCCAGCGTGCCGTCGACCTGGCTGTGCGAGGCGAGGATCTGCTCCAGCAGGGTCGACCCCGCGCGCGGCAGGCCAACGATGAAAATCGGATCCGGCGCGTTGTGTCCGCCATTCAAGCGGCCCTCAAGCAAGGCCTTGGTGCAATGGCGTTTCTGGGCCGCGAATTCCTCTTCCATGTGCTCGGGTGTGTAGCGGGTCTGGGCACATTTGAGTGAATTGCCGCGCTCGTAACAGGCAAAGGCTTGATCATAGCGGCCAGCATCCTCGTGCGCCTTCCCGAGGGCAAAACACAGGTGGATACGGTCGGTCAGCGCCAGATTGCCTCGCGCTTCCTCGCGCTCCATCGCCGACGTCTCATCGGCCAGGAATGTAAAGGTTTTCAGATTGGCCAGACCATACCAGGCATCACCGTGATCGGGCTTGCGGGCGAGGGCCTCGCGATAGGACGCAACCGCCGCGTCATGCCGCCCCATGGTCTTGAGAGCGTGCCCTCGGGACGTCAGTACGGCTGGATCGCCGGGCTGCTCGGAAAGTATCTCGTCAAACAGCAACAAAGCCCGGTCATAGGCACCGGTTTGCATACTCTCGATCGCGTAGTGTGACTTGAACAAAGGATTGTCCGGAGCACCGTCGTAAAGGCGTTTCGCTTGTTCCAGAGCCACCTCGAACTTCTGCCGTTTGCGCAGGACTTGGATATAGTCGAGCCGCACCTGGATATTGTCCGGCTCGAATTCAGCCGCGCTTTCCAGAAGAAACTCCGCATCATCGAGAATACCGAGCTGGACACCGATCTCCGCCAGCAGACGCATGGCTTCGACGTGCCGGGGCTGTTGTTGCAGGAAGCTGCGGCACAGTGCCTCGGCTTTCAGGATCTTTCCCTCGGCAATCAAATTGGTAACCGCCAGCACTTCACGTGGCAGAGCCTGCAGTCGCTCGACCTGTGCCGTGGCAAATCGGGCCGCATCCGGTTGGCTTGTGGCAAGAAGTTCGGCCTGCGCCTGCCAGCTGGCGATCAAAGAGGGGTTATAACGCGTCGCCAGTTGAAAGGCGTTCAGCGCGGCCGACAGATCACCAGTCTCGCGCTTCAGATAGCCCAGCTCCTGATAGCCGCGGCCGTATTCCGGCACTTCGTGAAACAGCCTGTCGAGGTATTCTTCGGCGCCCGAATGGTCCTTGCGATAGCGAGCACAGACGGCCGCAGCATAAAGCGCCTCAATTTGCTTCGGTGCGTCCGCGAGGATTGAGGAGAGTGCCTTGGCAGCCTCATCCAGACGACCGGCCATCATGGCTTTCTGGGCGTCCCTGACACTCACCTCCGCTGGGCTGGCTGTCTCGCTCAATTGACGCTCCCGAGAAATGCGAAAGGAAGCGCATGCAACGATGCGCTCCCCTTCAGACATTCCAGTTTGCCAATAGCCGGATCAGAAATCGACCCCGACCCGTACCCCCCAGGTCCGGGGGCGCGACACGGTCACACGCTCGCGGTCGAAGACGAAATTATTGCTCATCTCGGCCCGCTCATCGGTCAGATTGTCTACAAAGAGTTCAACACGCCACATGTCGTTCGACACACCCGTGGAGAAATGCGCCATCGTGTACCCGTCGATATCCACCTTGTTGATCTCGATCACATCACTGACGCTATCGTCGGAATGGACGATTTGCGGCTGAACATGCGCGAGCCAGCCATTATCCAGATCCCACTCATAGCGCGCACGGATATTGGCCTGGAACCCCGGCGCGAAGGCCAGTTCCGAGCCAACGATCACATCATCGGTCGGCGTAAGAACTTCGGTGATCTCCGTATCCAGGATTGAGAATGCCCCAGCCACGGTCAGGCCTGGCATGGCTTCCGGTGCCCAGGTCACATCCCCTTCAATCCCGCGGATTTCAGCGTTGGCGGCATTGTCCGAGAAGAAGAGATTGGTGATTGAAGGGTCGAAGATGGTGGTCTGCAGGTTTTCGATTTCGACAAAGAAAGCCGAACCGTTGAAGCGCAGCGTGTTGTCGAACAGGTCTGTTTTCCAACCAAACTCGTAATTCTGGACATCATCCGTATCCAGCGCATAGGGCACGGTGTAGCCGTTCGGGCCGGCCGCGCCACCGGGGCGGTTCAGCAAGCCAGGACGGAAGCCTTCCGAATAGGTCGCATAGAAGAGCAGATTGTCCTGCGGCGTCCAGGTACCGGTGACCTTCATGATAACGCCATCCGTGGCTGCCGTATCCGGCGCGCCAACGGTGTTATTGGACGCAAACTGCGCTGAGATATTGGTACCGAAAGCCTGCGCGTCGGTCGTTTGGCCGAGATTGAAGAAGGAGGAGTTCGCCGAACCTTCGAAATCAACCTCGATATCGTAATGGCGCGCGCCAAGCGTAATGGAGAACTCGTCGGTGACGTCGAAGGTCAACTCACCGAAGAACCCGACCTGTTCATCCGTACGCAGGATATCATTCCGGAAGATAACGCCCTCGGGGAACGGCCCCGCATCGCTGTAATAGCCAGGCGAGGCATTGCCGATTTCCCCGGTCACTGACGTATTCGTCAGCGGGTAATTCGGGCCAAAGCCCACCACACTGTTAAAGCCAATGACCAGCTCGGAACCCGGATAGGTGAAGTCGTTAAGCTCGGTCAGCTCCAGGCTGGAATAGAAGGCACCCGCAGTAATGCGCCAGCGATTGTCCTGGGGCGTATTGAAACGGAGTTCGTGCGTTTCCACCGTCGTGCCAGTGCGGCTGTCGACATAGAGGTTCGGTGCCTGACATGTGCCAGACGGGCCACCCGCGCCGGGATAGGTTACCGAGCCATCACAGACATAATAGGGCAGATACTGGCCGACGAAGAGATAGTCCGTGTAGTCCACGGTCTGGGTCGTCTCACGATCCGTGTAAGCGCCGGTGTAGACAATATCGAGCATGCCCAGACGGCCTTCCAGCGTCCAGGACGTATTGGAAAACTCGTCGTCGATATGGTCGTCCGCATAGCGCTGGATTTCCAGATCGCCCAACTCCGGGTCTTCAAAGAAGACACCCTCGGATTCCATCTGCTGGCGCGTATGGCTGACCAACAGGCTCCACTCCGCATTGATGTCGTAAAGCGCGCTGATGCGGAAACCGTTATAGGTCGTGTCGTTGAAGTCCTCTTCCACGAAAGCAGCGTTGTCGGCAGACAGGAAAGTGACATTGGACAGGTCGACACCCGCCTGGAAACCTGCGCGATTGGCGTTCACGGGCACGCCATTGGCGCGGACCGTTCCCTCAGGGCGGAAGCGCGCGGACTCGGAAACGTCAATCGTGCCGGCGACATTATCGATATAACCGCCCTGGCTGTCCGAATAGAACACGCCACGAACGGCGAAACGCTCGGTGACCGGCAGATTGATGACACCTTCCACCTTAGTGCTCATCTCACCGCCTTCCGTGAAGGAGGTGCCGAAATTGGCTGAGCCCTCAAACACACCCATTTGCGGACGGTTGGTGATCAGGCGGACCGTACCGGCCTGCGAGCTCGAACCGAACAGTGTTCCCTGCGGTCCGGGCAGAACCTCGATACGCTGCAAGTCCGCTGCATAGACATCCAGATTGCGACCCGGCTGCGCCAGGGGTTGTTCATCAAGATAGAAGGCAACGTTCGGCGCAAGACCCGCAACGCCTGCCGTCGTCAGGTTCGGCGTCGTGGACGCCAGACCGCGGATATAGATCGTGCTCTGACCGGGACCGGAGCCGCCCGCTGTCACGCCCGGCAATTGCTGGAGGTAATCGGTGAAGACATCAACGCGCAACTCTTCAAGAGTACTTTCCGGCATCGCGTTCACGGCCACTGGAATGCTCTGCGCAGACTGTTCGGTCTTGGTGGCCGTAACGGTGATCTGCTCAACCTGCCCCAGAGCGGCTCCCGCGCCGCCCACGGAAATGGCAGCGGCAGCCAGAATGGTCGATGCGAGTGCACGTTGTTTGATCATGACGGTCGGTTCCCCTGAGTTTCACTTGCTTGGTTTACTAGGGGAGCCATCCCGGCATTGCCATACCCTTTGATGTCAAAATATTTTTCTGTTGTACTCCAACAATCAGGCACATCACAAAAACGCATTGCGATCAACAAGTTGGGCCTTAGTGCCCAATATACAACACACACCCCTTGAATCGTGCTCTTGAAGAAAACCCCAAGCATGAAGGCATTTCATTATTGAACTCAAAGGACCCGGCGGACGCTTGTGCGTTTAAGTTGCCAAAATCGAATTCTTGGCAGATCAATCGCTCATGAGCGATCATGACGACATTCTCATCGCCTTGCGACGCATCACGCGGGCCATCGACCTTCAATCCAAGCGGTTGATGAAGAAGACGGGGCTGACAGCGCCCCAGCTCGTCGCCATGCAGACCCTTCGGCGAGAGGGGCAACTCTCCCCAACAGCACTGGCCAAGGCCGTGTCGCTCAGCCAGGCCACGATCACCACAATTCTCGACCGCCTCGTCAAACAGGGATTTGTGCGGCGAGACCGCTCCGATACCGACAAGCGTGTTGTGCTGGCCTGCCTGACCGATGAAGGGTTGAGCGCCGCAGCCGCCGCACCTGAATTGCTCCAGGCCGGCTTTCTTAGGGAGTTTCGCAAACTTCACGACTGGGAACGCGGCATGCTGATCGCCTCCCTGCAACGTATTGCCGAAATGATGGACGCGGAAGATCTCGACGCCTCTCCGATCCTGGAAACGGGTGAGATCGGCCCCGATCCGGTCGACTAGGCGAGACGCGCACCGTCGGGCGCATCCTGATCCGGGCGCACGAGAACAATTGCCCCCTCAGCATCGGGAAACCCGAGCACGAGCACCTCGGATCGCACCGGCCCGATCTGGCGCGGCGGGAAGTTGACGACGGCCATAACACGGCTGCCCAACAGACTACCCGGGCAATAGTGGGCCGTGACCTGCGCAGCACTGCGCTTGATACCAACACCCTCCCCGAAGTCGATGCGTAGCTTGAAGGAAGGATTGCGAGCCTCAGGAAATTCCTCCGCCTCGATAACCGTCCCAAGCCGAATGTCGACCCTCAGGAAGTCCTCGAAACTAATCTCGTCCGCAGGCGGCGAGGATGGATCATGAGTGAGATGCATGATGATTTCCTAGAAGCGTCGCGCCCCAACCAAGCATATCCAGCCCCGTTCAGACAGACCCCACGCAGACGAAAGCAGGACAACCGCAGACCTTCGGGCTTTTCAGGGGTATCGCGGTGACTTCGCACGGTCTCAGCTCCAGACACGGCTTCGCAAGCCCCGGAAACTTGGGGAAGAAATTGCCAGTTCATGGAAAGAGACGAGACCTGCC
>Ga0070726_10001044_pt1 | contig 29699 bp, 19 predicted proteins | sample tdAd471_FD_67275 | JGI IMG/M metagenome (GOLD analysis project Ga0070726, IMG submission 67275) | Marine sediment microbial communities from the Atlantic coast under amendment with organic carbon and nitrate - tdAd47.1 | ecosystem: Environmental > Aquatic > Marine > Coastal > Sediment | place...
GGCGATTACAACTGTGGATACACCTGGCAGCAGGCGCTCGACTTCCCGGGAGCCAAGCAGGTCGCAGTAATCGCCCAGGGCTTCCTTAGAAAGCACAACTGGGAGACCTGGACGCCCAACGGCGGCGTCATTAGCGCCGTCGGAGAGAGCGAAAGCCTCAAGGCGGCCGTCAAGACGAAGTCCGGAGATATGGCGCTGGTTTACTTCTCGAACAATTCGCACACACGGGTAAGAAACGTCCTGGATATGCCCGCTCAAGCCTACTGGTTCTATCCTCGCGATGGAGATGTCGAAGAAGCTGACGCATTCGCCAAGGACGAGGCCCGAGACATGGCGCCCCCGTCTAGATGGGAAGACGCCGTACTTGTTCTAAGGGCGACCAAATAGGCCGTAGTTTCGGATCGATTCTTATTGCCAATCGGCCGGTTGTCTTGCCGCTCCCGGCCGCTTGGCGATCTCGTGCGAATAGGGTTTGCGGCCATCTATCTGCCGCGCCGATCAGGCCTACTTACGACGCTTGGGAATCGGTGCGGCACGCCTGTGACTCCCACGAAACTCACGGGGAGAACAACCGCAGACCGCCTTGAAAGCCTCGTTGAACCGGCTCAAACTCCGAAATCCTGAGGCGAACGCGACCTCAACAATGGGATCGTCCGACGTGACTAGCAAGCGTTGCGCGTGCGAAACGCGGTGCTGCGTGATGAACGCCGTCATCGTGGTCCCGAACGCGCGTCGGAAGAGATTCATTGCGTAGTTGGCGTGGAGGCCGTTGTCCGCTGCGATTCGCTCCGAGGTCAGAGGCTCCTGGTAGTTTCGAGCGATGTAGCATGCAATTTGGTCGGCGCGAGAAAGTGTCGGCTCGGGATACCTGGGCGTAGGGCTATTCGACACTGCTCGCCCGAGTCGCAGCAGCCGAGCCTGAACCTCCAGCCGGACCGCTCGCTCGCACGTTGGATCGCCCTCCCGGAGCTCTCGCTCCCACTGCTGAAACTTCAGCTGATCGGATGCGTCCGCAGGCGCATCTATCACCAACTCTCCATGCAAGATACGATTCACGACGCTCAGTTCCAGTCCGGCGCTGAGGAACCCGCTGAGCGGCACCGTCACAACGAAGTATGGGGTCTCACCTTCGAAGGCGACGATCTGATGTGGGATCGCCGCCCAGAAAACGGCAACCCTCGAGGCTTCGATATCGATGCGGCGTCCGCCAAGCAGGTAGGTCAAAGAGCCGGCTGTGAGCAGATTCACTTCGATCTCGTTGTGTCGGTCCGGTCGAGACATGGGGGCCGGGGTCCATAGCTCGCAGGTCAAGCCGTATGGCTGGAACTCGGGCCGTGCCGTATCGAACCGCTTCAAAGCGGCCTTAGAATACCGCAAGCATAGGCGCAAATGAAGGAGGAATAGCGGGATCACAGAAGCGATCATTACGGGGTCGTGATGTGCGGTGGAGTCCGTAGTCACGCTGGAGATCCCAAATGAAATCAGCTCAGCGCGCACGGATTACGCTGGCCGCATTGATCGCGCTCTCGGCCGGGCTTTCGGCGGCATCGGCGCCCGCACAGGCGCTCTCCGTACCTGCGTTCCCTGGCGCCGAAGGCCACGGCTCGGTGACCCGAGGCGGCAGGGGAGGGGCGGTGATCGCGGTGACGACCCTGGACGACGCCGGCCCGGGCAGCTTGCGCGCTGCTGTCGAAGCCAAGGGACCGAGGATCGTCGTCTTTCGAACAGCGGGCACCATCACGCTGGAGAGTCGGTTGACGATCTCCAATCCGTACATCACCATCGCCGGCCAGACGGCGCCGGGCGACGGCGTCGCCTTGCGAAAGTATCCGATTCACATCGACGCCGACGAGGTAGTGATCCGATACATTCGCGTCCGGCTTGGCGGCGAGTCCGGCGACGACTCGGATGCCATATCGAGCCGCTATCACAAGAACATCATTCTTGACCACGTGTCTGCGAGTTGGAGCATCGATGAGACCGTCTCGCTCTATCACGGCGAAAACGTAACGGTCCAGTGGAGCTTGATCTCCGAGAGCTTGTACCAATCGAACCACGTCAAAGGCCATCACGGATTCGGGGGGATCTGGGGGTCCAACTACAGCACCTATCACCACAACTTGCTGGCGCACCACAGCAGCCGCAATCCTCGGTTCGCCTCAGGTTGCGGATACACCGACCATCGCAACAACGTCATCTTCAACTGGGGCATCAACAGCGCCTACGGCGGCGAGAAGCAACAGCAAGGCAACCCCAAGTTCAGCCATTGCGTGATCAACATGGTCGGTAACTACTACAAGCCCGGACCCGCGACGATCCCCGGCGAGGTCTCCCACCGAGTCGCCAACCCCTCGTCCCGTGACGAGGCTGCGGATTTTGGTCAGTGGTTCATCGCGGGCAACTTCATGCATGGGAATCCCGCTGTCACGCGAGAGAACTGGAAAGGCGCCGTGCAACCGCAGCACGGCGACACGCACGTCTCCGTCCTAAAGCTCGACGAGCCCTGGCCGGCGATGCCGATCCATGAGCAGTCAGCGGAAGAGGCTTACAGTGACGTTCTTCGCGACGCGGGCGCGACCTTGCCCCAGCGAGACGAGCTCGATCGACGCATCGTGGAGGAGACTCGCCGAGGCGAAGCGACCTACGAAGGCACGGGATACAAGGAGAATCATCCAGAGATTGATGCGTCCAAGCCGTCCGGCATCATCGACTCGCCGGACGACGTGGGCGGCTGGCCGGAGCTAGCCAGTTCGCCGGCGCCGCCCGACAGCGACAAGGACGGCATGCCCGACGACTGGGAAGAGAAGTTCGGGCTCGATCCTCGAACTGCGGCGGATCCAGCGCTGGACGGCGACCGCGACGGTTACACCGACGTAGAGGAGTACCTGAACGGAACCGATCCGACACAATTCGTCGACTACGCAAAGCCGGAGAACAACGTAAACACGCTGAGGTAGCCATTCGTCGCCTACCAAAGCCGCACGGGAGCACAGTATGCCCAAAAACACAGCAAAGAAAAGCGTTGCGCCGACGGCAACGTTGCTGATCTTGCTAACCGCATTCAGCGCCACGGCGGCCTTCGCCCAGGTGAAATGGGGCGGTGAGATTCTTCGTCAGCCGACGGATTGGTACGCATCCGTGGACGCTCGCGCAGCCGCGGACAGCGTCATGCTGTATCAGTCGCCGGAGGGCGGATGGCCCAAGAATACGGATCTACTGACGCCGCCGGCTTCCGCAAAGGCGTTGGAGCATCCGACCATCGACAACGGCGCTACCACAACGCCGATGCGCTTCCTGGCCTTGGTGGCCGACGCAACGGGCGACGCAAAGTACCGGCAAGCCTTCGAGCGTGGGATGGACTACCTATTCGCCGCTCAATATCCGAACGGAGGCTGGCCGCAGTTTTTTCCGCTGCGCGACGGATACTACTCGCGCATCACCTACAACGACGACGCGATGGCCAACGTCTTGACGCTCCTGCGCGCCGCCGGCAACGGCGTTGCGCCCTACGGCTTCGTCGGCGAGGCACGCCGCAAGAGGGCGACCGCCGCAGTCGCTCGCGGCATTGAGGTGATTCTGAAGACCCAGGTCCGTCAGAACGGATCCCTCACCGGGTGGTGCGCCCAGCACGATGAGACGACGTTGAAGCCCGCCTGGGCGAGGGCGTATGAGCCGCCGTCAAACTCCGGGGGCGAAACGGTGGATATCGTGCGCTTCCTGATGTCGATCGAGGAACCCACGCCCGAGATCGTCGTTGCCGTCGAAGGCGCGGTCGCATGGCTGCGCTCGGTCGCGATTACCGGCCTTCGGGTCGATCGAATTCGCAGACCCGACGGCCGAACGGAGCGAGTGACAGTCAAAGACCCCGACGCTCCGCTCGTCTGGGCGCGCTTTTACGAACTCGTGACCGATCGACCGCTTTTCCTAGACCGAGACTCGGTGTACCGCTACGACTTCATGGAAGTCGGCTACGAACGCCGCAGCGGCTACAGCTACTACGGCAGTTGGGCGGCCTCGCTTCTCGACGAAGACTACCCCCGCTGGCAAGCTCGCCAAGCGAAGTGATCCTCAACTGGAGGCATCCAAGACGATGAGACATCTCCCTATGGCCGGCCTGCTCGCCATCCTCGTTGTCGGCGTTTGCTCCCCGACGTTCGCCGCCGAACCCAAACCCCGAGTTTTCGTATTGACCGACATTGGGGGCGATCCAGATGACCAAATGTCCATGGTTCGTCTGATGACCTACGCGAACCATATGGATATCGAGGGCCTTGTCGCCACTCCAGCGGGGTCCCAGAACAGGGTTTCCCCCGAACATATCCAAAGGATTGTTGACGCCTACGGCAAGGTCCGAGACAACCTCCAACGGCACAAACCCGGATACCCCCCAGCGGAGGACCTGCGTGATCGTATCTCGAAGGGCATCTCGTTTGATGGGATGGATGGCGTTGGTAAGGACAAGGATTCGCCGGGGGCCGAGTTGCTGATTCGAACTGTCGACAGCGATGATTCGAGGCCGCTATGGGTGACCGTGTGGGGTGGTCCCAACGTGCTCGCCCAAGCGCTCTGGAAAGTGCGCGCGACGCGATCCGAAAACGACCTTGTCCGATTTGTTGCCAAGCTCCGCGTTTATGCCATCTCCGACCAGGACGACAGCGGCCCATGGATTCGCAAGGAGTTCCCGAACCTGTTCTACGTCGTGACTCCCGGCGTCAATGCCGGAGGCGGCTTTCACCACGCCACCTGGATCGCCATCGGCGGCGACAAGTTCCACGGCCGCTTCGGCGGAGCCGATTTCTCCCTCGTGACCAACGAATGGCTCGACCGGAACATCCGCAAGGGTCCATTGGGCGCCGAGTATCCCCACTGGGAATTCATGATGGAAGGCGACACGCCCTCGTTCCTCAATCTGATCAACAACGGCCTAAGCGATCCCGAGCATCCGAACTGGGGCGGCTGGGGCGGCCGCTACGAGCTCTATACGCCTCGCACGGAAAGGTGGTTCCTTGAACCTGAGACCCGGCCGATCTGGACCAATGTCCAAGATGAGGTTTTGGGGGACGACGGCGAGTGGCACACCACCAACCACGCGACGATTTGGCGTTGGCGTTCCGCCTACCAGAACGACTTCGCCGCACGCATGGACTGGACGATCAAGCCCTACGGCGAGGCTAACCACCCGCCGGTTCCGAAGCTTGACCATCCGGCTATGATCACGGCGAAGCCGGGTGAACGCGTGGACCTGAGCGCAACGGCCTCGACCGATCCCGACGGTGATGCGCTCTCCTTCGAGTGGTTCTGTTACCAAGAGGCCGGCACGCGCGCAATGTCGAACTCCCGCACGGGTGTGATGCATGACATTGTTGGTTTCGACCAACCCAAAGCCTGGCTCAAGGTCAAGACCAGCCGGGTCATGCCCCCCGGCACGGGCACAATGCATATCATTCTCGCTGTCACAGATCACGGCACGCCCAGGCTTACCCGATACGAGCGCGTGATTGTGGACGTAGTTCCATAGACGCTCCTGATCTCCACGTAGAGGCCAAATGAAACAACTCATGCCTATCATCTATCGCGCCAACTCACTTGCTTGCGCATCCCTGCTGCTCGCGCTGCAACTCGCCTGCGGCGCGCCCGCCCTTACTGCCGTCCCGGCGGCCGACTCTATAGAGAAGCCACGAGTCATCGTCACTAGTGACGGAGAGATCGATGACCAGTGTTCGATGGTCCGGTTCTTGCTCTACGCCAATGAGTGGGACATCGAGGGCATCGTAAGTTCTAGCTCGCAGTACCACGCGCACGGACACCGATGGGCGGGCGATGACTGGATTGATCCGTTCATAGATGCCTACGAGCAAGTCCATCCCAACTTGCTCAAGCATGACCCCGAGTATCCGACCCCAGCGTTCCTGCGGGAGCGGACGAAACTGGGGAACGTGGAGTCCGAAGGAGAGATGGAAGAGGTAACGGCGGGCTCTGAGCTGATCGTGAAAGTGCTGCTGGACGCAACGGACGAGCGGCCGGTTTGGCTCCAGGCGTGGGGAGGAACCAACACGATTGCCCGCGCGCTGAAGACCATCGAGGAGCAGCATCCCGAGCGGATGGCTGAAGTCGCCGGGAAGTTGCGCTTCTACTTCATTTGGGAACAGGACAAGACGTATCAGGACTACATCCGACCGCACTGGGGCCAGTACGAGATTCCGACCATCATCTCCGACCAGTTCGAGGCGATCGCCTATCGCTGGGACCAGGTGCTCCCGGAGGAGATGCAGCCGTTCTTTGTCGGCTCCTGGATGAAGGAGAACATTCTCGAAAATCATGGGCCTTTGACCGCGCTCTACGAGGCGCACGAAGACGGGGCCTTCCGCTCCGAGGGCGACTCGCCCGCCTTCACGCATACCATCCCGACGGGCTTGCGCAGTAGGGAGTCACCGGACTGGGGCGGCTGGGGCGGGCGTTATGTTCGAGTGCGTGAGAATACCTGGCTCGATCCGGTGCCGGTGGAGGGATATGAATATCCCGCGGGTCGCTGGTACGGATCCTCGGCGTGGGGGCGCAACAGCCTGCGCGAGGGGTCAAACACGACTGCGGAACAGCGACGGGAATACTTCAAGCCGATGTGGCGCTGGGCGGATGTGCTGCAGAACGATTTCGCGGCCCGCGCGGACTGGTGCGTCAAGCCATTCGAGAAGGCCAACCACCCGCCGCTCGTACAAGTGAACGGCGAGTTGAACCGCAGAGTGAATGCAGGTGAAACGGTGCGACTTTCCGGCGCCGTGTCCGACCCGGATAGCGACGAGTTCTCCGTTCGATGGTGGCAGTACTCCGAAGCCGATTCCGCCGACACGACCGTGGCCATTGCCAACAGTGATTCGTTGGACAACGCCGGCTTCGTGGCCCCAGACGAGCCAGGGAAACAGGTCCACATAATCATGGAGTCGACCGACAACGGCTCGCCGCCGCTTACCCGCTATCAACGCGTAGTCATTGATGTTGAGTAAGGTCCCGCAGCACATATACGATGTCCAAGATTCGTCTTTCCTTTCTACTCTCGACCCTGTCGACTTGCTTGATCCTGAATCCGGCGACGCGAGCGCAGCCGGCCGATGCGAGCGTCGAAGAGCTAACTCATCAGCGGCATCGGATGCTGGTGCTGACGGACATCGAGGCGGACCCTGACGACACGCAGTCGCTCGTCCGCTTACTGTTGTATTCGAACGTCATCGACATCGAGGGGCTAGTTGCGACGACTTCCGTTCACATGAAGACGCGCGTGAACCCAGAGTCTATTCGTAAGGTGATTCGGGCCTATGGCGAAGTTCTACCCAGTCTCCGTCTGCATGAGGCCGGCTTTCCGGACACTCAGCACCTGCTTGGGCTCGTGACTCAAGGCCGACCTGAGTACGGCATGAGCGGCGTGGGTGAAGGCAAAGATACTCCCGGCTCGGAGCGTATCATCGAGTTGCTTGAGGCGGAGGACGATCGGCCGCTTTGGATCTCGGTCTGGGGCGGTCCGAATACCCTAGCCCAGGCTCTCTACAAGATTCGTAGGACCAAGAGCGCGGGCGAAGCAGATCGGCTCATTCGGAAACTGCGTGTCTACACGATTTCGGACCAGGATGACAGCGGTATCTGGATCCGCCGCGAGTTCCCAAACCTTTTCTATATCGTGAGCTCTGGACGGTACGAGAGGGCGACCTGGCAAGCGATCAACAACGTCGTCGAAGGGATAGACAACTCCACGATCAGCAACGACTGGCTAGCCCGAAATATCCAACAAGGGCATGGCCCGCTTGGCGTGGCATACCCGGACGTTGCCTGGGGCATGGAGGGCGACACGCCGGCGTACCTTGCGCTGATCCCGGTTGGATTGCAGGTCCCGGATCGTCCGGACTGGGGCGGCTGGGGCGGCCGATACGAACTCTACCAGCCGAAGGCTTCGGAGATCGGGGTCGGAGGTCTCGTTCAAGGCGGAGTGCCGATCGAAGCGGAAACCCGGCCAATCTGGACGAACGCGGTCGACAGCCATACGCCACAAGCCCCGCAAGAGTATGGCCGAACCCTCCGTCCCGGCGACCAACAGTTCTCGAACAACAAGGTGAGCCTGTGGCGTTGGCGCGACGACTTCCAGAACGACTTTGCGGCGCGTATGGATTGGTGCGTGGCGTCGTACGCGGAAGCGAATCATCCTCCGCGTCCAGCGCTCAGTCATCCGTCAGAATTCTCCGTCAAGTCAGGTCAGCGATTCCGGTTGGACGCCGGAGGCACAACCGATCCCGACGGCGACAGTCTCGTCTATCTGTGGACGCAGTATCCGGAAGCGGGTTCCGCGCCGGTGGAGGTCGACGTTGGCATTCGCCCGGAGAACGTCTACTTCGTCTCGCGCGTTGCGCCTGAAGTCTCGAAGCCGGAGACCTTGCACTTCATCTTGAAGGTCACGGATCGAGGTAGCCCGCCGCTAACGCGTTATCAAAGAGTAATCGTCACCGTGGAGCCAGGTCAGTGACTTCGCCGACAACCGCATCACCCCACTGTCGATAGGAGAACAGCCATGCACCAGCCATCCCGAACCAGGACTCTAGTCCCTATTCTCTTAGCCCTCGTCATCGGCGCCTGCGGAACTGCCTTCGCGGCGCACAATGATCCCGAGGTCACTGGTGAGCTGAAGAAATGGCACAAGGTCACCCTCACCTTCGTGGGGCCGGAGACCGCGGAAACCGCCGACCCGAACCCGTTCTTCCAATACCGAATGAATGTCGAGTTCACCCACTCGAAATCCGGCAAGAGCTACACTGTGCCGGGTTACTTCGCGGCCGACGGCGATGCCGGGAACACGTCGGCCACCGGCGGCGACAAGTGGCGTGTCCACTTCGCGCCGGACGCAGTCGGTGAATGGACGTACTCCGTCAGCTTCTATGACTACCTCTATGTTTCGGTAAGCGAGCGCAAGACGCCCACCGATAAGGCGAAGACGGTCGACCCACACGGTTCAACGGGCAGTTTCACCGTTGTGGAGAGCGACAAGACCGGGCGAGATCTACGAGGCAAAGGGCGCCTCGATGTCGGCGACGATCGCTACCTTCGCCTTGCTGAAACCGGCGAAATCTTCTTCAAGCTCGGACCCGATGCGCCGGAGAACCTGTTGGCCTACGCGGACTTTGACGGCACGTTTCACAACGACGGTCACGGAATCACCCAAGACGACACGATCGTTGAGAACGAAGGCGTGAAAACTTGGGAGCCCCACCTGAAGGACTGGAAGCAAGGCGATCCGACTTGGGGCGCAGGAAGAGGCAAGGCGCTGATCGGAGCCGTCAACTATCTCGCGTCCAAAGGGCTCAACGCCTTCTCTTTCCTCACTCTCAACATCAATGGCGACGACAGGAACGTCTTCCCTTACATCGACTACGACACCCTGGACCGTATGGACGTCTCGAAACTCGATCAATGGGAGGTGGTCTTCGAGCACGCCACGAAGAAAGGGATGTTCCTCCATTTCAAAATGTCGGAGGCTGAGAATCAAGGATTGCTCGACGGCGGCGGCCTCGGGGCGCACAGACGCCTGTACTATCGCGAGTTGATCGCCCGATTCGGACACCACCTTGCTCTCAATTGGAATGTGGGTGAAGAGATCGGTGAGTGGCAGGGAAGCCCTAAGTCGCCCCCGCTCTACACCCAGCAAAAGATCGCGATCGCGGAGTACTTCTACAATCACGATCCCTATCGCCATCACGTGGTCATCCACAACGGCAATTGGTTCGATGACATTTACGGCGTCAGCAAATTTACGGGCATCTCGCTGCAAACGAACAAGCGCGACTTCAGCCGGGTGCATGGGCAAACACTAAGGGTTCTCGAAGAATCGGCAGCCGCGGGCAAGATTTGGCCGGTCGCCGTCGACGAGCCAGGCGACGCTTCGTACTCGCTCCTTCCCGACAACCTGAACTTCGATCACGACAATGCGCGCAAGAACGCCCTTTGGGGTGGTCTGACGGCAGGGGCGTGGGGATTGGAATGGTACTTCGGCTATAAGAATCCAGAGTCCGACCTGACATGCCAGGACTGGCGCTCTCGGGACAACTTCTGGAACCAATGCAGATTCGCACTGGATTTCTTTAACTCGAACAAGCTGGCATACGAGAGGATGACCAGCCACGATGAGCTCATCGTGGACAACCCTCCCACACGCGAATCTGGAGAGGGCGATTACTGCCTTGCCGAACCTGGCCAGGCCTACATTGTCTTCATCAAGGACGGCGATGAAATTTCACTCAAGCTCGAGAAGGGCTCCTACGATCTGCAATGGTATAACCCGCGAAAGGGCGGCGATATGCAGAATGGAGCAGTCGAGAGCATTAGGGCCCGATCGAAGGGCGAGTACTCGTTAGGAATGCCGCCGGAAGCCGACGGTAAGGACTGGGTGGCCCTTCTCACGAAGAAGTAAGAGCACGACAGGCATCTTGGAGACGACGAATGAGCAAGATTTCACGTAGATCGATGGCGGCCTCATTGCCCGCGCTGTTGGCCGGTGCGGTCGCGGCAGACGCGGCGGAGCCTCTGCCGTCCGCGATAGTCAACGTCAATGACGCAACACTCCGGCAGAAGGGCGGCGTCACCACAGGGCGTCTGTTCTTCGAAGGCATGACGCACGAGAATATCCGAGTCGAGCTGCACGAAACGATTCTCACCGCCGGCAAGGCCCCTCACGCGCCCCACCGTCACCTTCGTGAGGAAATGTTGATCGTAAAGGAAGGCAAGTTGAAGGTGGAGATAGAAGGCGAGGAAACGAAAGAAGTAACCGCCGGCGGCGCAGCCTATGTGGCCTCAAACAAGATGCACGGCTGGACGAATGCGGGCGATTCCACGGCAACCTACTTCGTCGTCGAGATTGGAAACGACGGCTAGGTCCTGGCCGAGGCGCGCCCGGGGGAGCTAGTCCAAGTCTACGCTCCGGCCTTGCTCAGCCGAGAGATACGCCGAATAGATCACGTTGACGCAATCCACCGCGAGATCGATGCTCGCGCGAGGTTCGCGGTCGTCCCGGATGGCGCCCACGAAATCCTCGATCTCCTGTGCAAATCCGCGGAACCAATCTTCATCGCAACTCGGACGATTCCAGCCGGCCTTGGTCTCGAGTTTCTCCGTGAAGTACTCGTCGCCGAATGTCGTCGGGTCCGCGGCGTATGTCTCGACGGCATCGTTGGAGGTCATGTTGGCTTTGATGACGCCGTCAGTCATCATGGCCGTCACGCGCGTGTTCAGACCGCCGAGGCCCGCATCGCTCACAAGCACAACAGCGCGCGAACCGTCTTCAAAGCGGATCGTCACATTGGCCCAGTTCTCCACGTCGACCGGATCCGAACTGATCCATTGATGAGCGCCGGCCGCTCGGGCGCGATCGGAGGCTTCCGTGTGAATCAGGTCGGCGGTGTCGGCCATCACCGACACGGGGCGAATTCCTCGTCCCAGGCGCTGCTCCCCCTCCCACTGTTTGAGGTGCAGGCAGGCGCCGACGGAATGCGCGCCCATCCTCAAGAGAGCGCCGCCTCCGGTCGACTTCCATTCGCGGGAAAACATCGAGTTGGATCCCGAGTGATTCTCCTCCGCACGGAGTTCCAAAATCGATCCCTTGGACGCGGCCATGAGTTTCCGCATCTTGACGATCGGCGGCGAATAGACCCAGTTCTCGGCGTAGCAGAACCGCACCCCTTTACGACGTACCGCCTCGCGGACCGCTTCTGCATTCGCGCGCGCACCGTCGCGCATGCGGGAGCGAGGCACATGGAGGCCGACGGGCTCACGATCACCGGGCTCCCCGAAGTAGCCGGTGAGCGGCTTCTCCATGATGATGTGCTTGCCTGCTTCGGCCGCCCGGATCGCGATCTCATGATGCAACGCCGGCGGAGTGCAGACGTCGATCGCATCGATATCCTTCCTCGCGAGAAGTGCGTCGAGATCATCTGTCGCGAAACCCACGCCTGTATCTCGTGCAAAGGATTCGGCGCTCTCTAGTGTGCGCGCACATACGCCCCTGATCTCGACCCGGCCTGGAGGCAGGTTCTGATAGTTCGCATAGTGCATGCGCGCGCCCCAACGCGCGCCGACCATGCCGATCCCTAGGGACGTCGTCTCGTTGTTCATTTAGAAAACCTTCTGGCTGCGGCCATATGATCCAGACTTGAGCTCTGATGTGCGAGGCGGTCGTAGCTGCCTCTGACTGGAAGTACGTCGGGCGGTCAGGGCTCCTATTGAAGACGCACCCGTATTTCCGCGCCTTCATCAAGCCGCAGTTCGGAGCCCGTGGTTCGCAGTTCGCCGTTTTCGAGCGTCATAGGCCGTTCTCCGTCGTCCACCGACTTGTGGCCCTTTGAGTTCACCCAACTCACGACTTCCGTTTGCAGGGGCGTCGTTTCTCCTTTGTAGACGAGCCTGTCGAACCGTAACACCAAGGAGCCTCCCGGCGTCGATGAAACCTTTTCGATTTCGCCTTCGAGATACCCATTGAGCAGCGTCTCCGGAGAGATCATTGCAGCACGAATAGGATCGCCAACCTTGCTGGATCGTGAGTTGACCGGCGTGCTCAGCTTCGACAGGTAGGTTTGGGCTCGGGTCGACCGCCGGACCAGTACGGCCCAATCTTGATCCTGCTGGTTGGGCGCCTCTCCCAGCACCCTCTTGCCGCCGGACGCCACTGACCGGACCGTGCCGTCCTGCAGCGATCCCCCATGACGGGGGTCGAACCACTTGACCTCAAACGCACCAGATGCCGCAGTCAGATCCAGTTCCGCCGTGCCGCCTTCGGGCAGATAGACGGCGTAGACCTCGCCGGGTTTGGCAAACACCCAGTCGCCGGAATCCGGTGTGAACTCATCGGCGTGGCGCATTTGATGAAACGGCAGATAGTTTGTGAAGAACTCATGGGCATAGCGCTGCAGATCCCAGAAATGGTCTCGGCTGCGCCAGTCTTCCATGTCCAAGTCGCTATTTGGGTATTTGTATCCGAAAAAGAATACACTGCCCGATCCACCCGCCATGAGGTTGCCCCAGATCGATTTCTTACGAATGATGTCGTGCCAGTAGTCGTCGGCGTCGGGCAACACTCCGGAGCTGGTGGGATTGATCTCGATCACGCCCACCAGCCACTTGTGTCCCGCTTCGGCGGAGACGTCCACCCATTTTTGGGTCTGCTCGTGCGTGTTCTCCGGGTCGTGCTGCATCGCCGTACCGTCAAAGAGCGGAAAGCCGGCGAGACGGCCGTACGTCTTATCGTCTGGAAGTAACTCGCCCTTCCATTGCACGTACTGGATGGGATGCTTCCAAGGATCTAAGGCTTTGATGTATTCACAAATGTCCTGAATATCCTGAGCCGTGTAATAGCGCCAGCGGTCCATTTCCTCAGAGAGGTCCCACAGCAGGGCGTGATGGTGAGCAAAACGCGCAATCAATTCGCGGTAATAGACCTTGCGCAGCGGGGTCATCTTACCCAGGATCTGCTCGTTCTCTTCCTCCTGCGTAATAAGCATCAATTGGAGCCCGAGCGTATCCATGTGCGAGAGGACGATCTCCCACTGGGCGAGCTTCGATACGTCGTACCGGGCTCGCTCTTCGTAGCTCGTCCAAGGGTAAATCTCGCGCCCGTCGCCGCCGACGTTCATGGTCACCGTGTAGAACGTGTTCATTCCTTTGGCGGCGAGATAGTTCAAAGCTCCGATGATGCCCTTACCCTGATCGCCTTTCCAAACAGGATCACCGGGCTTCCAATCTCTGATGTGCGGCTCATAGCGATGGAGCCCGTCGCGGAGTCGATTCCCCGCGCCGCCGTGGTCGACCGTATCATCGAAGCCCGCGTAAGCCAGGAAATTCTCGGGGCTCTGCGCGCCGGCCTGGATAAAATACTTCCCCGATCCTCGATAGCGCGCATAGTGCTCGTCGGCGTAGGCCAGCATGCCCTGCGCACGATGATCCCGGCCGGTCTTGTCGGAGGCGGCGATGGTCAACGTTCCCGTAGTTCCGTCGGGCGCGATGGGACGCCCCTCGTTCGGGTCCAAGCTAGCGGCTATCTCGCGGCCGGTGCGGAATGAAACCGAGTAATCCCAAGCGCCGGTTTCGTCGGGGACAAAGTGAACCCGCCATTTGTTGCCGCTCTTGGCGCTGGTCTCGGCAGCATCGCCGTCGGCGGCGAAGTAGCCGGGGATCACGTACTTGGCCGAGCCCTTGGTGAAGGTGACGTTCAGGCGGTAGTCGAAGAAGGGGTTCGGTTCGGCGGACTCGCTGGTGGACGGGCCGTCGAACGTCAGCGTCACGTCATGCCACTGCTTGAGTTCGCCGGTTACCGACTGCGCGGATACAACCGCACAAGCGGTAAGAATCAGACAGATTACTCTCACAAAGAACCTCCCAGTCGCCGAAAGCGATCAGACGCCCACCAGATCTCGAAGCGTCCGGCGATCACGGGCAATCGCCTCCACGCACTCACGCTGCTTGCTGCGATCGCGATGATCGACGTGCTCCATATGCAGTGAGATTGGCGCGCCGCTCGGCGCCTCCGCACTCACCATGTCGATCAGCGCCGGATCGACTTGCCCAGTTCCCAAGGGTACATTGAGCGCCGGCCGACCGTAGACCAGCTCATAGGCATAGTGGATCCGATCGCTCTCAACAGTCGAGTAGCCTTCCAGCCGGCGCGCCAGCGCCAAAGCGCGATCATGCGGCTGCTGGCCGTTCAGTAGTGAGAAGACTTGCGGGGTGACTGTGGTGGAATCACGCCATTCGCAACTCAGGTCTGCGCTGGGCTTGTTGAACACTTCTAGAAATGGGTTCGACAACCCGCGCATGCGGAAAGCATAGAGAGTTCTCCTGTGTCTGTCCTGCGGAAACGGGGAGGGCTGATAGGCCGGCCCGACGCTCGTCTGCAGGTAGCGGGGCTGCATCGCTGCCTCCAGATTGATTTCAGGAAAAACTGGAGTGCCCCCCACCGCCAAATTCAGCTCGCCGGTTGCTGACAGCATGGCGTCGCGAATTTTTTCCGCGTGCAAGCGACGGGGCGGATACGCGGCCAGCGATGCTCCGTCCGGATCCCGTTCAGACAGCATCTCTGGTCTGGAATGACGGGCCGAACGGCGATAGGTCTCGCTGGTGACGATCAGACGGTGAAGCTTCTTGATCGACCAGTCATTGTCAACAAGCCAACCGGCCAGAAAGTCCAACAGCTTCGGATTCGACGGCTTTGCGCCGGTACTTCCGAAGTTGCTTGGCGTTGCTACGATCCCCTTTCCCGAAAAATGCTGTTGCCAGATTCGATTGGCGATCACGCGGGCGGTCAGGGGGTTGTTTGCGTCCGCAATCCAGCGCGCCAGATGGAGACGCTCCGACTCACCCTCGCCCTGCCCCGGTGCGAACGGATGGCGCGCAAGCGATTCGACGCACGATAGAGCCCCCGCCGAAACTCTTTCGCCGGGAGACTCCAGCGACCCGCCCGTCAGGATGTGAACTGGGTCGTTCTTGAGCTCCGTCTCGCTTTCAGGGATCGCATTCCGGTCGTTCTTGGAAAAGTAATCATTCGGGGGGCCGGTGTAGACGGTGTAGGCGACCGGTTCAAAGCGCTGCAAAAATCTCTGGAAGTGCTTTCTCCGAACGGGAAGCACCGCCAAAATCGTGATCTCTTGGGCAGTGAGGCCGATGTTCTTCGGTGGGCGCTGCTCTTCCGGCAAGCTTCTAAATAGAGATTCGTACGGTCCGTGACCGCCGCCTTCCTTGAACTCGAAGCCTGACGCATCGACGCCCTGCTCTCGAAGCCAATCAATGCCTGCGTCAAACCGCTTGCGTGCGATGCGGTCGATCTCAGTGTTGAGGAGCTTGACCTCCCTGTCGACACGCTCACGCTCCGTGGTCCCATCGGGAGCCACCTCGTCGGGAAGGAACGGCGCCTCGATCTCCGCTTGGTTGGTCTCCCCGAACGCCGCCATGATCGAGTAGTAGTCGCGCGTCGGGATCGGATCGAACTTGTGGTCGTGGCACTTCGCACACCGCAAAGGCTGCCCGAGAAAGACTTCCCCCACATGGTTGACGACGTCGTCGAGAAACTGCAGTCGGACCACGGCCGGCGGATTCATGTTGGTGGCCTCCCACGGTCCCATCCGCAAGAACCCAACCGCGATCGCCGCCTCGCTGTCGCCGGGCGCGAGTTCATCACCGGCAATTTGCTCGAGGACAAATTGATCGTAGGGCTTGTCCGCGTTGAAACTCCGGACAACGTAGTCGCGGTAGCGCCACACTCCCGAGCGCTCGAAATCATTGGAACCGCCACTGGTATCGGCATATCGAGTGACGTCCAGCCAATACTGAGCCTGACGTTCTCCATAGTGCGGGCTAGCGAGCAGGCGGTCCACCAGTTGGGCGTAAGCATCGCTTGGGCTCCGCTCCCAAGCTTGAAGAAAATGCCGGATCTCTTCTGCCGTAGGAGGTAGTCCGGTCAGATCGAACGTGATGCGTCGTATCAGAGTTCTGGGATCAGCCTCGGGGGCCGCCGTGATCTCCCGTTGCCGTAGCCCCTCGTCGACAAGCGCGTCCACCGGATGTCCCGCGACCGGCGCGGGCGTCGGTTCGATCGGCAGGTAGGCCCAGAGATTCCGCGGCTTGTAGCGGCGGGACAACCAATCATCCGAGAGGGCGCCGGATAACTTCACCAGAACCCCTTGGTCGGTCACCTCTCGCTCGCGCTCGGCCACTCGGATCGCTTCCTGAGTCTCCTCGTCTGGCCATGGTGCGCCTGCGTTGATCCAGTCGCGAATCTTCCAGACCTGCTCTCGGGAGAGCCGGTCATTCTCCTTCGGGGGCATTCGAAGGCGGACGTCGTCCCAAGTCAGCGCTTTGTAGAGCAGGCTGCCCTGCGCCTGGCCTGGCTTCAAGACCGCCGCTTTGGAAGTTCCTCCCGCGAGCATCGCTTCACGAGACGTTAGATCGAGACCGCCCAGGCTGAGGTCGCCGCCGCCGTGGCAGGCAAAGCACTTCTCGGCCAGCAATGGGCGGACCTCGACGGTGAAAGTACGCTCCCAATCCTGTTGAGAAAGAGCCGCTTGCTGAGCGAACAACGCCGCCGTAATAACAACTGCAACTCTCATCCGCCGACCTACCCGAAGCGCGCGTATCGATATCGCGGGCAAGGAAAGGTTTGCATACAGGAATGATCTGTGTCAATTGGCGCGGCAAAGGAGTGACCTGGGACCCAGAAGGTCTCGTTCCAACGCCATGCGCTCTCCGCCATGAAGAATGAAACCACAGATCTGTTGACACAGGTTCCCTAGATGAGCGAGCATCGTCATCGCCTTGGGGGACGATCGCGCTCCAGCGACCTCTCGGAATAGATCCGGGTGATATCGCGATTTGGCTACAATTTTGTATACAAAACTGTAGCCAAATCGACCCGGGCGAGAGGCGCGGCCATGTCTAACGCGCGGCGTCCTCAGGTTTGACTGAAGGGAGGGGTGGAAAATGGACCGACGTAGATTCTTGAAGAGCGGCGCACTGATCGCCGCCCCACTGCTGGGGTCTGAGTCGCTCCTCACCTCCGGTTGTTCAAGCACCAAGACCGAACTCGACCAATACGGTGGCTGGACCGGCATCCAAGGCGAGAAGACCGGATTCTTCCACCTGGAGGAAATCGACGGCCGCAACTGGTTCATCACGCCGGACGGCAACGTCTTCTTTCCCGTCGCGCTGAGTCATCTTCTGACTGGAGAGAGCTACACCGCCGCCACCGCACTGTTTGGCGACGACAAGGAAGCTTGGATTCGCGATTCGCTCGACAAGGCCCGGGCGATGGGTTTCAACTGCGCCCTCGGCGGCGCTTCCAGTCCGGAACGCAATCTCAACGGGTTTGTCGACATTGAGTTGGCCGAGAGTATTTTCCGGGAGGAAGGGTTTCCCTACGCCGCCGGAGTGATCTTGCTCAAGCACCCGTGGGAATTCGTCGAAGGCGAAACACTGCCCGATATCTTCGAGCCCAGCTACAAGGAGCTCATCGAGTCCCGAGCTGAAGCTGTCTGCCCGAAGGTCAAAGACGATCCGCTGATGATCGGTTACTACTACGGCTTCGGCGCGTTCAACCATTCCGACGAATGGATCAACCACCACCTTTCTCTTCCACCCGGCAGCGCCGGCCGCAACGCCTTGGTCGACCTACTTTCCCAGCGCTACGAGGGTGACGCCGAACGCTTCAACGAGATCTACGGCTCCTCCGTGAAGGCGATCGAGGACTTCAAAGAGAAGGATGTGCTCGCCTACCCCAAAGCCTTTGAAAGAGCGAACTATCCCGAAGTGGGCAAAGATCTCGATCCGACCCAAATGGCGGATTACGAGGCCATCCTCTCGCACATGGCCATCACGCTCTACGCAATGGCCAATGAGGCCGTGCGCCGTTGGGACAGCAACCATCTCATCCTGGGATCGTTCATCAAGGAGTGGGCGTTGAACGGCGAGTCCTGGAAGGCTGTGGCCCCCTACGTCGATCTCATCTCGCCCCAGCACGTCAATCGGGACATTTCGCTCAATGCTTTGTCCGACGCTGCTGGGCTACCGATGATCGTCTCGGATGAGGATGCGGGATTCCACTACCCGGGCAACACGGGAACGCTGTACAACGGCGTCGAGTCCCACGACGCTCGCGGCGAAATCTACAAGGCGAACCTGATGCGCCACTACAAGGACCCTCAGGTCACAGGCGTCACCTACTGTGCGTGTATGTACGACCAGGACGGGGCGACTTTGAAAAAGAATAATCAGAACGGCTACATCGACATGCAGGGCAATCCCCGCGAAGGCCTGATCGCCATGGTGACCCAGATCAACCGCGAGGTCTACACGCACACGCCTCACCCGGGTACGCGTGAAGAGATCCGCTCATTGGAAAAGGCCCTCTTTGAGACTTGGGACAAATACAAGCAGACGCGCAACTAGCCGGGCGGCGGCCAGGAATGAGGGAGCAGGTACGCATATGACGGATCGACGAGCGTTTCTTCGCACCGCGGCGGCAGCCGTACTGACCACGGCAGCGACCTCGCGCGCCACGGCGGCAGCGACCGGCTACGTTCGGGTCGAACAGATAGACGGTATCTGGTGGTTCATCGGCCCTGACGGCAAAAAATTCATCAGTATGGGCGTGAATCATATCGAGCCGCACCTTTGGCTGGCGCCCTACAACAAGGCGGCCACCTTGAAGCGATACGGCGCGGACATGGTCGGCTCCGACGGTCACTTCAATACCAACGGCACAGCCGCTCGGAAGTGGATCGACCGGCAAGTGGAGATCTGCGAAGACCTGCACTTCAACACCTTCGCCAAACACACGCATCCAACCATTGACCCCAAGCTTTACCAAGACAGCATCTACTACATCGCCTCGCTCGAGACGGCGCCGCTCGGCGGATGGAGAGAACGCAATGGTGAAGGTCCGCGACCAGACATTTTCTCGCCCGAATTCGAACACTTCGTTGAAGGCCGAGTGCGCGAGGTCTGCGGTCAACACAAAGACAGCCGCAACCTACTGGGCTACCTGTATACCGACATCCCGAGTTGGCTGCTAGGACGAGGGGAAAAGCAGACCTATCCCTGGGTCAACGCCATCGTCGGACTCGGAGAGCATTCGGCGGGAAAGCTGAAGTGGATCGAGCACTTGCGCGGACGCTATGACAGCGCCGAGGCCTGCGCCAAAGTCTGGGGGTTGCCGATCAGTCCGACCTACGGCCTCCAGTGGGAGCAGATGGGTCGCCTCACCCGGTGGTCCGATCCGGTCGACGCCGTCAAAGCCCGCCAAGACATGTTCGCGTTCCTGCCCGTGCTCGCTGATCGCTGGTACGGCCTTCATCGCGAACTCGTTCTCAAGCACGACCCGAATCACCTGATTCTCGGCGACAAGAACCTCATCCAGAACTACTATCCCTTCTTGATTCCCGCACTCAAGAAATATGTGGATGTCGTCGCTATTCAAGCGTATGGCCGCTGGTCGCACGACGGACCGCTGACACAGTCGATCTACGAACAGATCGGAAAACCAATCTTCAATGGCGATGGTTCTCATAGTTTTGTGAATTCCCATCAACAGAAGTGGGGAGCAAAGGGCTTCCGAACCGAGGCAAAGAGCCTCGAGGAGGTCGCGGCTTTCTATCGCGAGACGCTCGAAGGCATGATGTCCGCGCCGTATATGGTCGGCTGGCACCACTGCGGGTACTTAGAGCAGTGGGACGAGGCTGAGCGAGGCGACTCGCCCCGCAACGAGAACGGCTTCATGGATCCCTTCGAGCGCTATCACACGGTTTGGACGGACGTGATTCGGGAATCGAACTCCATGGTCGAAGCGTGGCACCGCCAGGCTAAGTAGTTGGCGCGACGAGATGGGAGAACGGAAATATGGACCGACGTAGATTCTTGAAGAAGAGCCTGCTGGCCGCCGGCCCAGTGCTTGGGGCCGAACTGCTCCTCACCTCCGCCTGCTCGAGCGGCGAACCCGAGCTCGACCAATACGGCGGCTGGACTGGCCTGCAAGGAGAAAAGACCGGCTTCTTTCATCTGGAGGAGATCAACGGCCGCAACTGGTTCATTACGCCAGACGGCAACGTATTCTTCCCTGTGTCGATGAGTCATCTGCTGTCGGGAGAAAGCTATACCGCGGCCACGAGCTTGTTCGGAGACGACGATGAAGCTTGGACTCGCGATTCGCTCTCCAAAGCAAAGGCCATGGGCTACAACTCGTCTCTCGGCGGCGCCACTAGCCCAGAACGTAACCTCAACGGGTTTGTCGACCTTGAGTTATCGGAGCAAATCTTTCGAGAGGAGAAGTTCCCCCAATGCCGCCGGCGTGATTCTGATGAAGCACCCCTGGGAGTTCGTCGAGGGCGAGACATTGCCGGACATTTTCGAACCGGCCTACAAGCAGCTCATCGAATCCCGAGCCGAGGCCGTCTGCCCCAAGGTCAAGGATGACCCGTTGATGATGGGCTACTACTACGGCTTCGGCGCGTTCAACCGCTCCCCTCAATGTGTGAATAACCATCTGTCTCTACCACCGGGCAGTGCCGGCCGCGACGCATTGGTCGACCTGCTCGCCGAGCGCCATGGCGGTGACGCTCTATGAGATCGCCCATATGGCCATCCGCCGCTGGGATACCAATCACCTCATCTTCGGATCGTTCATCAAGGAGTGGGCCCTAAGCGGCAAATCGTGGAAAGCCGCCGCCCCTTATGTCGACATGATCGCGCCACCGCACGTCAACGAGAACATATCCATCAATGCATTGGCGGACGCTGCGGGGCTCCCGCTGATTGTGTCGGACGAAGAGCCTGGGTTCTACTACCCCAACAACAAGGGCAGAGTATACCGAGGCGTCGAGTCACACGACGCACGCGGCGAGATCTACCAGGCGAACCTGATGCGGCACCATAAGGACCCTCAGATTTTGGGAGTCACCTACTGCGTCAACTTGTACGATCAGGACGGCGAAAGCTTGAAGAAGAATCAGGAAGCCGGGTACTACGACATCGAGGGCAATCCCCGCGAGAAGCTAATCAAGATGGTGACCGAGATCAACCGCGAGGTCTGCACTCACACCCCGCACCCGGGGACGCGTGAGGAGATCGGCGAGTTAGAGCGAACCCTTTTTGACCTCTTGGGACAAGTACCAGCAATAACCCAATATCTGCGCAATTGAAGATGGGTACCGCCATGACAAATCGAAGAACATGGATCGAGGTTCAGGTATGACAACGCCATCCAGGCGCGACCTACTTTGTATGCTTGCCGGTTCCGGGCTGCTCCCCGCTTCGGCCTCAGCGGCGACCGGCTTCTTCCGTACAGGCAAACGCAAAGACCGACTCTGCCTGTTCGACCCGGACGGTGGACCGTTCTTCTCCATCGGCATGAACCATATCGACTCAGCCGCGTTGCGCTCTGACGAGACCTGGGAGCGTGAGTTCGGCAACGACACCGAGCGCTGGCTGCGTTTCGTCCATGAAGATCTCGTTAGCTGGGGCTTCAACAGCGTCGGCTGGACACAGGAGTACGTGGTCATCAATAGCCAACATCAGCGTCATTCCCGCAGTTTCACGCCGGAGGAATACCGCCAGCTCGATCTTCCCTACGGCCACCTGCTCCCTTTCATCGAGTCCCACCAGTGGGAAATCGAAACCCGGCTTCCGAAGATAGACTCGAAGGAATTCGCGGAATGGTGTGACTATGTGGCCCGCGATCAGTGCTCTCGCTTGCGCGAGGACAAGAACCTGATCGGCTACTTCTACACCGATTGTCCTGTTTGGGTCCACACCCGCAAGGTCAATGAATGGCGGGGAGCCATTTTTGACGCCAATGAACTCAAGACCGAGTCCGGCCGCCGTGAGTTGTCACGTCTCGCGACCCACTACTATCGGACTCTCCATGACGCCATCCGGCGCTACGACCCGAACCATCTCATTTTTGGGGACCGGTACGAGGCCCGCGCGCCGTTGCCGGAAGAGGTTGTTAAGGCCGCGCTGCCCTTCGTCGACGTCCTGAGCTTTCAGTGCTTCGCTCCGCCGGCGGAGATTGAATCCACACTCACCCGGTGGGCCGATTTCTCGGGCAAACCGGTGTTGTTGGCCGACGCGGTCCATTGGGCAAAACCTTTCACTCCCGTTTGGCCTCCTCCCGAGGACCGCGCTCACGACACCGCCGCCTACACGGAAACGCTAAACCGCTTGCTGGATATCCCGTCTTGCGTCGGCTATCACCTTTGCGGCGCGTACCTGAAGAACAACGCACGGCGCTACGGTTTTCGGAACGCGCGCAATCAGCTCGAGAGCCACGTGCCCGAAACGACCCGCGCCAACCGCGCCGCCACGACTCGCTTCACGAAGGAGACCGACTAGAGCCTGTACTCTCGATGTCCGTGTCGCGAATGCGTGGGGAGAGAAGAGCTTTCGAGCGCAAGCAAAGAGTCTCGAGGAGCCCGCGGGTCTGCTCTCGACCTAGTCCTACTCTCAAAACACGGCGATCGGGTTGAGCGGCGAACCGGTCCCTTGACCGACCGGAATCGGCGCCGCGGTGATCAAGAACTCCCAACGTTTCCGTGCGCGCGCCGCCTCGGCAAGGGCTTCGAGGTCGCAGCCGTCGAGGATGGGCGTGCCCATCGCGACCAGCATCATTTGGTGAATCGGTTGGCCAACGCCCTCCACGCCGGACGGCATCACGTCGCTGATGACGTCGGAGCCAATCATGGCGATGTCGCGATCATGAAACCATTTCGCGGTCGAGGCATGGAGCCCCGCCCAACCCTCGCCGCGTCTCCCGGCTCCTTGCGCGTCGCGGCGCTTCCAGCGTCCGGTATAGATGAAAACGACGTCTCCTGCTTCGACTTTGACGCCAGACATCTTCTCCCATGCATCGAGGTCAGCGGGATAGATCGGCGTCCGGGGCTCCAGCCAATCCACTCCTTTGAGGTACGGGATGTCGATGAGCACGCCCTTCGTGAAGATGCCGTCCTTGTAGTTCGTCACCGCCAAGTGCGGCGCGCCCTGCTCGTTGACCTCGGCCATTTCAAAGCCGTTGTAGCTCTTGCCCGCGAAGGACATGTGGGCGAGCGTGTCGAAGTGGGTATGGGCCAAACCGTGATATTCCACCGAATACTCGTCGGCGACGAACTGGCCCCCGCTTTCACCGGTCTTCAGCATCTTGTGGCCGAACGGACGGGGGTTGTCCGGCGCGGGTTCTTTCTCTACCACGCGCGCGAGTGAGACGGAGAAACCCTCGGTCACCAGGGCCGCAGCTGCTATCCGCTTGGCGGGCGTAATTAGATTGACAGAGCCGCGCTGATCTTCGTCGCCCCAGCGTCCCCAGTTGGAGAGTTCGGCCATCCAACCATCGACCGTTTCTTTGGTGACGGATTCCTGCGGACTGCCGACGATAGCGACGCTAGCGAACACCAATACAGCGAGAACGCGATGTCGCATGGGTCGCAATCCTAGCACGCGAACATCCCGACAACTCAGTACTCGCCCTCGCCGATTGACCCGGTCGCCTGCGAAGACACCTCTCAACGGTCGCCACACGTCGGTCCTAATGACCCAAGACGTGTACAGCCACTTGGAGGACGACGGGAGTGCAGCGGCTCAAATTGGGGCGTATGTTTGGCCTGAAGAGACCGCACATACTGCGCAAACGGAACCCTTAATGGAACCCCAGCTGAAAGCCGTTGAAGCTAAGTTGTTGGAAGAGTTGGTCGGGCTGCCGAGATTTGAACTCGGGACCTCTTCCACCCCAAGGAAGCGCGCTACCAGGCTGCGCCACAGCCCGACTCTCGACCATTGTACCTTGGCGGCTCCCGCCAATGTTGGAGGCCGAGAGCGAGGCGGCCCAGCATGCTCCTCCCGCCTCGATCTCTTCTAGACCTTGCGCTCGCGACCTTCCCAGTGCGGCTCTCGCAACACTCGCTTCAGCACCTTTCCGCTTGGGTTCCGCGGCAAAGCGTCGAGCCATTCCACGGACCGAGGGATCTTGTACCCTCCCAAGTGTTCACGGCAAAACTCGCCGAGCGCCTCGGCATCAGGACGATCCTCTCCTTTACCCACGATCACGGCGTGGATCGTCTCTCCCCACCTCTCGCTGGGGACGCCGATCACGGCCGCATCAGCGATCGCAGGGTGTTTGAACAGCACCTCTTCCACCTCGCGTGGATAGACGTTCTCGCCCCCGGAGACGATCATGTCCTTCATCCGGTCTTGGATGAACACGTACCCTTCCTCGTCCATCGTCGCGGCGTCGCCCGTGTGCAGCCAACCGCCCCGCAGCGTCTCCTTGGTTGCGCGTTCTCGTTTCCAGTAGCAGCGCATCAGTTGCGGCCCGCGTGCGACGATCTCGCCCATCGTGCCGAGTGGAACCTCTTCATCACTCGCGTCCGCGATATAGAGGTCCGTGGCCGCGACCGCACGTCCGGCCGAAAGCAAGAGCCCGCCCTCTCCGGCGAGTCCCCGTCGATGATCCTCGGGCGTCAGCAGCGTCAGGATCGGGGACGACTCCGTCATGCCGTACCCCTGGAAGAAGTCGCAGTCAAACACCTCCAGAGCACGCCTCAGCACTTCCTCCGCGATCACCGAACCGCCGTAGCCAATGCAGCGCAACCTCGGATAGCTCGCCTGATCCACGCCTGGAACCGCCACGCACGCTTGGATGATGGCCGGGACCGCCATCAGCATTCCCACGCCGTCGTTTTGCAGCGACTGGACCGTTGCTTGAGGATCGAAGTCGCGATGCAGCAAGAACGACTCGCCGTAGGCGACGCCGTTGAAGAGGATGCACGCTGCAGCAATGTGATAGAGAGGCGGAGCCAACAGAATGCGTCCGCGTAAGCCGTCCCTCGTCGAGGGTGCGAACTGCGCCACGTTCGAACACGCCGAATGATGCGTGAGCACCGCGCCTTTCGGTCTTCCGGTCGTGCCGCTCGTGTACATCTGGATCACGTCGTCCGTTGACTTGACGCTGCTCTTCGGATGCTCCTCCGACGCCTTCCCGGCCCAATCCGAGAGCTTGGGCGTCCCCGACGGCGCGTCCGCTCCCAGCGCAACAAGCGCTTGAACGTCCGCAAGGTTCTCAACCACCGGCATCAGCGCGTCGCAAAATTCTCCGTCCGCAAAGACGAGTTGCGCATCCGCGTCGTCCAAGATGAACTGCCACTCCGGAGCCGCCAGGCGGTAGTTCAGCGGCACGGGCACGACACCAGCCTTAGAGGCCGCGAAGTAGATCAGCGCGTACTCAATCGAGTTCTTGGCGACGAGGCCAAACCGGTCGCCTTTCTGGAGCCCCGCTCCCAGCAACGCATTGGCGATGCGGTTCGTAGCTCGCCGCGCCTCTCCGTAGGTCAGCGATCGGTCTCGCTCCGCTACAAATTCCGCATGCGGAGTAGTCCGTCCGTAGAAGTCCAAGAAGTCGTGTAGAAGCACCCGTCATCCCCCGTGCGTCGGACAGCCCCGACGTCGTTGGCGGATAGGGTACCAGCAGATCTCTATTCGACTTCACGGACAGCGTACTTCCCGCGCTTCCAAACTCGCGGCGTGAAAGTCTTCCCTGCGATCCGCAACGTGTACACGACCTCGCCCGTGTCCTCATTCACTACCTGGATCACGGGATTCTCGTTTTCGGACGTGAACTCGGGCAGTTCAATCGGCGCCGCGCTCATGCCGTTGTCGGTTTGCTCGATCGTAATCGGCCAGCCGGGGTAGGGCTTTGCATCCGAGGCGCTCGCGTCCACCCAGCGGGGCCAATTCGCAAGCTCAATCGTTCGGTCCGCACGACGGAATTTGATGATGCCGTACCCCGGCGCCCGGTGGTTCAGAGCCGTCGGCTCAATCCCGTTCGCCTCCGGATTCGAGACCGCATGCACCGTCATTCGGTTCCCGAAGCCGTCCCGATACTCGCCCGTATACTTCGGAGCCCCGTCTTCGTGGTTGCCCCCTTCATTCGGCGGGAACCATCGCCGCGGCCAAATATTAGCGACCGAAGGCACGCAGATCGCCCAGCTTCCGTCGTTGTAGTCCTCCACGCCGTACTGGATCGTCGAACCTAGGTGCTGGTCGCCGGCGATGTGAAACGCCAGTCCCTTCCGCATTCGCCGTATCGCCGCGTCGCGGCCCGATTGCGGCCAGCCGTTCGAGTCATGGTCGGCGACGGGCGCCTCGCCCTGCGCATACTCGCCCGGCGCATTCACCTTCAATCCCGGCGTCACTGCGTCTGTCCGTACGCCGTTCGGCAGCGTCGCCAGGTTGTTGAAGATCGTCTGCGAGATCACCGACTTCATCCACACGCCCTCGGACCAGTCCTCGGCCCAAGCGTCCAGAAAGTCGAGTTGCCTCTGGCCTAGCAGGACCGCGCCTTCCACGTCGCCGTCGCGTACCGCGTTCCAGTTCGGGTTCTGCGCCCAACCGTTGACGATCTCCGCCTTTGGCATCAGCACCCTCGGCGCCGACTTCCACTTACGATCCTCGATGACCGCGAAGCTGACTCCGCCCACGTTCAAGTCGGTATAGCCCACGGCGATCCCTTGCTCAATCGGCGTCGGGTCGTATCCGTCGGGCAGATTCCCCAATTGCGTCCGCATCACCACGTGCACGAACTGCGCATCCATGGTGTAGCCGCCCTGATCCTGCCCGGGCTGCCCGTACTCGGTCGCGTGCGGTCCGCCGGCGCCCCAGATGTTGCCTTGATAGACGTCGTGGTCGTCCGGCAGCGCTACCGAGGGAATCTCTTTCAGCAGGTCGCGGTATTCCCAACCGAAGATGTACCACTTGCGCAGGTAGTCGAGAATCGCCACGTCCACCGGGTCCCGGGTGATCCCGTACTCGCCAACGCGCTCGTAGATGTTGTCTCCGGTGAAGGCCAATAGGTCCGGGTCATGCACCCGTGTATTCCGGACGATGTCGCTGTGCGGGAACCCTAGATCGTTGTTCCCCGTGAAGGCCGCCACCACGATCTCTTCCTTATCTACAGGATCCTTTCGGATCGTGCCCTCGTAAATCGCGTCTTCCCACTTCACGCGATAGGGGACGTCCTTCGTCCCATCCCACCTTTCCTGTCGAAAGATCGCTGTCCGCGAGTCCGGTTCGATCTCCGCCGTCGCCATCTCTTCCCATCCGTCGTCCACCTTCACCTCAAGCGCGACGGTTTTCGAGCCGTCGTCCACCGGCGCCATCATCACGTTCATTTTCAGCACGCCTTCGTCGAGAGTCTGCATCGTGAAGAGGATCGGCCCGTACGCTCGCTCGGGAAAGGCGTCGATCTTCGATCCGGTCACCGCCAACTCGTCGAACCACGCTTGGACGTTGCCGCCGCTCTGCGTGTTCGCCTTTCCGACCCAGCCCGTCTCGCGGATCTCTTGCACAGGGGGCGGCGTCGCCGTCATTTCGCCCGAGTGCGATACCAGCGCAATGCCGCCCGTCAGCCAGTCGGGCGACACGTTGCGGGTGACGGATTGGCCGCCTGCCGAGAGCGTCACAATGTACTCGGAGTCCGCCGGTTCGGCGGTCAGCAGCAAGTCCATTTCGCCGAACTCGACTGTCGGAGCGTCCGGCTGCACTTCTCCAATAAACAGACTGCCGTCGGCTGCCACACCGGCGTTGACCCCGTATCCCCGCACGGCCGAGTCGCGATAGTCGTCGAAAGATCCACGGATGCCGACTCGGAACCCAGCGAATCCCTCATCCATTTCTCCTTCGCTCAGTCGCCCCATCCTCACGCTTAAGCGCAAGTCGCCTTCCCGGCTCGAGATCTCCCGGGTCAGTAGAAATACGTTTCGATCGCCGCCGGAGGCTATGTTCTCCAAGCGGCCGTTCCGCACCGCCCAGTCCTGTAGAGGATTGGCCCAGTAGTCCGCCCCCGCCCACGGACGGGAAGCGTCGTCAGGCCAGTCCCCTCGGAAGTCCGAGTCGGATCCGCCGCAGCCGATCGCCAGTGCGCAACAGAGAACGAAAACGTACTTTTTCATCACGGCCCTCTAGTGTAGCCGTCCTACACTGGTGTGAATGCGCCTCGGCCTCGTGCTTACGGCCGTCGCGTTGGGGTTCTTCGCCCTCACCGCGGCGCAAGTCGACCCCAACCGCTCCTATCACAGCATGCTGGCCCCCTGGCCGGATGCTGCTGAGTACGTCGATTTCGCCGTCAACTGGGTCGAGCGCGGCGAGCGCGGAATCCACATCGCAGGCGAGACGCACCCCTCGCGTTATCCTCCTGGCTATCCGGCGCTCCTCGCACTGGCCAATCAACTCGGAGTCTCGTTCCGCGATGCGCCGCTGCTGATCAACCGGTTCTTCGCGGCGGCGATGCTCCTTGGTCTCTTTGCGATGCTCGCCGTGCGCGGACGTCCTGTCGCCGGCGGCCTGGCCTCCCTCTTGCTGGCCGTCCAGCCTTCACTCGTCGTGCTCGCTCGAGGTCCGCTGAGCGAGGTCGCGTCCGCCGCCATGTTGCTGGCCGCCGCGTGGTACCTCTATCGCGCCTCTGAGACGGCCGATCTGCGCCGCTTCATCCTCGGCTCCTTCCTCTTCGGTCTCGCCGTCAATATTCGAGTCTCCAATGTCTTCTTCATCGGTATGATCGCCGCCGCCCTTTGGGCCGTTCCTGCCGTTTCGCGTCTGCGCCTGACGCTCGGCTCGGCGGGCGCCTTTCTGGTCGCGATTCTTCCCCTGGCCTGGCACAACACCGTGACCTTCGGAGCCCCCTGGCGCAACGGATACAGCTACTGGCTTCAGGCCCGGGGTGCGGTCGGCGACGCGTTCGGTTTCGAGAACCTTGTCCCGCAACTCTACATGCTGCTCGCCGAAGTCACCCAAACGGAAAGCCTCCAGACAACGGCTGGGCTCTTCGGCGCCGGGTCCTACGTCGCCCCGGCGTTCCTCTTACTGGTTGCCGTCGCCTTCATCGGCCCCCGCCCCAGCCTGCGTACCCTCGCCTTCCTCGCCGCCGGCCTAGCGGGATCGTCCGTCTTGCTCTTCTACTACTTCGCCGACTTCCGCCTCCACTTTGCAGCCCTCGTTCTCGTTGTCCCCTTCCTCGCCCTCCGCATGGAGACAGTCCTGCGCTCGGGCTCCGGAATCCGCCGCATTGCGACCGCCCTCCTCCTTGCGGTCGCCCTGCTCGGGTTCCCCGGTCGACGCAGCGCGCTCGAGGCGGCTGACATGATTTGGACGCCGCA
>Ga0070726_10001045_pt1 | contig 29642 bp, 24 predicted proteins | sample tdAd471_FD_67275 | JGI IMG/M metagenome (GOLD analysis project Ga0070726, IMG submission 67275) | Marine sediment microbial communities from the Atlantic coast under amendment with organic carbon and nitrate - tdAd47.1 | ecosystem: Environmental > Aquatic > Marine > Coastal > Sediment | place...
CGGCGGACTGATCGTGAAGGTCGGTTCCCGCATGTTCGACTCCTCCCTCCGCACGAAGCTGGACGGGATGAAGAATGCGATGAAAGAGGCGTAGGTCCATGGATATCCGGGCAGCAGAAATCTCTGCGATCCTCAAGGATCAGATCAAGAATTACGGTTCCGAGGCGAAAGTCTCCGACGTTGGTAGCGTGCTGTCCGTCGGTGACGGTATCGCACGTGTCTACGGCCTCGATGAGGTTAAGGCTGGTGAGCTCGTCGAGTTCCCGGGCGGCATCAAGGGCATGGCCCTCAACCTTGAGCGCGACAATGTTGGTTGCGTGATCTTCGGCGATGACCGGGGCATCAAGGAAGGCGACACCGTCAAGCGTCTGGGATCCATCGTCGACACCTCTGTCGGCAAGGGTCTTCTCGGCCGCGTCTGCGACGGTCTCGGTGAGCCGATCGATGGCAAGGGTCCGCTGAAGGACGTTGCTGAGCGCCGCCGCGTTGACGTGAAAGCGCCGGGCATCATCCCGCGTAAATCCGTTCACGAGCCGATGGCGACGGGCATCAAGGCGATTGACGCCATGATCCCGGTGGGTCGTGGCCAGCGCGAGCTGATCATTGGCGACCGCCAGACCGGCAAGACCGCCATTGCGATCGACACCATCCTGAACCAGAAAGCCATCAACGAAGGCGATGACGAGAGCGCCAAGCTCTACTGTATCTACGTCGCTGTTGGTCAGAAGCGTTCCACCGTTGCCCAGATCGTGAAGACGCTCGAGGAAAACGGTGCCATGGACTACACGATCGTCGTTGCGGCGACGGCGTCTGATCCGGCTCCGATGCAGTTCCTCGCGCCGTTCACCGCCTGTGCGATGGGTGAATATTTCCGCGATAACGGCATGCACGCCCTGATCGTTTATGATGATCTGTCCAAGCAGGCTGTTGCTTATCGTCAGATGTCCCTGCTGCTGCGCCGCCCGCCGGGCCGCGAAGCCTATCCGGGTGACGTCTTCTACCTGCACTCCCGCCTGCTCGAGCGTGCAGCCAAGCTGAACGAAGACAATGGTTCCGGTTCCATGACGGCCCTGCCGATCATTGAAACCCAGGCCAACGACGTTTCCGCCTACATCCCGACCAATGTGATCTCCATCACCGACGGTCAGATCTTCCTGGAAACCGACCTCTTCTACCAGGGTATCCGCCCGGCCGTGAACGTCGGTCTGTCGGTCTCCCGCGTGGGTTCCTCCGCTCAGACGAAGGCCATGAAGCAGGTTGCAGGCAAGATGAAGGGTGAGCTGGCTCAGTACCGCGAGATGGCGGCCTTTGCCCAGTTCGGTTCCGACCTCGACGCCGCGACCCAGCAGTTGCTGAACCGCGGTCAGCGCCTCACCGAGCTCCTCAAGCAGCCGCAATTCTCGCCGCTGTCCATGGAAGAGCAGGTTTGCGTGATCTATGCCGGTACGCGTGGCTATCTCGATGGCATCGCCGTCGGTGATGTGGGCCGCTATGAAGCGGACCTGCTGCGTCACCTGCACGCTGACAAGGCTGATCTCCTCGCGGCTGTCCGCAATGAGAAGAAGCTGAGCGATGACTCCGAGGCCAAGCTGAAGGCGACTCTGGACGCGTTCACGAAAAACTTCGCGTGAGCCTGATCTGGAACCCCTGACGAGGAGAGCCGAATGGCGAGCCTTAAGGACCTGAAAACTCGGATCGACAGCGTTAAATCAACGCAGAAGATCACGAAAGCGATGCAGATGGTGGCCGCTGCCAAACTGCGCCGTGCACAGGAAGCCGCAGAAGCTGCGGGTCCCTATGCCGAGCGCATGGCGAGCGTCATGGCCAATCTGTCGTCGGCCATGTCCGGCACCCCGGGAGCGTCGCCGCTCCTGGTCGGTACCGGCCAGGACGAGACCCGTCTGCTTGTCGTCATGACCGCCGATCGCGGTCTGTGCGGCGGCTTCAATACGAATATCGTCAAGAAAGCCCGTGAGCGCATTGAGTCGCTCAAGGCTGACGGCAAGACGGTCAAGCTTCTTTGCGTGGGCAAGAAGGGCGCTGAGCAACTCAAGCGTCTCTATGGTCCGCTCATCGTTGAAGCGCTCGACCTGTCTGGCGAGAAAACCATTACCGGTGCCACTGCGGGCATGATCGGCGACAAGGTTCGCCACATGTTCGACACCGGAGAGTTCGATACCTGCGAGCTGATCTCGTCGGAATTCGTCTCGGTTATCTCCCAGAAGCCGCGCGCGAAAGTTCTGATCCCGGCGAAAGACGCCATCGACGAAGGCGTCGAGCGTCCGGACCTGGCGGGTGCTGTCTATGACGCAGAGCCGGACGAGGAGAGCATCCTCAACGTCCTGCTCCCGCGTTATGTCGACACCGTCATTCTCTCGTCCCTGCTTGAGAATGTTGCTGGTGAGATGGGATCGAAAATGGCCGCCATGGACAATGCCACGCGCAATGCCGGCGAGCTGATCGACAAGCTGAACATTATCTACAACCGTACACGTCAGGCGCAGATCACCACGGAGTTGACCGAAATCATCTCCGGCGCCGAGGCTCTCTAGTTGAGAGGATTGAGCAATGAGCACTCTTAAAGGCCGCGTCGCCCAGATTACCGGCGCTGTTGTGGACGTTGAATTCGAAGGCGGCCTGCCGGACATTCTCAACGCCGTTGAAACCACCAATGATGGCAAGAAGCTCGTCCTCGAGGTTGCCCAGCACCTCGGCGAGAACACGGTCCGCACGATCGCCATGGATGCCACGGAAGGCCTCCAGCGCGGCGCTGTCGTGACCGATACGGGTTCCCCGATCATGGTTCCGGTTGGCCCGGGCACGCTCGGCCGCATCATGAACGTCACCGGCGACGCGATCGACGAGGCGGGCGACGTGGCGCACAGCCAGAAAGCCCCGATCCACCGCCCGGCTCCGTCCTTTGACGAGCAGGCGACGGAAGCCGAGATCCTGCCGACGGGTATCAAGGTCGTCGACCTGCTCTGCCCCTACGCCAAAGGCGGCAAGATCGGCCTCTTCGGCGGTGCCGGCGTTGGCAAGACGGTTTTGATCCAGGAACTGATCAACAACATCGCGAAACTGTTCGGCGGCTACTCCGTCTTCGCCGGTGTGGGTGAGCGTACCCGTGAGGGTAACGACCTGTACTGGGAGATGATCGAGTCCGGCGTGAACAAGGACCCGAAAGAAAACGACGGCAACACGGAAGGTTCCCGTTGCGCCCTGGTCTTTGGACAGATGAACGAGCCGCCGGGAGCCCGCGCACGCGTTGCTCTGTCCGGTCTGGCCCAGGCGGAATACTTCCGCGATGAAGAGGGCAAGGACGTTCTCTTCTTCGTCGACAACATCTTCCGCTTTACCCAGGCTGGTTCCGAGGTGTCCGCACTTCTTGGCCGCATCCCGTCCGCCGTGGGTTACCAGCCGACGCTGGCCACCGACATGGGTGCCCTGCAGGAGCGTATTACCTCCACGACCAAAGGGTCCATCACCTCGGTTCAGGCCGTCTACGTCCCGGCCGATGACCTGACTGACCCGGCACCGGCAACGACCTTCGCCCACCTCGATGCAACGACGGTTCTCAACCGTGCGATCTCCGAGAAGGGTATCTACCCGGCCGTTGACCCGCTCGACTCCACCTCTCGTATTCTCGAGCCGCGCATCGTTGGCGAAGAGCACTACCAGACGGCGCGTATGGTCCAGGAAATCCTGCAGCGCTACAAAGCCCTCCAGGACATCATCGCCATCCTCGGCATGGACGAGCTGTCGGAAGAAGACAAACTTACGGTGGCTCGTGCCCGTAAGGTTGAGCGCTTCCTGTCTCAGCCGTTCGACGTGGCTGAAGTCTTCACCGGCTTCCCGGGTATCCAGGTCCCGGTTGCTGACACCGTGAAGGGCTTCCGTGCCATCTGTAACGGTGAATATGACCACCTGCCGGAGCAGGCGTTCTACATGGTCGGTACGATCGAGGACGCAGTGAAGAAGGCAGAGAAAATGGCGGCAGAGGCTGCGTAAGCAGCTCCTGTCCTGAACGGAGGAAGCCAGGATGGCTGACAAACTCCATTTTGACCTTGTTTCGCCGGAACGCCGCGTGTTCTCCGGTGAGGTCGACCAGGTCGTGGTGCCGGGTGAAGAAGGCGATTTCGGCGTACTGCCGCAGCACGCTCCCTTCATGTCGGTTATCCGTCCGGGCGCGATCACGGTCATGAACGGCAATGAAGCCGAGCGGACGTTTATTCACGGCGGTTTCGCCGAGGTGACGCCGGCTGGCCTGACGATCCTCGCCGAGGAAGCCATTCCGGTCTCTGAGATCGATGCGGCGGCTCTGGCGCAGGATATCGCGGACACGCGCGAGGATATCGGTGAAGCCAAGGACGACGAGGAGCGCGAGCAACTCGACGCCAAGCTGGCCAAGCTCGAAGCCATGCAGGCGACCGTCGCCAACTAGGTTTGAGCTTCGGTGTTACATGAAGAGGCCGCCCCGTCGGGGCGGCCTTTTTGTTTGGCGGGCGGGGCGCCCCGGGCGTCTCGTGGGTCGGCGGGACTAGTGAATGGACGCCAGCAGGGCCGTGCTCACGACCTGCCGCAAACTTCCGCAATGGCCGCCGACATTGGGTGGAGAGTTTATAAAGACCGTGATGATCCAGCCCGACGGAGAGATGAAGACAACGGTCTGTTGTTGGCTGGCGGTCCCCGGGCAACTACCAGCGTTTCCCCACGCGCCATCTTTCACATAGAAATCGCCGATGGGCGTGCTGAGGACGGGCGGGTCGACACCATAGAAGTTTTGAAGAATCGCGTTGGCATCGGATGGTGCTATGTGGGCGAGCCGGCCCGACATAAAGTCCAACGCGATGCGATCGACCTGATCAACTGACATGTGAAGGCCGGCCGAGGCGGACATATCGGACAGATCTCCCCAGGACATGGGACGATCGAAATTGGTGTTGTAGGACACAGCGTCTTCCGGTCTCGCCTGCAGGGAGATCCCGTAAGCGTCGACGGGAAACAGGATGCCGGTATTCTGCGCGTCACCGAAAAACCGGATCACCCCTCGCTCCCAGAACCGGATCGTGTCCGGCGTGTTCGCGGGTGTGCTCGTGTCGATCTTGTCGTTCATCGTGGTCACGAGGACGCGCAACAAGCCGTAATTGGCATTGTCGTAGCGATAATGACCGAAGTGGGCGCCAGTGACGCCCTGCGCAATCAACGCCTGAAGTGTGTCCCAGTCGGCGGTGGAGCCGGTGCGGCAAATGCCGGAGGTCATCCGCATCAGATCTCGGAAGGTGATGCGGTCTACATTGGGGCCTTGCGCCCAGTCGTCCGGTAGATAGGCCTCAATCGTCGTATCTGGATTGACGCCGTGTGCGGCCAGGGTCTGCAGCATCGTAATGGCAGCCGGAAACTTTGAGATGCTCGCGACATGCATGGGCGTGCGGGTAGTCCAGACCCGGTTGCCATCGCCCGGGTTCTGGGCGTACCCGAATGCCCCGTCCCGCGTTGCCGCCTCGAGAAAGCGGACCCGAACGGCCGCCCCGTTCACGCCGGTGAGACCTTGTGCCAACTCATTGAAGAACCTGTCGACATCAAGGCTGATATCCGCGGAAAGCTCGCCTTGTGGCTGGGCGGTAAAGTCGCCGGACTGGGCCGTGCGCCACACCGGTGGGGTCGTGTCCGGCGGCGGAGTCCAGGCGTCCGTTTCCTGCGGCGCGGTGCCATCCAGAATGACGGAATTGTCGACGTACAGCCGCGGCAATGTGCAGGTCGCTGGCGGCGGTTGTTGGGCCGTGGCAGATTGACTGGAAACGCATACAAACACAAAGGCGAGCGCAAGGGCTCCGATGACTCTGGGCATGATAGCCTCCCCCGTGATGTGATGGCGGCACACTAGAGGCAAATCAATCTAGAGTCGAATATACAAATTCAACGCCCTCAGGGCGATGATTCTGTCTGACCCGCCCGCCACGCACCTGGCGTGACCCCTGTCACAGCCTTGAAGGCACGGTTGAAATTCGACCGACTCTGAAAGCCGCAATCCAGCATCAGATCGACTATGGCTCGCCCGGGGGACGCTTGCATGAGGCGTTGGGCCTCGGTAACCCGGTAGCCATTGATCCAGTCGGAAAAGCTTTGCCCGAACGTGTCATTGATCGTCGCCGACAGCGTCCGTTGAGGCACAGCCAGCTGTCGTGCCAGGCGGGACAGGGTGAGGTCGGGGTCTTTCCAGGGCTGGCGCGTCTTCATTATCTCGGAAATTTGCGCAGCGAGCGCTGGATCGGATGTGCGGGGGCGTGCTGGCGAGTCCGTCAGCCAATCCAGAGGTCCAGACCGGTTGAGGCCCGTCAGCAGGATATAGGCGAGGGCCGCCAGGACAGCAGCCGATCCCGTGACCAGGGCCCGTGACCCCGTCAGTGTTGCCGCATCCCGGATTTCGAGTGTCACCATCAGATCGAGCGCCATCATGGCGAGTAGCCAGAGTGAGAGGGCTATCTTCCAAGAGGCAAGGCGCGGGCGAGTCTGCGGGGCAGGCAAGCGAAAGATTGCAAAGGCGTAGAGCCCGTGAATCACGAAAAGCAAAGCATCAACGCTTTGGCCCCAGGGCGACAGGACGGTGTCCAGCAGGATCAGGACTGGGGCCCAGAGGTGGATGACCCAATGTGGAAATGATCTGGGGGGTGAGACGGAAAAGCTCCGAGCATGGACATAAAGCAGGGGTGGAATGAGCGCAGCCAGAACGGGGCGGGCGGCACTGATCCATTCGGCTGGGTCAATCAGGAGCCAACTCGTCAGCCCGCTTTGCACCCCGAACACGGCCATCGCTACCCCCAGCCATCGTGCGGCCCGGTTTGCGGACAGCAACAGATAGAGGGCGCACAGCACGGCAAGACCGCCGGCGATATGGAGCATGACCGTCATGCCTCACTCATAGGCCGGTCCGGTGCGGTGGCCAATCCGCCGTGTCCTTGATCACGATCCGCACTGTCCCGGATCGCGATCAAGGACACGCGTGATCGCACAGAATGAGAAGCTCCGGATGAACATAACCGGAGAAAAAGCCTTGCTCGCCTTCCTTGCCCTCACCCTGTCCAGCGTCGTGTCACCCGACACGCTTTTAATCAATGATGCCACTCTCCTCTCGCCAGGAAGTCCACATCATGGCCAGGTCCGTGACGTACTGGTTCGAGCGGGCCGGATTGAAGAGATTGCGCCCGAGATTAATCCGCAGGGGTCTGCTCGCGTGATTGAAGCTCAAGGCCAGTTCCTGACGCCCGGCCTGATCGACGGCCATGTCCACCTTTATCACGCGACCGGTCTGCGCCGCCGATACACGGATGATTTTGACCGTCTTTACGACGCCTACATGGCGCAGCAGCCCCGTAGCTATCTCTTCCATGGATTCACCACGGTGGTGGAATTGAACGCCGACGCGGAGGCGAATGCCCGATTTGCTGATGCCCCCGTGGCGCCGGACATCCTGCACTGCGGCACAGGCGTGGTCCTTGCGGACGGATTCATGGCGCTTGACTTTGACCCGGAGACATTTTCAGACCGTTTCCCGGCCTATCTGCATGATCCGTGGGGGGGCGATGTCTTGCTGGACGGTGATCGAGCGGATGATCACACGCCAGCGGCGGTCATCGATCATATCGTGTCGGAAGGCGGTCAGTGCGTGAAACTCTACTATGAGGAAGCGCTCTGGTGGCCGGGCGGAGCTCCGGATTTTTCTCTTCCCAGCCCTCAGATTCTGCGAGAACTCGTCGCTGAGGCACATCACCGCGATCTTCCCGTCTTCCTGCATGCGACGACCCCTGCCGGTGTCGAGGCGGGACTTGAGGCGGATATCGATATTTTCGCACACGGCCCCTGGGAGTGGCCGCGCGAGGGGTTTGGAGCGACTGAGCCCTCCCCCGAAATCAACAACCTGGCGATGCGTCTCGCTGATGCCGATGCTGCGCTCCAGCCAACGATCCGTACGATCCGAAACACGCAGTCGCTGTTTGACCCGACCGTACTCGACGACCCGGCCTGGCGGGATGTCGTGACGGCGGACTATCTCGACTACCTGCGTAGCGATGCTCAGCAACAGCGAGCGCTCTTCCTCGACATGTTCGGTTCCTTGCTGTCAGAGCAGGCGCCTGGGCGCGATGTGGCGCAGCTCCAGGCCAATTTTGTATCGCGATACCAGCGCCTGGTGGCGGATGTCGCGGGAATGGGCGGCACGCTCTCCTTTGGCACCGACACCGCAGTTGGCGGCTTCGGCTGGGGCGCGCCACCGGGACTGGCGGGATATTGGGAGATGCTCGACTGGGTCAGCGCCGGGATAGATGAGGAAACGGTCTTTATCTCCGCGACGTCGGGGAATGCTCGTCGGCTCGGCATGGCAGACCGGGCTGGACGGGTCGCGGTGGGCCTCGAAGCCGATCTCCTTCTCCTGGACGCGGATCCGCTCGAGGATATCCGTGCGTTCGACGCCATCGACCTGATCATTGTCGATGGTGAGGTTATTGAGCGGGAGACCTTGTCCGCGCGAGCGTTACCGGACTAGTGGCCGAGCCAGGCTAGTGACCGCTCCAGAACCGCGTCGGGGGCTTCCCACTGGGGGTAATGCCCGACCGGAAGGCGCGACAGGGGCGCGTCGGGGAGGGCTGCTGCGAAGGCGTCCGCCAAGTGATCGCCGGACACCGGATCCAGCGTCCCATTGATCATGTGAAGCTGAGCCGTTGGCGTTGCCAGTGCCCCCACCCAGCGTGTGCGGTGGCGCTTCCGGTCGTCGATATAGCGAATGAGCCGGTGGCCTAGGCGGTGTCCATCCTGTGTGCTCAAAAGCTCCCAGAACAGATCGAGTTCGTCAGAATCGGGCCGGGTGTCCGGTCCGAACACGGATGCGAACGACTTTTCAAAACTCTTGCGGGTGACCAAACGGCTGATCACGCTTCCCGCCGGAGAGTTGAGCGCACGCTGTATCAGTCGGGCCCGGTGCTGCTCCGGAAAGAGGCCGCCATTGAGGAAGATCACGCGGTCGATGACAAAGGGCAGCCGGCCGCGGTGCTGTCTTGCCAGGAGTTCCTGCGCGACCGAGATCCCGTAGTCATGGGCGATGATATCGCAGGTCTCGTGACCGAGCTGGGACATGAGCTGAACCTGGAGGTCAGCCTGTTGCATCAGGTCATAGCGGTGGGCGTTTGGCTTGTCGGACAAGCCGAAGCCCAGCATGTCCAGCGCGATAGGATCGAAATCCGCTGCGGCGAGCCCGGGCCAGATTCGCGACCAGTCGATTGAGCAGGTCGGAAAACCATGGATCAGAAGAAGAGGGCGGCCCTGCCCCCGGGTCCACCAGGCGATTTCACCATGGGGCCCCGAGAAGCGGTGCGCGGAATTCCGATAGGCTTCGAGGGTCTGGCTCTGCAGCGACATGGGCGCAGACTAGCCTGCTTCGCGCGAAACGCGAATCGGACCTAACCATCCACAGCTAGAGAGGAAAATCGCGCGTAGACTTGGCGGTAAACTTCCTGTTTCCAGGGAATGATCAGGTCCGGTACACTCGCGAAATCGGTCCAGCGCCAGGCATCGAATTCGACTTCACCATGACATTCCAGATCGAAATCACTGTCGTCGCCGAGGAAGCGAAAGGCAAACCAGCGCTGTTTCTGGCCAAGGTGCCGCTTTTTTGAAAACCGGGGGTCGTCCCGCACATCTGACGGATAGTCATAGGCGAGCCAGTCCTCGATCGTCGCGATAGGCTCGACCTTGTCCGCGGTAATCCCGGTCTCCTCCCAGAGCTCCCGTGTGGCAGCGGTGTCTGGCGCTTCACCCGGATCAATTCCGCCTTGAGGAAATTGCCACTGCCAGGGCGGCTCAGAGCCTTCGCGCCGACCAATCCAGACCTTGCCGTCTGCGTTGAACAGCACGATCCCGACATTGGCACGGTGGTTCGGGAAAGGGTCTGTTGTCACGGCCTAGTGTCCTGAGCTGGCAGCCTCACCATGATCCGCCGCTTCGCCATGATCGTTCGGATTGCTGGCCCATCGGTGATCGGTCGAGGCGGGTGTATCATGATTTTCTGCCGCCGCAGCCTCCGATGCCAGACGCGCTTCCAGGCGACGCCGGGCCATGATGGCGGATGGCGGGGCGAGCTGATATCCCCGCAACTCGAGGCCTTCCGACCAATCGATGATCTGCTGGACAGTCACCGGGTAGGCAAAACCGCTGCCGATCGCCGCGCCGTTCTGGATTGCCAGTGCTTCAAGCGCGAAGAGGCGCTCGTCGATCGAGGCCGGGGATTGGTGTTCGTCCACAATCCGGTCCGCTATCGCGAATTCGACATTCGTGGCCGCACCGACATTCTCGATCATCGAACGGCGACCAGCTCCGTCGTGAAGGAAGGCCACACCCCGTCGCTCCAGCGACTCAAACAATTGAGTCATGGCGGGGGACGAGGTTGAAAAGCGGGCTCCGAGATAGTTGGTGACGCCGTAATAACCTGACGTGCGCGACAGGATCCAGGCCAGGCGGCGCTGGTTCTCGGCGCTGGGTCCATCGGCGAGGAGCGTGTGCGGACCGGGGTCCTGGTTAGGATAGTCAAACGGCTCCATCGGAGCTTCAATCAGGACTTCATGGCCAGCCGCCCGCGCCCGATCGACCCAGTCCTGGAGATTGTTGGCATAAGCCGCAAAGCTCAAGGCGACTTCCGGTGGAAGATTGTCGATGGCGGCTTGTGTGACATCGGGATTCATACCCATCCCGCCGACGACGAGGCCAATCATCGGCGTGTTGGGGTCGCCATGAAAGGGGCGTGCAAAGGCACGCGAGACGCGTTCCCCATTCGGACCGATGACAGGGAGCGGGCCGCCTGGGCCGGGCTCGGTCAGACCGGCAAGAGGTATGACGGGGAGGGCGTTTGGATTGGCGGCGGCGTGGGCCGTTGCCGACGCAGCTGAGTGCGTGTCCGCTGCGTTCGGCGCTGACGCATGTGCCTGTTCCGCATTGGAACCGCCAGCGTGTTCGTCTCCACGGAATCCTTCCGGCACGCCCTGCAGGCTCGCCTCTTCACCGTGCTCGGGTGTCTGGAAGCGGATCGGGTTCGCTGCGCCGTGGTCGTCTCCATGGCTCGCAGAGGGAGCGGGAATGGGGCCGACATGTCCGCGCGCACTGGGCATTTCGAAATCGCCGCTACCGAAAATCGCGATGGCGGCTGCCATGATCAGGAAGAGCCCGGCCGTTCCCAGACCCGCATAGATCGGAGCGCGAACGGAGAGTAGCGGAGCAGCATGACGCAAGGCGGTAGACATGATCATTCCCGGTTTGGCCAGGGCATGCGCACAAGGCGCACGCCGTCAGTCGCCAGAATGATGGGTCAGCGTCAAAAAAACGGTTAACGAAAAACCGACAATTACTGGAGCGAGGCCTGCTGGCTTTCCATTTGGCTGCGCAGCATCTCCAGAGCCCGGGAAAGTTGGTAATCCTCATCCTCCGGCCAGTCCGCCGGCGGCTGCTCAACGGCCGCGATATCAGTCTCCGCGCGGTGCTCGCCATTCTCGTTCTCGAGGGCACCCGGAAGCGATTCCTCGGCCCGAGCCGGGGTCAGGTCCTGGTCGTCCAGTGGGAAGGAGCTGATCTGGGTGTCCGGAATGATGCCGGTCGCCTGGATGGAGCGGCCGGCCGGCGTGTAGTAGCGCCCGGTCGTCAGGCGAAGCGCACCGTCGCGACCGCCGCGCAGCGGGATGATGGTCTGGACGGAGCCCTTGCCAAAAGAGGTCATGCCGACAAGCGAGGCCCGTTCGCGATCCTGCAGGGCCCCGGCGACAATTTCGGCCGCGCTCGCGGACCCTTCATTGATCAGGATCACGATCGGTGCTCCGTTCAGGCGGTCACCTGGTCGTGCATTATAACGCTGGGTTTCGCGCGGGTCGCGAGTGCGCGTTGACACCACTTCACCGCCATCAAGGAAGACATCGGTGACACCGATGGCCTGATCCAGAAGGCCCCCCGGATTGAAACGGACATCCAGGATGAGACCTGGCAGCGGACCGCCAAACTCGTCTTCAAGTTCGCGCACACCGTCGAGCACCATTTCGGTCGTTCGCTCGTTGAAGCCAGCGATGCGCATGTAGGGCACGCCGTCTTCCAGGCGCCATGCGACGGTGCGAAGCGGGATCGTGTCCCTGACGAGCGTGACGTCGAAATCGTCAGCGCCATCACGGGCGATGGTGATGGTGACCGGGTCGCCGACAGCGCCGCGCATCATCTCCACCGCTTCGTCGACAGAAACACCGATGATGTTTTCGCCATCGACGGCAATAATGCGGTCATTGGTACGCAGGCCTGCGCGCTCGGCGGGCGTATCGCTGATCGGCGATACGACCGTGATGTAATCGTCGCGGCTGACGACTTCCATGCCGAGCCCGCCATATTCGCCACGTGTCGTGACGCGAAGGTCTTCATAGCTGTCAGGATTGTGATAGGCGGAGTGCGGATCCAGCGAGGAGAGCATGCCGTCAATGGCCGCTTCGATCAGCTCGGACTGTTCCGTCTCGGAGACATAGTCGGACTCGATCCGGCTCAGGACATCACCGAAGAGCTCCAGCTGGCGGAAGGTTTCAGACCGATCCTCCTGGCTACCTTCGGCGGAAACCGCGAGCGCGACCGCACCGAGCACCATGGCTGTGACTGAAGCTACAATATTGATCCGCATTTCAAGCGCGTCCTTTACCGCGATATCGCCTGCATGACGTCTAGTCGGGTCGGAGCCAGGGCTCCGGATTGACCGCATCACCGTCCCGTCGAAGCTCCAGATACAAATCTGGTGCCGCTCCGGACGTTTCCGGCATGGCACCGACCGGTTCACCTGCGAGGACACTTTGCCCTGCGCTGGCGTAGGTCACGGCCATGCCCGCAAGCACGATATAGTAGCCATCTCCGACATTCAGTATCAAGAGACCGCCATACGTGCTGAACGGCTCCGCGAACTCGACATGCGCGTCGAAAGGAGAGACTACCTGTGCTCGCGGCCGAGTCCGAATGAAAATTCCTTCAGAACGTGTCCCATCTTCGGTCACGTCTCCAAATCTTCGGTAAACTTCCCCGCTGGTAGGGGATTGCAGACGCCCGCGGGCCTCGGAAAAACGCAGTGTTTGCAGCGGTGCGCGTGCCGGCAAGGCATCCATGAGATCGGGGACTGGCCGCATGCGCGGTATCGGAATGTCACCCGAAGCGGGACTTCGGCGCGGGCTGATCGCCGGTATGACGTCAGACATGCGGGACAATTCTCCGATCAACGTCCGGATCGAACGAGCCTGGCGCCCGGCGGATGACGAGGCCTCCAGCAGGCTCTCGGCTTCATTGCGTCGCCTTGCCTCCAGAGAGCGGCGCTCGCTGATCAGGATCTCGAGTTCCTGACGCTGACGGCTGAGGACGTCCTCGGTGGAGGCCAGGGTGGCCTGTTCATTCTCAATATTGCCTCTGACAATCGCGAGCGCATCGAGCTCGGCCGCCAGTTCTGCGGCGCGACGGCGCAGTTCCGGCGCGATATCGCCCATCAGAGACGCGGCGCGGGCGGCGTCGGCCGCGCTTTCCGGGGAGGCCAGGACGGCGGGCGGGGTTTGTGATTCGACCCGCTGGATCGCGGCGAGCACGTCGATCAGCACGTCCCGGTTGGCATTGATCCGGTCAAGGATGATCGCTTCCTCCGAGTCCAGCCGGGCGAGTGCCTGTTCAGACGCCAGCGCTGCGGTTTCGCTTGCGCCGACCCGACGGCCGATCGTCACCAATTGTTGTTGCAGCAGGTCGATTTCTGCTGCGAGCGCGGCGGCTTCCTCGGCAGCCCTGCGAGCGTTTTCCGCGGCGGTGCGCTCCTGGGCTTCCAGACGTTCAGCCTCGGCCGGATCCGGCTGGCCCGGATCGGTGTCCTGCATCGTCAGGGCAAGGGAAGCGAGAAACGCCGTGATCATCACGCTACGCTATCTCGCGCCGCTTTGTGGCTCAATTAGGTTCGTGCGCCCGCCGCAGCTGGCGCGCCGCTTCGACGATGCGGTTCGCGAGATCGGCCAGCGCTCCCGGATCCAATCGGCGTGTATCCAGTACGAGGTCATGGGTCTGGTCCGCGCGTTTGCGAGAGCGGTCATAGGCCGGATCGTAATGCTCGACGATGAGTCGTTCCGCCAGGCTGCGCCATTCGCCGCGACCGGCCAGGTCCCGCCAGACCTCGATCTTGTCGTGACCATGATGCGGGGTCAGCTGATCGAGCGCGCGGTTGATCTTGCTCCGGTTCTCAATGAGGTCAGGATAGGCCGTGGTGAGGTAACGGGCCCGCTCCGCCGGATCGACCGCGATCCGGATACGCGGCGAGACTTTCATTGATTGCCAGATTCGTTTGGGCACCCGGCATTTCCCGACAAGGGCGGATTCGGCTTCAATATAGATCGGCCGACCAGGATCGAAGCGTCTAATCTGATCCCACAGCGTTGTCTCAAAGGATTTCTGTCCAGGCTGTTCCTGACCGGTCAACGGGCCAAAGACAGAGCCGCGGTGCGCCGCAACCCCTTCCAGGTCGATGACCTGCTCCCCCTGGTTCGCGAGGATTTTCAGGATTTCTGTCTTGGCACTGCCGGTTTGTCCGTCAATCACGATCAGGGGCAGGTCGTCTGCGTCCCGGTCGAGCGCATCGACGACCTGGCGCCGCCAGGTCTTGTAGCCGCCATGAACCAGCGCCGCACGCCAGCCGATGGACGCCAGGATGATGGCCATGGAATTGGAGCGCATGCCGCCCCGCCAGCAATAGACCAGGGGGTGAAAGCGTTGTGGTTGGTCTGACAGAGTCGTGTCGATGTGATGGGCGATGTTTCGGGCGACAAGCGCTGCGCCAAGGCGTCGGGCCTCGAACGGGGACACCTGTTTGTAGATCGTCCCGACGCGTGCTCTTTCATCGTCGTCCAGCACGGGCAGGTTGACGGCGCCGGGAATATGGTCTTCCGCATATTCCGACGGCGAACGCACATCGATGATCAGGTCGAAAGACGCTAGGCGGTCTGCATCCAGATCGGTTGTGGTCTCGAACTTGAGCATGTTCGCTCTATACATGGGTTCGAAAAAGACTGCGCGCCCGGCGCGCACAAATGCGGGGAGAGACCAGGGTGACGGACAATACACTGCGCCTGACGGAAATGGCTCACGGAGGCGGGTGCGGCTGCAAGCTGGACCCGGCTGTTCTGGGTAGCATCCTCGGCTCCAATACTCCGGCCATCATGCCCAAGGAGCTTATTGTCGATGCCGCAACGCGGGATGATGCCGCTGTCTACCGGATCAATGACGAGACAGCACTGGTCGCGACAACCGACTTCTTCACACCGATCGTGGATGACCCCTTCACCTTCGGTCAGATCGCCGCGACGAACGCTTTGAGCGATATCTATGCCATGGGGGCTCGGCCGATCTTCACTCTCGCCATTGTCGGCATGCCGGTCGAGACGCTCGACCGCGAAACGATCCGGGCCATCCTCGATGGCGGCCGGTCGGTGGCGTCTGCTGCGGGCGCGCCGGTTGCTGGCGGCCATTCCATCGATGCCGCAGAACCTATTTACGGCCTGGTTGCGCTGGGTCTTGTGCACCCGAAAAACCTGAAGACCAATGCCAGTGCCCGGGCGGGCGATGTGCTCATCCTGGGAAAACCGCTGGGTGTCGGCATTTTCAGCGCGGCGTTCAAGCGCGACCTCCTGACCACACGAGGCTATGACGCCATGATCGCTTCCACCACGCGTCTCAATACGCCGGGTACCGTGCTCGGAGAGATGGAGAGGGTGCACGCCCTCACGGACGTGACCGGATTTGGTCTGTTAGGCCACGCCTCGGAAATGGCGCTGGGCGGCGAGGTCACGGTTCAGATCGATCGTGCAGCCGTGCCGGTCTTCCCGGATGCCCGCGCATTGGCCCTCGACGGGGTGAAGACTGGAGCCTCTGGACGCAACTGGGCTGCAATCCAGCATATGGTGGAGACACCTGCGGACTGGAGCGAGGCAGACCAGATCCTGCTCTGCGACCCGCAGACGAGCGGCGGCCTGCTCGTTGCGTGTGCGCCTGAGGCAGTCGACGCGGTCAAGCAGGCTTTCGTTGATTCCGGGCATACGCCTGCGGAGATTGGTCGCGTTGCCGAGGGAGGCAGCCGGATCGTGGTCGACTGACCCGGGCTGGACTTTAGCCGCCCCGGTTCACAGGCAGCAGCGCCCCGGTTACACAGCGGCTTTGGTCACTGAGCAGGAAGGCGACGACATCCGCAGCCGCTTCGGGCTTTACCCAGTCAGATGTGTCGGCGTCGGGCATGTCGGCGCGGTTCGTCGGCGTATCGAGGATGGTCGGCAGGATTGCGTTGACGCGGATATTGCGGCCGCCCAGCTCGTCTGCCAGGCTCTGCGTCAGCGCGTGGACACCCGCCTTTGACGCGGCATAGGGGGCCATGCCCATGCCGGGGGCTGCCACCGCGTTGGCACCGACATTGACGATGGCGCCACCGGCTTTCATCAGACCGGTTGCGGCCCGCGACGCGATGGCTGCGGTTCTGAGATTGATCGCGAACATCTTGTCGAAGCTTTCGATCTCGCCGTCAGCCACCGGCTGCCAGGTGAATCCGCCGGCGATATTCGCCAATCCGGTCACACCGCCCATGGCCTCGCTCGCCGCTCTGAAGGCGGTTTCGACTGCGTCGGGCCGGGTCAGGTCCACGCCACCGAAGACGTGCTGGGCCGCGCTTGTGTCGGCATCTTCCGCGAGGTCGACCACGGCCACGTCCGCGCCGTGTTTCACCAGGTGGGCGACAAGGGCGTCGCCGAGAATACCCAGTCCGCCTGTAACGATGATCTTGTCCATGCTTCGCTCCCGCTTTCTTCCTGCCGCGCATACCACGTCAGTTGCTGCACGCAAGGGTGATGGACGCGCACGCCTCTCTAGCCAAGCGCCGCGGGCGCGGCCAATATTGCACCGCAACGAAAACAACAGGATTTGGTCGAATGAGCGAGGATCTGAGCGTGGCGCAGGAACGCCGCCCTTCCGAAGATGAAGCTGCCGGCGCGCTGGTGGACCTGCTGACGGTCGAGGAACTCGACCGGGACCTCTATCGCGGCCCGCGGAATCCGGGTGGCGAAGGGCGGGTCTTCGGTGGACAGGTTATTGCTCAGGCGTTGATGTCCGCGGTGGGCTCGGTGGACGCGGACCGTATCGCCCACTCACTGCACGCGTATTTCATGCGCCCGGGCGATGAGCGCCTGCCGATTATCTACCGCGTCGAGCGCGACTATGATGGTGGCAGCTTTTCCAACCGACGCGTTATTGCGATCCAGCGCGGTCAGCCGATCCTAAATATGACGGCCTCATTCCAGAAGCCGGAAGAAGGCCTAGCGCACGCGGCGGTGATGCCGGATGTGCCCGCGCCAGAAAGTCTTATCTCCGAGGCTGAACACGCGCTCCAGTTCAAGGACCGGATTCCCGCGCCCTTCTTTAACTTCCTGACCCGTGCGCGTGCGATCGAACTGCGACCGGTCCAGACCTGGCTGGATCCGGAAAACGAGACCCGGGACGCGTTCCGCCAGACCTGGTTCCGCACGACGGGGCCGGTCGGTGATGACCCGATCATGCACCGTGCCATCCTCGCCTACGCGTCGGACATGACCTTGCTGGGAACCAGTATGAAGCCGCATGGCGTGAACTGGATGATGCCTGAAATGCAGACCGCCAGTCTGGACCACGCCATCTGGTTCCATGACGATGTCCGTACTGATGACTGGTTGCTCTACTCCTGCGAAAGCCCGTGGACCGGGGCGGGACGTGGCTTCAATCACGGCCAGATTTTCACGCGGGACGGAAAGCTGGTCGCCAGTACGACACAGGAAGGCCTGATCCGCGTTCGCAAGGACCGGGCGAAGTCCTGATGCAGCCGAGTCTCATGGAGAGTGGCGAGTTCGCCGGCTGGCAGTACTGGCCCGAGGAACCCTTCGAGAGCCGGGCCGGGCCGTTTTATCGTCGTGTCGATGAGGCGGGCGTTATTGGTGCCTTCCGCGCCGAGCGGCGACACATGAATGCCGGCGGGGCAGTGCATGGCGGCTGCCTGATGAGCTTTGCCGATTTCATGCTCTTCTCGATCGCCTGGGATGCCTTCGAGGATGGCGCCATGGGTGTCACCCTCACCTTCAATTCGGAATTCCTGGATGCGGCCCGCGAAGGTGAACTCATCACGTCGCGGGGAGAGGTCACGCGGCGCGGCGGCAAAATTCTTTTCGTGCGCGGAATGATTTTTGCGGACGAACGACCGTGCCTCAGCTTTTCCGGCACGATCCGGCGGTTTGCGCCGAGGCCCTAGCGGATCAGCGCCTTGGCGTCTTTTGTGTCCTGAATCTGATGGCGCAGGAAGGCGAAGAGCAGATTCATCTTGCGCTTGGTGCGATGGCCGTCAGCCAGCCGGATAATGTTCCGGTAGAAGAATGCCATGTTTGCAAATCCGTTGAGGGCACGCAGCGTCTTGTTGGACGACTGCGGGCCGAAAATCCCCGGGCCGATTGCGAGCGTCGATTCCCAGGAGATCAGCTGATCCACCTCGCCTGCGACGAGTTCATCGGGGAGCCCGGTGTCTACGCATAGGGGGCGTGCCAGACCGATCATCTGGATGTCGTCTTCATTGAGCGCGTTCAGCATGGCCTCGCGGGTTCGGAAGCCGCCCGTGACCATCAGCGGGACCGCGCAATTTTTCCGGATTGCTGTGGCATAGTTCAGGAAGTAGGCCTCACGGGCGCGCGTCGAGGCCTTCACGGCTGCTTCGTCCTTGTAGACAGGTTCCAGGCCTTCAATGCCCAGCAAGGCGGGCTGTTCGTAATTGCCGCCTGAGATCTCGACCAGGTCGACGCCAGCGTCTTCCAGCATGGACACCACGGTGATGCACTCATCCAGCGAGAAGCCGCCCTTCTGGAAGTCCGAGGAGTTGAGCTTCACCCCGATCGGATAGTCGGCGCCCACGGAGGCGCGGACAGAGCCGATGATTTCCAGCAGCAAGCGGGCGCGGTTTTCCAGCGAGCCACCCCAATCATCCGCTCGCTGGTTGATCAGCGGGTTGAGGAATTCTGACAGCAGATAGCCGTGCGCCGAGTGGATCTGAACACCGGTGAAACCGGCAGCCTTGGCAACTGTGGCGGCATGGGTAAAGCGCGCGATTACGTCGCGGATTTCCTCCACGCTCAGCGCGCGGGGCTTGGCGAACATGCCGCCCGGCAGGGCGACCTCGCCGATTGCCGATGGAGCGACAGGCTCGGTGGCGATCAGTTTCGGGGATTGGCGGCCGGCATGGGAAATCTGCATCCAGATATGCCCATCGCGAACGCGTCCTGCTGCGGCCATGGCCGAGAGCGCCTGCATTTGTTCATCTGACTGGGGTCCGTCGATGACGATATTCCCGGCGCGCTCCAGATAGCGACGGTCGACCATCACATTACCGGTGACCGACAGGCCCAGCCCGCCGTCCGCCCAGCGGCGATAGAGCGTTTCGTGACGGGGTGTGGCGTGATTACGCGAGTCGGCCAGGCCTTCCGTCATGGCGGACTTGCACAGGCGGTTGGGGATGATGGCCCCACACGGAAGGATCAACGGGTCGCCGAGATGGATTTTGTGTGACATGCCGCTACGCTTACCTGCCCTGAGATCCCGGGAGACTGAACATATTCGCGGGCCTTGGCAAACAGTGTTCACTTTGCCTAGCGTGTTCGCTTCCAGATGGAGAGCTAGACCGGATGAGCCTGAAATCCATCCCGCCGCAGATTTTGACCAGTCGCACGCTGCGAACCCTGTCGAGGGCCATCTACGCAGCGCGTCGGCGCCTGTCTGGAAAACCGCCTGTTTTTCACGCCTTTGTCGAGCCAACGGAGCCCTATTCGGCGCTTCTGGTTCAGGCTCTGCCGCGCATTGCCAACAAGCACGGGGCCGAGGTCGTCTGGCACGAGGTCGGCGCTCCGGAGCGATCCGCGGCCCCGGAGCCGGAAAAGCTGGCCGCCTGGTCTGTGGAGGATGCGGGGTATCTGGCCGAGGCTTATGGACTGGATCTGGACGCGGTCGCCTGGCCCGAACTCGGCGCTCGGGACGCCGGGGAGGTCCTGCGCGCCAGGCTGGGCCATTATGCGTCCGGAATGACGTGGTTCGAAGGCGAGTGGTATTGGGGGATTGATCGACTGCACCATCTGGAAGAACGGCTCGGCGCGGCCGATCTGCTTTTCCCACCCGTCGCCGAGCCCCGGTCGGGGGGTGATGGCGAGGTTGAGGTCTTCTTCTCGCTGCGGAGCCCCTACAGCTACATTGCGATGATGCGCTTGCCCGCACTGGCCGAGCGCTGGGGTGCGCGCGTCAAGCTTCGACCTGTCCTGCCGATGGTTATGCGCTCGCTTCCCGTACCTCGGGCGAAGCGTTTCTACATCGCCAAGGATTGCGCGCGCGAGGCGGATCGCTTCGACCTGCCCTTCGGAAAGATCGCCGATCCGGTCGGAGCCGGGGTCGAGCGAGGCCTCGCCATTCTCGTCCGTGAGATCGAAGCCGGTCGGGGGGCCGAATTCGCGCAGGCCTTCCTGACCTCGGTCTGGTCGGACGGGATCGATGCAGCGACAGACAAGGGGCTTTTCAGGATCTGCCAGCGCGCCGGTATCGCCTGGGCTGACGCGAAGGCAGCGCTCGCGGATGATCGCTGGCGGGAGGTTGTCGAGGCCAACCGGGAGGCGCTGTTTGAGGGCGGTCACTGGGGCGTTCCCAGCTATCGCGTCGGAGGCCGGATGGCCTTTGGTCAGGACCGGCTCTGGCTGGTCGGGCGCTGGCTTGGCGCGTCCTAGGCCCAGGCCCGGCTGACAAACCAGAAGGTGCCCAGCCCCGCGAGCATGGCGATCAGGACCGGGCGTGCCGCTGCGAGAACGCGATCCGGTACAACGCGGTGAGCCATCTGTGTGGTCGCGAGGGCTGCTAGGACAAAAATCAGCTGACCGGTTTCAACGCCGAGATTGAAGCCTGCCAGTGCGGGGACGCGGTCGCCGGCGGGAAGATCGAATTCCAGCAGAATGCCCGCGAATCCGACCCCGTGAACGAGGCCGAATCCGGCGCTCAGCCCGGGCAGTGCGCGGTCCGCCTGTCCGCCTAGCGACAGCCAGGCAAGATAGCTTCCCCCCAGGACTGACAGTCCGATCCAGACCGGCCATTGGATTGCGCCGCCGGTGACAAGATTGACCAGTCCGAGCGCCAGGATTGCGGCGGCGATCGGTAGTGCCCAGCTCTGCTTTGGCGGCTGACTCCCCAGTGCGGCTTCGCCCGCCACGAAGAAGATGGAAAAGCCGATCAGTGCCTCGATCGCGGCACCGGGCGGGCTGACCCAGCCGAAATAAGCGGCGGCGAGGGTGATGGAGTGACCCAGCGTAAAGCCGAGCGTGACCCCGAGCGTGTCCCGCCAGCGCCGGACCACCAGGAGCAGGCCGGCCAGAAAAGCCAGGTGGTCTGCCCCGCCGAGGATATGTTCGACACCGATACCGAAATATTGGCTTACCCGTCCGAACCAACTCATGGGCTCGGCTTCCGGTGCAATTTGAGCCGTGTTGCGGCCTCGCGTGAGCACGAATTCAAGACCGTTCCCCCCGTCCATACGGGCGCGCAGGAAGTGGATATGGTTGGGCGAGAAGGGCGCGAAGACCTGGACATTGAATTCGACCGGGCCCTGCGACTGCGGGCAAGTCCAGTCCATCACGCCGCGAAGACGGCCGTCCGGCAGAAGGCTCACGTCGGGGATAGAGGCGAGTTGGCAGGCGTCGCCGTTGCGTGTGACAGCTAGGCCTTCGACCAGGCGCGCGCGGAACCCACCCTCCAGTGTCGTGCCCTCCGGCATAACCGCCAGGAAGAGGGTCGCTTGCCGGGCATCGAGCAGGAAACTGCCGTGGATATGGTCACCGGTGATGACCCAATTCGATGTGGATCGGCTGCGTTCATGCGCCTCGGCGGGAGAGGTCCCCAGCAGGAGGACGACAAGCAAGAAGAGCGTGCGGATCATTCCGCGTGGACCGCAATGTCGGCGCGCGCTCGGAGCTCCGCCAGATAGGCTTCGAGCGCCTCCTCCTGGGCCCGCTCGCGCCACAGTGCCTCCACTGCCTCGCGGTGGCGTTCAAAGCGCGGTGTGCCGGGTTCGGAGCGTTCCAGGAGTGTGAGTTGGTGGCGGCGATCGCCAATCAGGATGGGGTCGGACGGGGTGTTGATGTCGAGCGTCAGAGCTGCCAGGGCGAGCTCCTCCCCCAGATATCGGCGTAGATCGGAGGCGCTGATCAACCGGTCCGGCGGATGCGCCGCCGGGCGGGTCAGCGCGTCGGAATCGGCCGGACCACTCCGCCAGTCGATGCGCAAAAGGGTCTCACCGCTAAACCGGTCGCCTTCGGTGTCGAACAGCGTCCGGAGTTCGCTCTCGGTCGGATCGCGGTCGGCCTGCGCGATGATGCTGTCAATCATCGCGATGACGACCGAGCGTCTTATTGTCGAGGCATTTCGGGGTAATTCGAGCTCCAGCGCACGCTGAAACAGAAGTTCTTCATCAATCAGACGCGACAAGGCATATAATTCGGCATCCTCGGGCAAGGGGTTGCGACTGTCGCGCGCCATCGCTTCGAGGGCGAGGTCTAGATCGTGCCGGCTGATGGCATGACCATTCACCCGGGCGGCGGCGAGGTCTCCGGTATCCAGGTCGGAACCGGGCCAGAAGAGGCCGGCGAGCGCGACCAGCGCTCCGGCGATGGCTCCGGTGAGATACAGCGGACGCGCGTCCTGCATCAGCCGTTCTCCGGTTCGGTCAGAGCGGCCCCATAACTCAGATAGATCGGCGAGGACCAGGCGCGGTGCTCGACATCGGCGACGCATTCTTCCTCCATGTCGACACGGTAGTCGCCAAGGCAGGGATTGGCCTGGATGCACTGGCCGTTCTCGTCGTACTCGCAACGCAGCGCGTCGCCATTGACCTGGCCGGAGGGTTCCTGGATGGCGCGGACATAGTAGACGGTGTCGCGACCCGTCAACGCGTAGTCCGGATCGGTGAACTCGACGGTACAACCTTCGCCGAAATCATCGCAGGGCAGGGTCAGCCAGCTGTCCTCGATGAGCATGTCGACATCCTCGCCCGGCGCGATTTGCGGGCGGATGCGGATCACCTCGATCCGCGTGATGCGATAGCGCTCATTGCCCGGATTGTAGCACTCGCCCCGGCAGAGCTGGTGCAGCCGATCCGGCGTCAGACCCCGGACCGCGTAGTCCGGACAGCCCGGGTTCTGCTGGAGCGATCCGACGGCGCGGACGCGGAATGTCGGGTCGGCTTCCAGATCTGCGCCACTGCCCATCGGGGCCAATGTCTCACCGTCTGGATCAACCAGGTCGAACCAGAGCAGCTGGCGCAAGCCCGATGTGGCGTAGACATTCCGGGTCTGCAGCGCGTCCCAGATCCCGTCGCGGCTGCGCTCGTCAGCATGGACGGCGACGAGACCCCCACCCGTGAAGAAGCTCGACTGGCGTTCGATTTCCGTGACCTGGAAGCCGAGATTGCGGATCAGGTCTTCACGGTCCAGGCGGATGGACTGCGCCGGCGTGTCAGGGTCTGGAGGCAGGATGGCGTGGGCGACGCGTTCGGTCATGGCACCGCTGGTATCGGTCATGTAGTGCCGGGCGACCGGTTTGTAGCCAATGCCCGGGCGGGCCGTATGGGTGTCCGAGGACCCGATAAAGCCCCAACGGAAGCGCATCGGCTCTTCCTGGTCGAAATTGCTGATGGCCAGCGCGTATTGAACCGAGGTGGTCGGGTTGTGGTTGAAGCTCGGCAGGAAACAGTCCCGGCACTGGGCGGCGTCGAGCCAGTCTGCGATGTCCTCGCCCTGGATCGTCAGGTGAGCCCCCAGTCCAACGAAGACCGCATTATTGCGGGCCTCATCGGCGCGGCTGGAACATTCGGACACACTTTCACCGGAGGCAAGGCAACGGTCCTCGATGATCTGGCCGGCACGCCAGCAGGCGGGCAGATAGTCCGGTGTGGGTTCGGGGCAGACCGGAGAGTCCGTAGTCCCGGCGTTCTGGCGCCAGGACCGGTATTCCTCGGAATTGCCATGGCCGGAAAAAATTTCCACCAGCGGGAAGGCCTCGGGGCGTTGCTCCGCGACCAGCTGTTTGTCCCAGGTGGTACCAGGCGGTGTGTAGAACCCCCAGCTCGACCCGTGCGGAATGATCAGCGGTTCGAGGTTTTGCGACTCCAGTCGTGCAACCAGTTCGCCCGGCGTCGCAGCCATTTCATAGCAATCGCGCGGCAGGCTGCCGGACGGGGCGTCGAGATCGCACAGGGGCGTGTCCCGAACCTCCTGAACGAAGCGGCCGAAATCGTAATAGTCCTGCCGGTTTGCCATATCCAGGAAGGCAATTTCCGGCGGCAGCATGGCCCGGGCATTGTCGCGCAGAACCCGGACCGTCGTGCCAGAGGCGGCGATCGGACGGGCTGCAATTTCACTGGAATCGAGTGATCGGAAAATGACATTCTTGTGCCCGTAATGATCCTCGGGCAGCGGCGCGACCTGTGTCCATTCGAACCCGATGAACGGTACTACATCCGGCACCTCGCCAGTGGACGACTGGGCCTCGCATTGTTGCAGGGTATCCAGTGACTGGGCCCAGCGAGCCGGGGTCAGGGCTTCGGCGTGGTCGGTGATGGACCAGAAGTCCAGCGCGGAACAATAGCGAGCGAAATCACAGGCATCGGCAAGCGGATTGGCGCCCTCGCCGCGCAGAAGCGGCAGGGCCCAGACAAAGGCGTCGGTCGAGAAGGTCGAATGGACGTGCAGGTCGCCGAACAGGATTTCCGTGTCGCCAGCCGCTCCGGCCCGATTGCTGGCCTCACTCTGCACGGCCCTCCGTTCGGCGATCACGGCGGGCGGTATTTCCGGCCCTTCGATCGTGCCAGGTCCGCGCGTATGGCCGTGCCAACCCTGGTATATCCCTGCGACATAGAGGCCGCCCGCCAGCAGGAGACCACCAGTCAGAGCCGCGCCGGCCCAGATCACGCGCTTCATCTGCACCCTCCCGGTTTGCATCCCGATTTCAGAGATGCTAACTATTGGCATGATGAGTGTCAATTCCTTCAAAGGCGAACGCGACGCCGGTTCGGCGAAAGACAATGCGGATGGTCGGCATGCTCGCCGGTCTCGCTCCCGCGACAAGATCATTGCGGCGTTCAAGGAGCTGGTTCGCGAGGGTGAAGCTTCCCCCCCGGCGCAGCGCGTGGCAGAGCGGGCGGGTGTCGGCTTGCGGACGGTCTATCGCTGTTTTGACGATATGGAGTCGCTCTATCGCGAGCTGGTTGCGAGCTTGCATGCGGAGTTCGAGCCGCGAGTCCTGCTGGACATCGACTCGCTCGACCGGGCTGAACGCCTGCGCAGGCTTCTTGCGAACCGGGCCGCCGTTTTCGGCGATCTCGAACCCTTCCTCTTCGCCTCGGAGGCCCGGCGACACGATTTCCGCCTGCTTGCCGAGGACTATGATTTTCTGCTGGGTCTGGAGCGGGACAAGCTCGCCTCTGTCGTCAATCCGGATCGTGCCCTTCCAGACGAACTCTTCGAGGCGCTCAATGCGGTGACGAGTTTTGCCTTCTGGCGTCGCCTGCGACGCGAGCAGGGTTTGTCCCGCGAGATGTCGGCAGCCGTCATGAGGCGGACGGCGCTGGCCCTGCTGGACAGCGCGCCCGACCTTTCGGCCGCCATAACAACGTCCTAGATCACTTGCCCGGAGTCGGTTTGCGCGACTTGCGGCGCAGGCTCGGCCCTCTCACGTCCGGCGGCGGGTTGCCTGTCGGTGTGCGACGCTTGGGGCGGTCATCGGCGCGCGGCGCGGACTCCCGCTTCGGACCCGGCTTGCCGGAGGATTTGAAGCCGGATTTCGGACCACTTTTCCCACCCGGCTTGCCGGCTGGTTTTCCAGAGGACTTGTCATAGGGTTTGCGGTCAGACTTCCAGTCGCCTTCCGACTTGCGATCCCGATCCCCTTTACCGAAGGATTTGCCTTTCGATTTGAAATCGCGCGTGTCGCGGCGATCATCGGACCGTTCGCTGCGTTCGCGACGCGGCGGACGAGTGTCCTCGCGGGCATCCTCGCCGTGGCGCGGTTTGCGGTCGCGCGGTTCGAACGCCTTGTCGCCGTGACGGTCTTTCTTTTCGTAACGCCCCTTTTTCTCGAAGCGGTCGGATTTCTTGTAACGGTCCGATTTACCGTAGCGCTCGGACTTCTCAGGACGATCCGGTCTTTCGGCGCGGTCCTTTTTGTAGGTCCGTTTCGGGGCTTCGGCATCATCGAAACCGCGCGACGCGCCCGATACGTCCGAGCCAGCGTCGTCATAACGCGGCTTTTCGCGGCGCGGACGATCTTCCCGGAACTGGGAGCGGTGGCCCGGCGACCGCTCCAGCGGCGGCGCATCATCAGGGACGCGAGAGATGCGGATGTTCTTCTCGCCACCACCGGCGGCTTCGACGCGCGCAAGGAAGTCCTCGGCAACCTTGCCACTGATCTCGACACGGCTCTCCGCATCGCCGATGCGAATGGCGCCGACTTCGCGCTTGGTGATGTCACCGACGCGGCAGACGAGTGGCAGGAGCCAGCGCGGTTCTGCACGGTGTTTGCGTCCCGTATTGAGGGAGAACCAGACGCCATCTTCGAAATTGTCGCGGATCTCCTTGAGGTCGCGCGGCTCGTGTTTCTTCTGCTGGACGTTCACGTCAATCTCTTCGGGAGCCGGCAGGTCATCCGAGGCGCGTTTCAGGAAAGCAGCGGCGACCTGTTCGGCGCTGTAGGTTTCCAGCAGGGCCTTCGCGTCGGACAGTGTCTCTTCGTCATACTCGGCCGTGAGGGTCGGGTCGGCAAAGATGCGGGCCCGGTCTTTTTCGAGCACGGCCTCCAGGCTTGGCGGTGCAATCCAGTCCGCCTGAACTTTCGCACCGCGTAGGAGGCCGATTGCCTTGCCCCGGCGATTGGCGGGAACGATCAGGGCGCAGATGCCCTTTTGGCCCGCGCGACCGGTTCGGCCGGAGCGGTGCAGCAGGGTTTCGGATTTTCCGGGTAAGTCGGCGTGAATCACCAGTTCAAGACCCGGAAGGTCGATGCCGCGCGCGGCGACATCAGTCGCAACACAAACACGCGCCCGGCCATCCCGCATGGCCTGGAGGGCATGCGAACGTTCGCTTTGGGTAAGCTCGCCGGACAGCATGACGGTCGAGAAGCCTCGATTGCCCAGCTTGCTGGTCAGGCGGTTCACGGCGTCGCGCGTCGAGCAGAAGACGATGGCTCGCTCGGCATCATGAAAGCGCAGCGTATTGATGATCGCATTATCCCGTTGTTGCGGGGCAACAATCAGCGCCTGGTATTCGATGTCGACGTGCTGTTCGCGCTCGGAGACGGTCGAAATGCGCAGGGCGTCATCCTGATAGTCCGCGGCGAGCTTTGCGATCGCGGGTGAAACGGTGGCCGAGAAAAGCAGGGTGCGGCGCTCGGCCGGAGCCTCGCCGAGAATGAATTCGAGATCTTCCTTGAAGCCGAAGTCGAGCATCTCGTCGGCTTCATCAAGCACCACCGCGCGCAGGCGTGTCATGTCCAGGGCACCGCGTTCGATATGGTCGCGCAAGCGACCCGGCGTGCCGACGACAATATGGCAGCCGCGCTCCAGTGCCTTGCGCTCGCTGCGTGGATCCATACCCCCAACGCAGGAGGCGATCCGGCCCTTTGCGTCGCCATAGAGCCAGATCAGCTCGCGCTGGACCTGGAGGGCAAGTTCACGTGTCGGGGCGATCACGAGGCCCAGCGGCTCTGCGGCAAACCCGAACACCTCTTCCTCGCCGAGAATACTCGGCGCGATGGCCAGACCGAAGGCGACGGTCTTGCCGGAACCGGTCTGGGCAGAAACGAGGAGGTCCCGAAGCGGATCGTCCAGCTGGAGGACGGCGGACTGGACCTCGGTCAGGTCGGTATAGCCCTTGGCTTCGAGCGCGCGGGCAAGCGGCGCCGCAATCTGGGTAGGTGATGTCATGGTCAGCCTGCGCGCCTTCAGGCGCGATTAGTGCGGCAGGCAAAGCGCGCGCCGCGGGTAAAAATGTCTTGGCCAATTTTGGCGAAGCGCGGCGTGTAGCACGAACAGACCGGTTTGGCTTCAGCGCTCATGTAAAATAATTGCGCGCCGAAAAAGGTGAGGGGCGGCGCGCTTCTTGACCGCCCCCATTTGCCGATTGCTCCATTGGTCGTTCTATTGGGCAAATCCATCCCCCAGGAGGGGTGAGGCTGGCAAATTCAAAATACGTGACCGGCAAACCTCTCGGTTGCCGGCGAAACCTTGCTTAAGAAAAGGCTAATCAGGACTTAATCTCAGGAAGAAATCCGGCGGCTCCAGTTTCTGGAGCCGCCGGAGCATTGCCTCGCACTAGAAATCGTAACCGAATTCCAGCCCCCATACGCGAGGCGAGCTGATGGTTGCGTGGGAGGTTCCCAGCGTGTCGCGGGTCAGGCCGCCTGCACCGGTGACGTACTGGTTGTCGAAGAGGTTGTTGACGAATGCGCTGACCGAGAGGCCACTCTCGCTGGACATCCAGCGTGCCCGGATGTCGGTCCGGTTCGTCGCGGCGCCGGTCTCGAAGGCCGGGAAGCCGCCGCACGTCCCCTGGAAGACGGACTGGCTGTTGCAGCGGCTCTCGCTGCGATAGGCGTAATTGCCCTGCAGGGTCAGCTCGCCGTGTTCGCCGAGATCGAAGACATATTCGCCGCCAAGCGCCACCGACCAGAGCGGTTCACCGGTCGGCTCGCCGGACAGGTCTGCGCCATTGCCGTCGATCCGGCGCTTGTGCGTCGCGTCGAGATACTGGGTGTTGAGGTAGAGGCGAAGCGCGTCTGTCGCACCCCAGTCGAGCTGGAGGTCGACGCCCCAGGCTTCGTCGTCTGACGTCTGGACCAGGTATTGCGGAATGCCGCCGCCGGTCGGAACGGTGAGGCGGACGGACTGCTTGTCCTCATAGACATAGGAGAAGACAGAGACGTTGAAGATCACATCGGGGTGGGCGAAGTCGCTCTTGAAGCCGAACTCGTAGGAGGTCACGTCTTCATTATTGAAGCGGGAGCCGACTTCCACGGAGTTGAAACCGCCCGCCTTGTAGCCCTGTGAATAGGACGCGAAGAGCATGACATTGTCGGTCAGCTGATAGTCGAGGACGAGACGCGGGCTGAAATTGTTCCAGCTGTCCTCGAGCACACACGGCACGCCTTCAGCGACGTTGACGCCATTGTCACAGGCGACACCGCCATAGGGCGAGAGGTCGAAGACAATATCGAAGTCGAAGGCGTTGACGGGCACGCCGGCCAGACCGAGCGCCCCGAGGCCATCGAGATAGGCCATGGCCTGGTCCAGACCCGGCGAAACGCGCGGCCCGTTGAGCCATTCGAAGGTCTTCTCATCGTGGGTGTAGCGGGCGCCGAAGGTCACATTCAGGCGGTCCGTCGCGGCCCAGATCATGTCGCCATAAACAGCCCAGGACGTGAAGTCCCCGGAATTGTACATGTTCTCGGACCATTCATGACCCAGCATGGTCACGTTCGGGATCATGTAGGGCTGGATG
>Ga0070726_10001047_pt1 | contig 29597 bp, 21 predicted proteins | sample tdAd471_FD_67275 | JGI IMG/M metagenome (GOLD analysis project Ga0070726, IMG submission 67275) | Marine sediment microbial communities from the Atlantic coast under amendment with organic carbon and nitrate - tdAd47.1 | ecosystem: Environmental > Aquatic > Marine > Coastal > Sediment | place...
AAGCGAGCTTCGGGCGGAATCGCAACGGCTCACTCGGAGACCAGTCGATCGAGTAGAGCGCGATCTTCGCGTTGCCTCGGTCCGCGACCGCGAGTCGGAGCGGGCGCCCCTCTGCGGGCGGGAGAAACGCGACATCGGCCGGGTGCCTGAACTGAGACGGGAGGTTTCCGAAGTCGCCGATCACGCCGATGAGCACGGGCGTGTCGAGGCTGAGGTCGAAGATGCGCACGGTGTGTGTGTCCGGATCGGTGATCGCGAAGAGCCGGTCGTACACATCGATCCCCGGGCCGAAATGGACGAAGTCGTCCGCACCGAGCGGCAGGCGTTCGGCGACGGTCTCGTCCTGCCCCGCTTGCCTGAACCACTGGACGCGGTCTTCCCATGGCTCGGTGACGCCGATCATCTCGCCGTCGTCAGAGGGCAACAGCTTCGCCGGGTAATGGAGGCGGCCCGCGCCTTCGTGAGGCCGGATCACATGCAAACCCCACTCGTAAACGAAGTCGCCGCTGTCCGGATCGAACGCCTGCACGCGGCTGTTGCGGGAATCCGCGACAAAGAGCAGTTCGTCGTGCAGCAGCAGTCCGACGGGACCGGACAAGAAGCCCTGCTGGTACCCGTGTTGTCCGATCGTCCGTTCGAGGTTGCCGTCCTCATCAAGCACGAGAATCTGGTCCGCCCACGAGTCCGCAACGAAGAGCCGATCGCCGTCGCTGGCGAGGCCGACCGGGCGAAGTAGTGGAGGGGTCTCCAAGGCGGTCGCGGAGCCAGGCTCGACAATCCCCTCGCGTATGTCCCATCGCAGGATTCGTCGGTTCCCGGTGTCTGCGACCCAGACGTATGCATCGCTGAAGGCAATGCCGCTCGGTGACCTTGTCGGGATCCCCGTCTCAAGGATCGTCGGTTCTTCGGCACCGTGTGCGATGACTGAGATTTGGTTCAGCGACGGGAGTGTGCGAACGGTCCCGGCCGGCGTTCGAATTTCGTACCCAGGAACGGACTGGTCCGCGGCTGGATCGGTCGGGTGAAGGGCTTCGGTCCGAACGTGGATCCCGAACGGCGTCGCGTTGGCGACGGGTGCTGCAGACCACACAGCGATTGCGAGCACGGCGGCAACGGTTTGTTTCACAGGCATCGGCTTCCGTTCAGAGTGTTAGACACCCGCGTCGTCGATCCTCGATGTGAGCGTTCCCATGCCGTGGCCGGTCGGCTCGGAGCGGGTCAATGGCGTCGCGCCGCCGGTCCAGGCCCATCTCACGGCGCGTCTCGCGTCGTCGAAAATCATCAGCAGGCATGGCAGGACGACAAGGATAATCAGCGTCGCTGAGACCAGGCCGCCGGCGATGGTGATCGCCATAGGAATCAGGAATCGGGCCTGGAACGACTGCTCGAGGAGGAGCGGGAGCAGGCCCAGCACGGTTGTCACCGTGGTGAGGAGGATCGCGCGGAGTCGGGCGCGGCCGGTTTCCACGCACGCGTCTTCAATGTGCAGCCCCGCGTCGCGGAGCCGATTGTAGAAAGACATGTAGATCAGTGAGTCGTTGACCACGATGCCGCTGAGCGCGATGAATCCGATGAACGAGAGGATCGTCATCGTGAACCCGAGGAACATGTGGCCGAGGATCATGCCGATCGCTGCAAACGGAACGGCCGAGAGCACGATGAACGGCTGAACGTAGCTCCCGAACAGCCACGCGAGCGTGAAGTAAATCAGACCGATCGCGACGAGCATGCCCGTGGGCAAGGAAGCCAGCGATTCGGCGTTGTCCTTCTGACGACCGCGTTCCAGAATGCGGATGCCGGGGTTTGCGCGTTGCAGTTCGGTGAGCCGAGGTCGCAGATCGGCGATGAGTTCTTCCGGGTTGACGATCGCTCGGTTTGCTTCTGCTGTCACGCTGATCGCGCGTTCGCGATTCAATCGGCGGATTGTCGCGTAGCCTTCGGTCTCGTTCAGGTCAGCGATCTCGGACAAGGGGACCGGATTTCCTGCCGGGCTGAAGACGTAGAGGTCTTCCAGAGCGGCGAGCGATCGGCGCGATTTCTCAGGAAGCAGCACCCTGACATCGACATCCTCGCGAACTCCGGCGAAAGTGAATGCCTCGAGGCCAAAGATCGCCCCTCGGATCTGGCGGCCGAGGAACGTCTGAGTGAACCCCAACTCGCGTCCGGTGTCTTTCAGCGAGATCTGGATCTCGCGCCGCCCGGAGTCGGAATTGTCCGATATGTCGCGGACGCCCTCGTACTCGGCGAGGTAGCGTTTGATCGTGTCGACGACCGGAGCCATGCGGTTTGGGTCCGATCCAACGACCGTCAGGGTGATCGGCGGTCCGCCGGGCCCGCCGGCGACCTCTTCGATGCGCAGCGACTTCACACCGGGAACTTCACCGATCTGCTCGCGTAAAGCGTTGATGACCTGCTGGCTGGAGCGGTCCCGCTGTTCAACCGGTTTCAGTTCGAGAATGACCTGCGCGAGGTGCGATTGCTGTGAGCCGAGGCTGCCGCCGTCGATGGAACTGACAGCACCCACCTGGGCGAACACCGCGGAGATCTCCGGCTGCGCGACCGCGGCGCGTTCGATTCGGGTGACGACCTGATCCGTGCGGCTTGTCGGGGTTCCGATGGGCATCTGGACTTCGATGTTGACCGTCTCTGCATCGGAAGATTCGAGGAACGTCGCGTCGACGATTCCGCCCGCGACGAGACCAAAGCAGAGGATGAGCACCCCGACTGCGCCGGCCAGCGTGAGATAGCGCGCTCTCAGCAGGACGCGGACGGTGCTGCCGTAGAGCGGGATCAGCAGGCCGTTGAAGAACTTGTTCCGATACCGGTCCGCCGTGAACTCGGCTCTGGCCAGCAAACCGCGACCCGCTTCCTCCGAATGTCGCCCGTGCTTGTGCAGGCTGTGGGCCATGTGCACCGGCAGGATGAACAGCGCTTCGATGAGACTCACGAGCAGCGCACAAGCCACAACCACCGGGAGCGCTCCGAGCAGATCGCCGATCTGACCTTCGATCAGCGCGAGCGGCAGAAACGCGCAGATGGTCGTGATGATCGTCGCGACGACCGGCCAGTTGACCTGATTCGTGCCGTCAACCGCGGCTGTGTCCGGGTCGTCGCCCTCCTCGAATCGGCGCGTGATGTTCTCGGCGACCACGATGGCGTCGTCGACCAGCAGGCCGACGACGATGATCAGCCCGAACATCGTCAGCAGGTTGAGTGTGTAGCCGAGCAGCGACATCGCGGCCAGCGTGCCCAGCAGCGACACACCGAGGCCGATCGCAGTCCAGAACGCGACTCGCAGATTGAGCAGCAGGACCAGGACCAGCAGAACGAGGACGCCGCCGGCCAACGCGTTCCGGGTGAGCAGATCGAGGCGCCCCACGATGAATCGCGCCAGGTCGGTGGTGATCGCGAGTTCTCCGGGAGGCGGCGTCGTCCGGGACAGCCCGAGTTCGTACGCCTCGATTCGTGCGGATGGGGGCGTCTCGTCGCCGGGGCGCCGGAATTTGCTGCGAAGGAACTCAAGCGGGGTCAGTGTGATGGGTTCGGCCCGTCCCGCGGCGACTTCGCGCCCGAGTTTGTACGCCTTGACCATGTCCGCCATCTCAACAGCGTCCTGCTCTCCAACTTTGAAAACGGTCAGAGAGACACTCGGCTCGCCGTTCAGGCGGGTACGCAGGTCAACATCCGCGAAGCCACTCGTCACGGTCGAAATGTCGCCAAGGCGGAGGGCCTGGCCGTTGCCCGCCTTCACGATGATGTTGCGGATGTCCTCGATTCGGTCGTCCACGCCGATCGTGCGGATCGCCGTGTTCATCTCACTCGAGCGAACAGAGCCGGCTGGGAGCTCCCGCATCGCCTGGGAGATCGCGTCGCTGATGTCGGGCAGGCTGAGCCCGTACTGAAGCAGACTGTACTCGGGAACCTCAACCGTCACCTCATCGGTGCGCACCCCGCTGATCGTTATGTCACCCATTCCCGGAAGGCGTTCGAGATCGTCACGGATCTCGATGATCGCGTTCTTCATGGTGCGTTCGTCGGCATCACCGAAGATCGAGAGCACGCAGACCGGAAGGTTCGGTTCGAACTTGTCGACAACGATGCGTTCGGACTCTTCGGGCAGGTCCTGCAGCGCATCCATCTCGCGCTTGACCTCGAAGAGTTTCTCATCGATGTCGATCCCATCCTGAAACTCGATTGTGATGCTCGCGACGCCTTCGGAGACCGACGAGGTCAGTTCTTTAATGTCGTCGAGGTCCGCGACCGCGTCTTCGATCTTGACCGCGAGTGTCTGCTCGACCTCATCCGGTGCGGCGCCCGGGTACGGCGCGGTGATCGAGATCTGGCGGGCTTCCGACTCCGGGAAGAACTCGCGCCGCAGCGAAAGGCCGAAGACGATCCCCGCACCGATGATGGCGAACATCACCAGGTTCGCAACGACCGGCTTGCGAACTCCAAAGGCGGCGAGGCTCATCGGCGTTCCGCCAGTCGGTCTTCGATGCGGACGGCCGTGCCGGCTGGGAGCTCGTCGAGATTACTGACGATCACGCGGTCGCCCGCCTCAAGCATCGGAGGCTGCCACGCCTGGAGCGGCCCGCTAGTGTCGAGGACGGCCCATTGATCCCACTCCGAGTCGGGTAAAATGGCCTGATCGGTGTAATACGCCACTTGGGCGGTCCGGGGCTGGGCGGTCCCGGACTCTTCGTCGAGAACCATGACGCGGTCGGAATCCACCGCGACGCGCGGGATCACCAGCGATCGCGTCGTTGTGCTGGATTCGATCGTTCCGGATACGAACTGACCCGGAAAGAGGTACTCACGACTGGAGTCAAACTCACCGGGCTCGATGCGCTGCTCAACTTCGACAAAGACCGTAAACGTACGCGAAGCGGGGTCAATCTCCGGAGCGATTCGAACGACCGCGCCCGCATACTCCTTCCCGGCTCCCGACGGCTCGCGAACCACCGCTCTCGCGCCGACGGCGACCCGGCGAGACGCCGCGGCGGGGATTTGCAGCGGCACCTCGATGGTGCTGAGATCGACGATGCGGGCCAGCGGCGCTCCGGACGCAACAAGGTCGCCAGCGTCGGAAAATACCTCGGCGATGACGCCCGAAATCGGCGATCGCACGACCGAACGCGCAAGGTCGATTTCCGCCAAGGCGAGTTCTGCTCGCTGTGAAGCGATGCGCGCCTGCAGAGCCGCTCGACGTGAAGGAATCGCGTTCAGGACCTGCCGCAGCGCCTCGCGTTCACCCTCGAGAGAAGTCCGTTGGCGGCGAAGCCGGTCGACTTCGATCTGCACCGCTGCGCCGCGATCGAGCGCGGATTCGAGTTCGGTCAGTTCGTTGTCGAGCAGTGCGATCGCTTGCTCGGACAGGCGAAGACGCTCTTGAGACGACTCCAATTCCACATCGAGGGAATCGAGGTCTGCTTCGAGGGCGACGACGGTGCTCGCCGCCGCGTTGCGGCGCTCGCGAAAGACATCCGGGTCGAGGCGAAACAAAACCGCGTTCGCTTCAACTTTCCGGCCCGCCTGAACCCAGTCAGGCCGTTCGGTCACCTGGGCCGTGAGTTCGGCTGCGACGGTGGCCTGCCGGACGGCTCGGGTGGAGCCGAATCCGGTGAAAGAACGAGCGACGGCGGTGCTCTGCGCGTCGACAACCCGAACCAGTCGAACTGAGCCCGCATCTTGCACCTGGGCCGGGCGTGGACGATTCTCGCGAAGAACGTGAAATGCCCCGAAACTGACAAAGAGTATGAGCAGGCCCGCGCCGAGCCGGATGCCGATGCGGACGACCGACGAACCGGATCGGGATGCCGCCGGAGCGGTGTCTGGTGACTTGGTCACGCCCAAACCTCTATCTGATAATGGGGGACAGTTCGCCGGGTCAGCGCGAGGGTCCCCAGTGTAGCCAGCGCCAACTTACCTGTCCCCGCTCCACGGCTAGGAGCTTCCCTGCCATTGCGGCATGCCACGGCGGTCCGCGTCAGCGTCGGATGGCACGATCCGAGCGATTCACCGCTTGGGGTCGACGAAGCGGCTGGTACGCGCCTTGCAGTCTCACGGGGAGAACCGACCAGTTTCTTTCGGAGGCACGAATGGATCCCAACCGACTGACCCAGAAAACCCAAGAAGCCCTGACCGCAGCGCATAGTCGATCGGTCAAGTTGGGTCATCCCGAGGTGGACGCGGAGCATCTGCTGCTGGCCATGATCGAACCTGACGATGGGGTTGCCCGGCGTCTGCTCAACAGACTTGAGGTCGAGCCCGCCGACGTCGTCCGGAGTCTGGAAGAACATCTCCAGAAGCGTCCGAGCGTTCGCGGGCCCGGTGCCGAACACGGCAAACTGCTGATTTCACAGAAACTCGCGAAAGTGCTGGTCAGCGCCGAGGAAGAGGCGAAGCGCCTCAAGGACGAGTACGTGTCCATTGAGCATGTGCTGCTCGCGATCCTGGCCGGTGGAACCGGCTCGGAAGCAACCAAGGTTTTGATGTCTCATGGCGTGAGCCGAGACACGTTGCTCGGCGCGCTCACGCAGATCAGGGGCTCGCAGCGCGTCACGAGCGCGAACCCCGAAGCGACCTACGAAGCCTTGGAGAAGTACGGCGTCGATCTTGTGGCGATGGCAAAGCGGGGCAAACTCGACCCGGTCATCGGGCGAGACTCCGAGATCAGACGCGTGATCCGTATTCTGACCCGGAAGACCAAAAACAACCCCGTGTTGATCGGCGAGCCGGGTGTCGGCAAAACGGCGATCGTCGAAGGACTCGCCCAGCGCATCCTGCGTGGCGATGTCCCCGAGACACTCAAGAACAAGACGGTATTCGCCCTCGACATGGGCTCGCTCGTCGCCGGAGCGAAGTACCGGGGGGAGTTCGAGGAGCGTCTGAAGGCGGTTCTGAACGAGGTCAAGCAGTCCGACGGTTCGATCATCCTCTTCATCGACGAGTTGCACACGATCGTGGGAGCGGGGGCCGCCGAAGGAGCGATGGACGCAGGCAACATGCTCAAGCCCATGCTGGCGCGGGGCGAACTGCGCTGCATCGGCGCTACAACGCTCAACGAGTACCGCAAACACATCGAGAAAGACGCTGCGCTCGAACGACGGTTCCAGACGGTCGTCGTCGAGCAACCGACCGTCGCCGACACAGTCTCCATCCTGCGAGGGCTGAAGGAACGATTCGAGGTTTACCACGGCGTGGCGATACAGGACAGCGCCCTCGTCGCGGCATCCGAACTGAGCCACCGGTACATCACCGAACGTTTCCTGCCGGACAAGGCGATCGACCTCATCGACGAGGCGTGCGCGATGGTCCGAACCGAAATCGACTCGATGCCGGCGGAACTCGACGAGGTCACACGCCGGGTAATGCAGCTTGAGATCGAAGAGTCCGCGCTGAAGAACGAGAAGGACGCGGCGTCGAAGACCCGCCTGGAAGCACTGCGTCGCGAGCTGGCCGACCTTCGCGCAACCGCCGACACGATGCGCGATCAATGGGACCGAGAGAAGTCCGCCATCCAGCGCGTCACCGATCTCCGTTCGGACATTGAGCGAGTGAAGGCTGAGATCGAGGAAGCCAAGCGTTCCTACGACCACGATAGAGCGGCGGCGCTCATGTACGGCGAACTCCCGAAGCTGACCTCTGAACTAGCGGAGTCAGAGGCCAAACTCGAGAAGACGGACAACGCGCTTCTGCGAGACATCGTGTCGGATCACGAGATCGCGGAGATCGTTCAGAAGTGGACCGGGATCCCGGTCTCACGCCTTGTCGAATCCGAGCGCGAGAAACTGCTTCGGCTCGACGAGACGCTCCACGAGCGAGTGGTCGGCCAGGACGAGGCCGTCCAGCTCGTCGCGGACGCAGTGATCCGCGCTCGCGCGGGCATCAAGGACCCGAAGCGCCCGATCGGCTCGTTCATCTTCCTAGGCCCGACCGGAGTCGGGAAAACGGAACTGGCTCGCTCGCTAGCTCAGGCGCTCTTCGACAGCGAAGACAACATGGTCCGTATCGATATGAGCGAGTACATGGAGAAGCACGCGGTGAGCCGACTCATCGGCGCTCCTCCCGGCTATGTCGGCTACGAGGAAGGCGGCCAGCTCACCGAAGCCGTGCGTCGACGTCCGTATTCGGTCATCCTCTTCGACGAGATCGAGAAGGCGCACCCCGAGGTGTTCAACGTACTGCTTCAGGTACTCGACGACGGTCGGGTGACCGACTCGCAGGGGCGCACCGTGAACTTCAAGAACACGGTGATCATCATGACCTCGAACATCGGAAGCCAGTTCCTGCTGGAAGGCGTAACGCCCGGCGGCCAGATCACCAACGACGCGCGAACCGCGGTGATGCGCGATCTTCGCCAGGCTTTCCGTCCGGAGTTCTTGAACCGCGTCGACGATGTCCTTCTGTTCAAGCCTCTGCAGCGCGGTGAGCTCCTCAAGATCGTCGACCTCGTCGTGGATGAACTGCGAGATAGGTTGGCGGGTCGTAGGATCACGCTGAAGCTGGGCACCGAGGCGGCTGAGTTCATCGTCGAGCGGGCGTACGACCCCGCGTACGGAGCGCGTCCGCTGAAGCGGTTCGTGCAGCACGAGATCGAGACCCAGGTCGGCCGCGCGATCATCGCCGGGGAGATCGGCGAAGGTGACCGGGTCGAGGTGGTGGTCCGCGATGGCGAACTAGGGCTTGAAACCAGCGAGCAGGTGCCGCAGACTGCTTGATCGGGTTGTGATAGGTATAAATCTCGGGAATCGCGAGATGTATGCCGTTTTTGCCTCACCTATTCTGGAACGCTGTCGCAGAATGTGCGTATCGGAACAGGTGGACCGGGCGGGTGAGCCGCCCGGATTGGAGGACCGGAAGATCATGACGCCAGGACAGGCCCGTACCGAACGCCTTCACAGGCTGATCGATCTCGCACGGACGACGCGCGGTTGGAGCCGAGCCCAGCTCGCCCGCCACCTGCATCGGGATCCGACGAAGGTCTACCCGGACAGTGGAAATCCCAAAAGCGACTTCGTGGTCGCACTCGCGAAGGCCCTCGACTGGCCCGTCGGCGCGGTTCTTGAAACTATCTGGCACGGTTCGGGTAGCGGGGCATCATTCGTTGAGCGCAAGCCCGACAAGGCTGCGGCGAGCGACAAGGGCTTCGAGCTGCTGTACTCCGAGGCCCGCGAGGCCCACGACGACGGCCGATACCGGGACATGGTCGATCTCGCCGGACGGATGTATTCCGCCGCTGAAAACGATGAACGCCGTGCGTTCTCATGTGCTATGGAAGCCTCGGGCTGGGACGGTCTGGGCCGCTACACGCAGGAAGTCGATGCCTGTCGTCGCGGCCTTGCCACGCAGGGCATCAGCTCCTACACGCGGAATATCCTTCGATCGACGCTGGCCAACGCCTGGTACAGCCTCTGGGACCTCGAGCCCGCACTCGGGACCGCAGAGCTTCTTGCCAACCACTACCGTTCGAATCCCCCGGAGCGAGACGTCGATCAGAAACGGGTCGCGTTCGTGCACTATCTGCGTGGGAACATTCGGCGTCGCTTTATGGCGGTCGAGCCCGATCAGGCCGAGCACCATCGCGAACTGGCGCTCGCCGATCTGACCCACGCCCGCGACGCCTACCGCGCGTTGAGCGAGTCGCTCAATGACCACCAACTGGCTGGAATCGCGAACACCTGTGATGCCGCAGTGACCGAGTGCCTCTGCCATCGAGGAGACATCGACGGAGCCGAGGCAGTAGACCGAATCATCAGCCGTGTGGACGACGCCCTGTCCGGCGAAGTCCAGCCCAGAGGCGATTGGTTGGAGAGTTGGGGTTGGAACTGCGTGTTCGCTACCAACATCGCGATGCGATCCCTCTCCGGAGCGCATCTACAGACGCGGATGAAGCCGCTTCTTGAGTACACACTCGACATCGCTGAATCCTTGGACCACTGGGCGATGCGCGAACGCGCCTATTCGATGCAGCTCTCTTTGCACCGGACGCTTTCCGAGCAAACCGGCCTCGAGCTAGTCCTGAACATCGACGAAATGGACCAGACACTGATCGCCGCAACAATGGCACGGTTTCCCGCGTTCCAGCAGACCGGATGGTCCATGCTGGAGTCGGCGGGTGGCTTGAGCGCGACGGGAGGTCGGAAATGAACATCCTCACGATCACAGGCCTTTCGGCACTCGCCGTGAGCACCTTCTGCGGCTCAGTCCAAGCCACACCGATGAATGTGTCGCAGCCTTCTGCGACGATCGAAGTCGTTGGCGACGTGAGCGTCGGGCTGGACTGGCTCCGGCTCGATGACATGGCAGTTGCCAAGAAGATGAAGTTTGAGGCACATACCGACGTCCCGGAACTGCCCCGGGCGGGTGTTCTTGACCTTCCCGATTTGGGCAGCGTGTCGGGTCTGGACCAATGGAGCTTCGGAACCAGCGTCGGCAAGCCGGTCCCGCAGTCGTTTTTCGGCGATGCAGCGGATGGACCGGGTCGGATATTTGAAGAACTGCAGGGCGATGGTGCGCGGACGCCCGTCCGTCCCGGACGTGTTCATACCGACGTTCCAGACCTTCCGGCCTTCGGTTCGCCCGGCACATCTGCGACGCCGATCCGCAAGCCCGGATGGGGCGATTGGACCGACGGCACCGGTCAGCGCCCGCAGCTCGAAAGCGCCACGATTCCCACGCCGGCATCGGCTCTCGTGCTCACGATCGGCGGATGCGTCGTTGTGGGCCGCCGCCGCCGATGATCACCGCGCTGGCGTCGTGCGCCCAAAGTCGATGACCATCAGCAGGTGGTCACTGGCCGCGGAGTCGGTCGGCTTGAGTCCCATGGCCGCGGCGGACGCCGGGCTGATGGTGCGCGAATCGAGCAGGACTGCGCGGGAGTGCTCGGCGCTTTTCTCGTCGACGGTGGCAAGGTCCAGTTTCCCGGGACCGAACGACGAGTCCGGGGCGAACCATGTGTAGGTCTCCGCGCTTCCGGCGTGCCGGGCGTGAAGTTCACGCAAGTTCGGCCCGGTCGGATCGGTGAGCAGATCGAGAGGCGATCGGGAACCGACGAGGTTCCAGTCGCCGGCGATGAGGACCGGGAGGTCGGCACCGAATCGCTGGCGAGCAAGCTCGACGGTGCGGGCCATCGCCAGGGCCTGGTCTATTCGGCGTTTGTCTTCTTCGGATCCGATGTGACCGCAGCACTTGGGGTGGATGCTGAGTACGAGACGCATCTGTCCTGTTGCGTCAGCGACGAGAGCAGCCGCATACGAGTCGTCGAAGTTCTGCAGTTTCGTGAGCGGCAGCCGGGACGCGATGACGTTGTCGCGGACCTTGACGATGTTCCAATCCGCGTCGAACTTGCCCTCTATCGCCGCCTCGACATCCGCCGCCGACGTGTTGTATTCCTCTTGGAGCAGGACAATGTCGGGGTCACTGGCGGCAAGCAATCGGAGGACGGCCGCGGAGCGGTCTGGTGCAACGATGCCGTTCCGGAGGGTGTTGAGCGAGACGACCCTCAATTGGCCGTCGGCTGGTCCCTGCAACTCGAACTCGATCGGCGGAAGCGGCTCGGCGGGACCTGCGTACCGGAGAGCGACCGGGTTCGCGAGGCTGTCGCTGCCGGCGAGAGTCAGAGCGATTCGATCGCCAGCCGCGAAGCCCGCTGCGGCCAGATTCACACGGACTTCGAACTCATCGTTCGCGTACGTTGGCGCGCTCCAATAGCCGACCGCGTGCCACCCGACGTCCTGCCAGACCTGCTGTGAACCCGTCAGCCGAATGACGGAGCGTTCGCGGGTGTTGATCCGAAGCGCGACATTGCCGGATGTGAACTCGAGCACCAGTGTGCCATCTCCGTCCGGCCCGGATTGGATGTTGAGTGTCCGCCCGGTGTCGAACCGGAGATGAAGCACTTCGCCGACAAACTGAGCACTCAGGGTCGTAACATCGAAGGCGCCGCTAGCGTCGCCCGCCGGATCGACCGCCACGATGTGGTCCCGGTTCCAATCCTCGAAGCAACCGTCGACCGTCGGCGGGGCTGCGTGTGATGCAGCAGCGGGCAAAGCGAGCGCGCTCAGCGCGAGCATGAGACGAATGCGAAAAACGCTCATCGAGAATCTCTCTTCCTTCTCTGCCTGTGCATGGAGACAGCGAGTTCCGAAGCGAGCCGGGTATTGGAACGGACGAGTTCAATGTTTGCGCGCAGCGTGGCACCGTTCGACAGGTCGTGCAGTGCGCTGAGAACGGCGGGCGTCACGCCGCGCCCGCTCGCGCCGGCTGACTCTGCCCGCTCCTCGGCCTTCTCGCGCCACGCGTCGAACTGCTCCGCGGCGATCTCATACCGCTCGGGGATCGGATTGGCGACGAGCACGCCTCGGCCCGACCGGGCAAGCTCGCTGGACAAGAAATCGGCCAGCTCCTCCGCATCGTCGAATCGCGCATCGACCTCGGATTCAGACGACCGTTGGTAAAACGCCGGGAAGGTGTCTGTGCGAAAGCCGACGACGCAGACGCCTAGCGATTCGAGCGCTTCGCGCGTCGCGTTGACATCGAGTATGGACTTCACGCCGCTCGACACCACCGCGACGGGGTATCGGGCCATCGCGGCAAGGTCCGATGAGACATCGAGGTTACAGATTGATCCGCCCGTGAAGAGATTCTTGTGGACCCCGCCCAGACCTCCGGTCGCGAACACAGAGATGCCCGCACAAGCGGCGATCTCCATCGTTGCGCTCACCGTCGTCGCTGCGCTTGCGCCCCAGTACTTCAGGACTCCAAGGTTGGAAGTATTCGCCTTCGGTACGGCACCACGATCCAGCAGTTCTCGGAGTTCCGTTTCGGTGACTCCAGCGACCGGTTGACCGTCGATGAGCGCGATAAGCGCTGGTGAGGCTCCGAGCGAGAGACAGATGTTGCAGAGCTCCCGACTGAGTTCGAGCGCGCTCGACACCGGCACGCCGTGCACGAGCAGCGTGGATTCCAGAGCAACCGCGGGGGAGGGAACACGTCGCCTTACTCTCATGAGGGGAGTGTACCCGAGCGCAGCAAAACGGCGGGCGTGAGCCCGCCGTGGAAGTACTCCAGTCTGAGACGCCTCTGTCGCCTTAGACCACGCCTTGGGCGACCATCGCGTTGGCGACCTTGACGAATCCGGCGATGTTCGCGCCGTCGACGTAGTTTCCTGCGGTCGAGTACCGCTCGGAGGCCTCGTACGCGTTCTTGTGGATGGTGGCCATCATGTCTTTGAGCATGTCCTCCACACGGTCGAACGACCACGCGATTCGCGACGAGTTCTGCGCCATTTCGAGGGCAGAGCACCCGACGCCCGCGGCGTTCGCCGCCTTGCCAGGCCCGAACATGATCTTCGCGTCGACGAACCGATTTACCGCCTCGGTGTTGGACGGCATGTTCGCGCCCTCGCTCACGACGGTGACGCCAGCGCTCAAGAGATTTTCCGCGTCTTTGCCGTTGATCTCGTTCTGTGTCGCACACGGGAAAGCGCACTGTGCGTCTACCTGCCACAGCGGGTTGTGGTCGGCGTTGCGGTCCGTCTCGTGGTACTCCACTTTGCCCGAGTACTTGTCGGCAAGTTCGTGGATGCGCCCGCGCCGGTTGTTCTTGATGTCCTTGATCTCCTCGAGCATCTCGTTCGTGAAGCCGTCTTTCGCGTGGACCCAGCCAGATGAGTCCGAGACCGTCACCGGCTTTGCGCCGAGTTGGAGCAGCTTCTCTACCGCGTACTGGGCGACGTTCCCCGAACCGGAAACGAGGCAAGTCTTGCCTTCGAGCGAGTCGTTCTTCACCTGCAGCATCTCCGCAGCGAAGAAGACCGTGCCGTAGCCGGTCGCTTCGGTCCGACCCAAAGAGCCACCGAAGCCCAACGGCTTGCCGGTCAGCACTCCGGTGAATTCGTTGGCCAGTCGCTTGTACTGGCCGAACATGTAGCCGATCTCCCGACCGCCGACACCGATGTCGCCAGCCGGAACATCCGTGTCCGGTCCGACATGGCGGAACAACTCGGTCACAAACGATTGACAGAAACGCATGACCTCGAAGTCGGACTTGCCTTTCGGGTCAAAGTCCGCACCTCCCTTGCCGCCACCGATCATCTGGCCCGTCAACGCGTTCTTGAAGATCTGCTCGAAGCCGAGGAACTTCAGGATCGAGAGGTTGACGGTCGGGTGGAAACGGATGCCACCTTTGTAGGGTCCGATTGCCGAGTTGAACTGCACGCGGAATCCGCGGTTCACCTGAGGTCTGTTCTGATCGTCCAGCCAAGGGACTCGGAACTGAATGACTCGTTCGGGCTCAACGATCCGCTCGAGGATCGCGTGCTTCTGAAACTCGGGATGCTGGTCGAACACAGGAGAAAGCGACTCCAAGACTTCCTCCGCCGCCTGCAGAAATTCGGTCTCGTGGGCGTTGCGGGCTTTGACCTGGTCGAGAACATCGTGCGCGTAACCGTGGGCCATCTGGCTCATATCTCCAAAGGCCACCGGGGGACCGGTGGGGGGGATTGTCAGGGCGAGCATGGTATCCGCTTCCCGGCGGGCGTCGAGGTGTCCGCGGCGACGGCAGACTGTTAAATCGCTACACTTCCTCGCACAACTTGGGGCGAATAGCTCAGCTGGCTAGAGCGCTCGGTTTACACCCGCGAGGTCCTCGGTTCGAGTCCGAGTTCGCCCACTCCCTCTTGGTCTGGACACCCACGAAGACGTCCGATAGTGCCCTAGGATCAGGGATTTTACCCATTCGTGGAACAAGATCAGCCGATGAGGCGTATGCTCACAGGAGTAGCATGTACCGCAGCAGCGTCCAAATCCTGCTTATCGCGGCGATAATGTTCGCCACAGCGGTCGCACCCATGGTGCGGGCTTCGGTGTCGTGCTGCGCCGGTGAAGGGCATTCCGACCAACGAGTCGCTTTGGCCGCCGATGCACCGCCCGATCTGGCAGAGTGCGGGTCCTGCTGCGCGGCCACCAGTGTTCTCACGCCCCAGAGCGACCAATCGGACGACTTGAATATCAGCGATCAGCACTCGGACGACCCATGCAGCGAGGATTGCGGCTGCACGCTCTGCCGCGTCATGGCCTCCGTGACGACCGCGCTCGTGGACGGGCCATCCATCATGTCGTTCGCTCACTCCTCGGAGATCGCGTTCGTGGACCCGGATCAGGTCTTCGCCCGCGATACCGCGTTCGGTCTGCTCCGTCCTCCGCAGTCCTGACTTCTGTCGTGGTGCCGCTGCGCGCACCGTCGATGACCAGAAGTCAGTTCTGAAGGACACCCACATGTCATCCCAAGAATATCGCCCGAGGCGTGCGCGCCCGGCGGTTCCCCTGCACATCGTGTTACCGATCGCGCTCGCGATCGTCACGCTCGGCCTTTTCCTCTGGTCCGGCCTGAAGACCCTCACACCAGCGCCGAAGGTCCGCGTCGTCCAGGTCATTCCGGCCGTGGCAGAAGCCCCTGATGCCCCTGCCGCATCCGAAACAGCACCGGTGGATCGCGCCACTAAGACCGTCCAGGCGCCCGGGTGGATCGAGCCCGACCCGTACGCCGCCGCCGCGGTGGCTCTCGCGGACGGCGTCGTCGAAGAAATTCTCGTCCTCGAAGGCCAGTCGGTCGCGAAGGATCAGGAAGTGGCCCGCCTCGTGGACGAGGACGCACGGCTTTTCCTCCGCGCCGCCAAGGCAGCCGTTGGCCTGGCGGAATCACGCAAGCAGGTTGCCGAGGCCCGGCTCACGTCCGCCCAGGCCGATTGGGACAACCCAATCGAGCTCGAACGCGTGGTCGAATCAGCCGGAGCGACGGTTGATGAACTGGACGCCCGTCTGGAGCAGTTGCCGTTCCAGATCGATGAAGCCCAGGCCCTGCTCGTTTCCCGCGAGCAGGAGGCCGAGCGCCTTCAAGACGCCGCCGATGCTGGGAGCGCCAGCGAGATCGAGTTGATCATCGCCAAGGCCGCCGCCGCGGCCCAGGCGTCAGTGGTGAAGCAACTCGAGCGCCAGGACGCCGTCCTGCGTGCCCAGAGAGCGAGGGCCGCATCGGACCTGAAAGCCGCCCAGCGCGCACTCGATCTCCGGATCGACGACACCCAGCGCCTCGCCTCCGCGAAGGCCGAACTGGCCGCCGCCGAGGCCCAACTGGAAGACGCACGCTCGGCGCTCGCCGAGGCAGAATTGCGCGTGTCGCGCATGACCATCCGGTCGCCTATGGACGGCCTCGTGCTGCGTCGCATCAAATCGCCGGGCGACAAAGTGATGATGGGAATGGACGATCCCACTTCCGCGCAGGTCGTCCATGTGTACGACCCGGATAAGTTGCAGGTGCGAACGGACGTTCCTCTTGCCGAGGCATCGCACATCGTCGTGGGCCAGCGCTGCGAGGTGTTCTGTGAGGTCCTCCCGGACAAGGCTTTCGAGGGCGTCGTTACCCGCATCACCAACCTGGCCGATCTGCAGCGAAACACCTTGGAGATCAAGGTCCGCATCATCGATCCCGATCCGATCCTCAAACCCGAGATGCTCTCACGCGTCCGATTCCTCGCGTCCTCCGACTCGACGGCTTCCAACGCGTCTGCCGAAGACGAGGCAACGCCGGAGTTTCTGCTCCCGCGTGAAGCGTTGAGGGATGGCAGCACCGTTCTCGTCGTACGCCAACGATCCGGCCTCCGCGGACGCGTCGATCTCGTCCCGGTCAAGGTTTCCGAATCATCCGAAGCCATCGAGGGCCTGGTCAGCGTCACCGGGCGCCTGCTCTCGACCGACCTCGTCGTGCTCGGCGATGACGAACTCCAGCCCGGCGCGCTGGTCGATTTCTCGACTTCAAAACCCGCCCCTGGCAGCAAGGAGGCCGTGGGATGACACTGATCAAAGCAAACAACCTGACCCGTGAATACAAGAAGGGCGGCGAGACCATCCGTCCGCTCAACGGCCTGAACCTCGAAGTCCAGCGAGGGGACTTCCTCGCGCTCATGGGCCCCAGCGGGAGCGGTAAGACCACTCTCCTGAATCTCATCGCCGGCATCGACAGCCCGACCCAAGGCGAACTGATCATTGACGGTATCAACATCGCGACGCTCGGCCGGAACAAACTCGCCGCGTGGCGGTCCGAGCACGTCGGCTATATTTTTCAGCTCTACAACCTTGTCCCGGTCCTCACCGCGTTCGAGAACGTGGAGCTCCCGCTAATGCTTCACAACCTTTCGCGTCGCGAGCGTCGAAGCCGAGTCAACGAAGCGCTCGAACAGGTCGGCATCGCCGACCGCGCGGGTCATTACCCCCGACAGATGAGCGGCGGCCAGGAACAACGCGTTGCGATTGCTCGCGCCCTCGTCACCAACCCAACGATCGTCGTGGGCGACGAACCGACCGGTGACCTCGACAAGAAGTCCGCCAAAGCGATCATGGAACTGCTCCAGCGGATTAACCGCGAACAGGGTCGCACCATCATCATGGTCACGCACGACCCCAAGACCACCGACTACGCCGGTCGCACGCTCCACCTTGAGAGTGGCTCACTCGTTACGGACGCCGAAAGCAACGACGAACTGGTCGATCCTCCCCTGGAAGGCGCGATCGCATGAGAATGTCTCTCCTACCGCTCATCTTCAAACAGGCGACGCGAAACCGCGTCCGATCGCTGCTCACCATCAGCGGTATCGCCATCGCGATGTTCCTGTTCACATCCATCCAGGCGATGCAGACCGGCGTCAACGAAGCGACCACGGCCAGCGCAGACGACACTAAATTGGTCGTCTATCGCAAGGACCGTTTCTGTCCCGCGACGAGCCAATTGCCGCAGGACTACCAGAGCCGAATCGAGCGGATCGAAGGCGTGACCAGCGCGCTCCCGATCAAGGTCGTAGTCACCAACTGCGGCACTTCACTCGACGTCGTCACGTTTCGCGGCGTGCCCAAAGAGTCGTTCCTCGAAGACCGGGAAGGGAAGATTGAAGTCCTCTCCGGATCTACTCAGGAGTGGATGAGCCGATCCGACGCCACACTTGTCGGTGAGACCCTTGCGAAACGTCGCGGGCTTCAGGTTGGAAAAACGTTCGATGCCGCAGGCATCCGGGCGTACGTCGCCGGGATTATCCGTTCAGAAGAACTTCAGGACGGCAATACAGCCTTCGCTTCACTGGACTTCATCCAGCTCGCCGGGCGCAACCAACTCGGCATCGTGACTCAGTTCGATGTTACCGTCAGCGATTCCTCGCAACTCGAGCCGGTCGCCGAGGCCATCGACGAGATGTTCCGGACCGCTCAGGAACCCACGATGACAGCGACCGAGAACACGTTTATCGCACAGATCGCCAGTGACATGATCGAGCTGGTTGGTTTCGCGCGCTGGCTCGGCATCGGCTGCCTGATCGCCGTCATGGCCCTCATCGGCAACGCGATCGTGCTGAGCGTGCAGAGCCGCATCGCCGAGCACGCCATCCTCCAGACACTCGGGTTCCGGAACTGGCAGATCGCCCTGCTCATCGTCGGCGAGGGCGCGCTCATCGCCACCATCGGCGCGGTCGTGGGCGGCGCGGCCGCGATCGCCGCGACCAAACTGACGAGTTTTTCGCTGTCGGTCGAGGGACAGTCCATCCCCATCCTCGCCGGTCCGGAACTGCTACTGACCGGCCTGCTGGTCTGCGCCTCGCTCGGCGTCGTTGCCGGAATCATCCCCGCCATTCAAGCGTCGCGCCGCGAGATCACGGCGTGCTTCAGGGCGGTGTAACCATGAGACTCCGACAGTTGCCATTCGAATACGCTTTCCGCAACCTCGGCCGAAGCCGGGTCCGCCTCTTCTCATCGCTGATCGGCGCGACGCTCGTCGTCCTGCTGGCCATGGCGGCGACCTCATTCGTCCGCGGCATGGAAGCGACCCTGACCCGCAGCCCGAGCATCCACACGAATGTAATCGTCCTCGGAGCCGGGAGCGAAGAGTCCGTGGAGCGATCGCAGATCGATTCAAGCGTCGCGGGCATCGTGGCATCCAGCGTGCAGGGTCTCAAGCAGGCCGGCAACACGCCGCTCGTTTCGCCCGAGATCCATGCCATGCTCCCGGTACGCGAGGAAGCCGGCGGCGAGCCCATCCAGAGCGTGATGCGAGGCGTTCGCCCGGAGGTCGCCGTGCTCGTGCATCCGCAGGTAGAACTGCTGGAGGGACGCCTCCCACGTGCGGGGCGCGATGAGATCATGGTCGGCTCGCTCACAGCCGTTCGGCTTGGTCTCGCGCAGAATCGCCTGGCGGTCGGCTCGACGCTCTACTTCGATGGGCGTGAATGGACCGTCGCCGGGCGCTTCGCTGCTCCATCCACGGTTATGGACGCCGAGATCTGGATCCCGCTGACAGACCTGCAGATCGCAACGAAACGCGAATCCACTATTTCCTGCGTCGTCGTCGCGCTCGACACGGCGCGCCCGCGAGATATTGACCTGCTCACCAAGTCGCGCCTCGACCTTGAGATCGCGTCGATTACTGAAGAAGACTACTACGCCGGTATCGCCTCCTTCTACAAGCCGATCCGAATCATGGTCATCGTCACCGCAGTCCTGATCGGTCTCGGTGGGCTGCTCGGGGGCCTGAACACCATGTACGCCGCGTTCTCAGCACGCGTACGCGAAGTCGGGATGCTCCAGGCGCTCGGCTTCACGCGTCGGGCCATCGTCCTCAATCTGACCGAGGAATCCACATTCGCTGCCGCGTGCGGCGCCGTTCTGGCGCTCGCCATCGGGTATGTGCTCATCGACGGCTACGCGGTCCAGTTCTCGATGGGAGCGTTTGAACTTCGCATCGACGCCGTCGCCATGCTTGTTGGCCTCTGCGCTGGGGCTTTGGTCGGCCTCGTCGGCGCCATCCCGCCGTCGGTTCGCTGCCTCCGGCTGCCTATTCCTTCCGCGCTCAAGTCACTGTAACCCCGTTGCCCGTTTCATCATCTTTGAAAGGAACCCATATGAACCCGCTCCGTACCTTCACCGGCATCACCCTGATCTCCGCACTCGCACTCGTCGCGGGCTGCGACTCGTCCTCGACGGACACCACGTCGTCGAACGGAGAAACCTCGTCGTCAACGCAGGGCCGGGTCACCCAGACCTCGTGGCTGCTCGACGAGGCGCCGTCGGAATACCGCGAAGTCGCCGACGCCAAGCAGAGCGTTGCAGAAGGCGATCAGGTCGTGCTACGCGGTCGCATCGGAGGCCGGGTCGAGCCGCTCTCCGCTGATTCGCCCGCCTTCATCATCATGGATGCTTCGATACCGAGTTGCGCCGACGGCGACGATGATCACTGCTCGATGCCGTGGGACTATTGCTGCGAAACGCCGGAGACGATCGTCGCGAACAGCGCGACAGTTATCGTGCTCGATGCCAACGGGAACCCCACGGACCAAGACCTCGTCGCTGCCGGGCTCGAACCCCTCGACGAGGTCATCATCGTCGGCACCGTGCAGGCACGCCCGAACGGGAACGTCCTCACGATTCATGCGACCGGTGTTCACAAACGCACCGCGGGCTGAGGCGAGCGACTACCGCAACAAGGGCTCAAGGTCGTTCAGCAACTTCGCCAGGACGAAGTTCATGATGACGATCGCCACGAAGCTGGTGACGAAGGCGTCGGTCGTCGCCCGACCGACGCCCTGCGCGCCGGCGCGGCAGTGGAACCCCTTGAAGCACGAGATGAGCCCGATCGCGAACGCGAAGCAAAGCGCCTTGATCAGCCCGGTCATCACGTCCCACCAGTCGATGAAGTCGGCGGTGTACTGCCAGTAGGCGCTCGGGTTCACGCCTTCGATCGCGACGATGATGATCCAGCCTCCCGCGATACCGCAGAAGTTGGAGATGACCGTCAGCGCCGGGATCATGAGCACGCAGGCCACCACCCGTGGTGCGACCAGCACCCGGACCGGGTCCGCCGCCATCACGCGCATGGCATCGAGTTGATCGGTGACTCGCATCGATCCGAGTTCTGCGGCCAGAGCACAGCCGACCCGCCCAGCCAGCATCACCGCCGCGAGTACCGGTCCGATCTGTTTGACGACCGAAATGTTGACGACCGCACCGAGGCGCTGCTCGAGACCGAACGTCGCGAACTGGTCGTACCCCTCGATGGCCAGGACCGCGCCGATAAAAAGACCGGTCAGCGCGAGCACAGGTGCCGAGCGGGTGCCGATCAGGTCGAGTTGCTGCGACAGCCTCGACCATCGCCCCCAGGATCCGGGGCGAAGAGTGATCGAACGCATGACCTGCCAGGAAAACCGAAGGAAGGCTCCGAAGTTTCCTGTCACGCGCGCAACAGAACCGCCGAAGCGTTCGACCGCCCGCAAAGGGGCACTCAAGTCGCTTCGGCGTTGGTCAGGATCGGCGAGGGTCGGCACGGCTCACAACCATACTCGTCAGGAAGTGAACCCGCCGACCGACCGCTGGATTACTTAATCGGGAAGTCCTGAGCGGACGCCGGGGCCGGCTCTGCCGGGATCGGAGCGCCCCGACCCGAGTCGGAGGACGTTTCGCCAACGGGCATATCGCCCATCGGCACGACGAAGATCTCCACACGGCGGTTGGCCGCCGTGCCGCCGGTCGGGTTGTTCGCAACCGCCGGGCGGTGGGGACCCCAACCAGCGACCTCGATACGGTTGCCAGGGAAGCCCGCGCTCTGCAGAGCTTCGGAAACCGCGATCGCACGGAACACCGACAGGACGCGGTTATTCGCGAATCGCTGGCGGGTGGCGGGGTTCGAAATGGGTTGGCTGTCGGTGTGCCCGACCACGCGGATCACGTACCCGGACGCCGAAGAGCCCGACAGAGTGCGGGCCAACTGGCGAAGGCCTTCCTGAGCACCGTCGCGCAGCGAGTCGGAGCCGGAGTTGAAGGTCAGATCGCTCGCCACGCGTACCATGCCGCGCTGAGCGTCGTACTGGAGCAGGTCCGGGTAGCGCGAAGCGAGCTGACGCAGGGCCATATCGGTCTGAGCATCGAGCGCAGGACCGAAGCTCACATTGCCGAGGCGGTTCTCAATATCACCGAGGTTCTGTGTCAGGCTGTCGATCCGGCTACCCAACTGGCCGATCTGGCGATCCTTCGCGGCGACCGCCGCCTCAAGTTCGCCGATGCGCTCGGCCCGACGCGACGCGATGCTCTCCGCGGTCTGCTTTTCCTGGAGCAGCCGGGCGTTCTGGGCTTCGAGTGAGTCGACCATGGTGGTCGTCGTGTCGTACTGGTCCTGGCCGACGCAGCCGCCGAGTCCGAGGCCCGCGATGCTCGCCAGCGCGAGGGTCGCACCGGCGGTGGTAACAGAACGGAAAGTCCGAGGGTGACGCATGGGTTCGCCTCTGTGTGAATCTATCGAGTAACTCCCAGCGAGAGTCCGAGAATACGCTGGACGGTGGTAGAGAATACCATGTTGTTGTCAGGCCCGGCGTAAATCGTGACGCACGCCGTCGGACCCGAATGTCATCGGCATTCGCCTGCTCGGACCGTGAAATCCCTCCCCGGCTCCGGGGCTGTGACCCGATAGGATTCCGTCCACTCCGATGCGCTCTGACCGTGAAATCCAGATTCTCCGCCTCGCCGGAGCCGCCGACGGCCGCGGAACCCGCCTTGGCCCCTGCACCGCGATCCTGAAAGTTTCTCCGGACGCTTTCCCCGGCGTCGAACTTCTCGCGATTGGAAACGATGACATCGTGCGGAGTCACCCGGCGGTCTCCGGTCCGAGTTCGGTCGAAATCGACGCGTCGGGTTGCGTCGCGATCCCGGGGCTTGTAAATGCCCATACACATCTCGACCTCACCCACATCGGTGCGCAGGCCTATCGCCCGGAGCACACGTTCATCGACTGGGTCGACATGATCCGCGAGCGTCGAGAAACAACGCCCGACGCCATTCGCGCATCGGTCCGAGCGGGCATCGACAAGTCCATCCGCGGGGGCGTCGTGGCAGTGGGGGATGTTGCCGGCGTCTTTGGGCTTGAGCCTCTGCGAGAGTTGGTGTCGAGCCCGATGGCGGGCAAGGTCGGCATCGAACTCTTCGGAATCGGCAAGCGACAGAAGTCGATCCTGGAGCGCATGGCCGACCTTGCCGCCGCGGCATCCGAACTAACGCGTAACTCCAGCCGCGTGGACTGGACCTGGCAGCCCCACGCACCCTATTCGGTCGGCACCTCGATTTACCGGCGATGCGCGCGCGAGTGCAGTGATCGTGGCGTGCCCATGATGACTCACCTCGCCGAAACAACGCAGGAAGCCGAGTTCGTCGCCCACGGCACCGGGGCGCAGGTCGAGCTTCTGAGGCGTTTAGACGCTTGGGATGAAACGTGCATCGAATCGGTTGGCAGGGGAGAGACTCCTGTCGAGTATCTGTCACCGATTCTCGCCGAATCGCATTCAATCGTTGCTCATGTGAACTACGCCAGCGACGAGGACATCGGGCGGCTCATCGATGCCGGGGCATCCGTTGCGTACTGCCCGCGCGCAAGCCAGTACTTTCGCCAGGAGCAGGCGTTCGGCCGCCATCGGTATCGCGAACTGCTTGAAGCCGGAGTCAGCGTCGCCTTGGGGACAGACTCGATCGTCAACCTGCCCGAGGAGGACTCTGACCGTCTTTCAACACTCGACGATGCCCGCCTGCTCGTGCGCCGCGACGGGCTTTCGCCCGAGGTGGCACTCTCCATGGCGACCTGGCGAGGTGCGGACGCTCTTGGTCTGGATCCGGACTGCTATTCCCTCGCTCCCAGCCGGCTTCCTCGCCGACTTGCCGGGCTCGGGTTGGTCGACGTTTCCGGGCTGGCGCCCGATCAACCGGCCGACGCACGGGTGATGGCGAGTGAACGGCCTTCACAGCTCGTGCGTCCGACCCACATGCCCGCAAAGAATTCCGCATCATGAGCCAGCCCGCTCGGCGAAGTGCAAAGGCCCGCGTTCCGCGCAACGCGCTGCTGCGATGCTGCAGCAGCGTGCGTCTCGGCTTGCTTTTGATTCTGGCAATCGCGGTCTACGCGGCTCTGGGAACCGTGTCTCTCGCAGGAGCCTTCGAGATGCTCGGTGGTGAGCCGTGGGCACCGGGTCGGACGATCCGACACCTGCCGTGGATCGATCTGCGCGAACAGGAGTATTACTCGACGGATCTCTTTGGCGCTCTGCTTCTTGCCCTCGTCGTCAATATGTCGCTCGCGACCGTTCTGCGCATCCCGTGGCGACCGGATCGAGCGGGCGTGATCCTGACGCACGCGGCGGTGGCCGTGCTGGCGATAGGGGCGTTCGTCGCGACCCGAAGCCCGGTGAATGCAACAATCGCTCTCTTCGCCGGGGAGCCGAGCAGCAACTCGATCGATCGCTCTCGCTCGGTCCTTGAGGTCGATGGGGTTCACGCAGGATCATGGCGTCTCGACCAACGGCTTCCTCGCTACGCGGATTTCGGTGTCCCGTGGTCGGATCGCGACCGCGCAATCGCCCTCGATGACGGGGTGCGAGTAACCGGTTTCTCCCACTCCGCGCGAGTTGTCTCGCGATTGGAACGGGGCAGCCCGAGCGATCCGCCCGGCTGGCAGTTCGATGAGGTTCCGGCCACAGGCGAGCGACGGACTCTCTGCCTGATCGCCGCCGGCGATGCCGGCAGCCGGAAGATGCTTACAGACGGGACAGTTCTGCTCGCCCTGGGCGCACCATGGCCGAGCCCCGATGTCCTGTCGACAGCGATCGAGCAGCCGCACACCCGCAGCATCGGGCTTGTTTGGATCGAGCCGCAACCGGGTGTGACTCTCGTGCTTCCGGCTTCACGCGGCGCATCCGTGTTTGCAGAAACCGAGGAGGGGGTCTGGCAGGCCGAATTCCTGGATCGCGCCGAGTTCATTCCCGGGACAACCTTCGGAAACTATCGGTTAAGCGGGCCGGGCTTCCGAGACCAGATCCTCTATGCAGCTTCATGGGATCCACGCGTTCAGGGTCGTTTCGCAGACGGATCAGCTGATCCGGACGGGCAACGACCGGACCTTCCGGACGCCTTCCGCAGTCTGTTTCTGGACGCCGCGCAGCCAGCGATTGTGCTCCATCCGGAGGGCTCGCTCCGCTTTCGCGACAATGGCCTGCAGGTAGGTGAAACGCTGGTTGTCGGCGACATCATTTCAATCGGCCCGCTGGCAGAACTTCAGACCACGCGAATCGAATCGAACGCCCGGCTTGCCCAGCAAGTCGAACGCCTTCCTCTCGTTGAAGATCCGCAACTGCTCGCTGATCCGCGCCTTGGGTCGGCGGTGCGTGTCGAGTGGGAGTCCGAGGACGGTACGAACGCGGCGTGGCTGGGCTTTGATGACAGCCGGACACCCGAGACCGAACCGAGCGGTCTTCATTACGGACCCCAGCGATTCGAGATCGCAGACACTTCGCTGGCGTTCCGGTCTTTCAAGGCCGAGCTCTTTCGGCGCGGAAGCGTGCCCATGGACTTTCAGATCGGGATCGAACTGAACCAATTGGGTGAAAGTACGGTCCACACACTCAGTCTGAACGAGCCGATTCGAACGACCATTCGCATCCGAGATCGGGACCGACAGGTGCAATTATCTCTGATCGGCTGGGATGCAGCGGGATGGGAGGCGTCGCGCGGGCAGGATGCGGGTCAGTTCGAGGGAGTTCGATATGTCATCCTGTCCATGAATCAGCGCGAGGGCGTCGGGATGGCGCTGTTCGGCGTCGCCTTGATCCTGCTCGGAGCGGGGTACTCGCTTGTGACCCGGCTGGTCTTGCCGCTCACGCGTCCATCGCGCCCGGCTGGGGAGAGTGGGCGATGAAAGCCGTCGCGGGTCTCATCCTGCTGCTGGTCTTCGTGCCGCTCGCCGAAGCTTCCGTGCCAGCCTTTGTCCGTGATGTCGATCTGTCAGCCCTCGATGGGATCGGTGCCAAGCAGGGCGGACGAGTGGTCCCGCTGCGTTCGTTCGCCGACGCATTCGTCACCGATGTGCACGGTCGGACGCCGATGGTTGCGGCCGACGGCAGCGAGGTGGATTCGGTCATCGTGCTGCTGGAAAGCGTTTTCTACCCCGAACGCGCGATGGAGTGGTGCACCGTCGCAACGCCGGGGCGAGCGATGCCGAGTTTGGCTGGGCAAGCCCTTGAGGAGCTTGCTTCCGGGCTTCCGGGCGGAGAATCCGATGCTGACCAGACCAGCGACCTCGCCCTGCTCGAAGCCCGACTTTCGCTCATCGTTTTCGCGAGCGAGGTACTGCGTCCCGTTCCGGGCGACGCCGGAGAGACCTGGTTGACCGTCGATGAAGCGCGGCAGTCTGCGCTGGGACCGCTTCTCGATCGGCTGTCGGTCGCGTGGCGCCTTGGCGATACGCCAACGATTCACAGCGCGATCGCGGATCTCGGCGCAGCCCTTCAACGCAAGCAAGCCGCGAACGGTGTGAATCCCCAAGTACTGCGCATCGAACGCGTCCTCGAAAGTCTGCCGCTGCTCTCGCTCGCCGTGGTGCTTTATGTGCTCGCGACCGCAATCGCTGCCCTGAAGCGCCACCGGGCAGCGCTCGCCACCGCATCGGTCGCCTTCTTCCTGCACATCATCGTCGTCATCGGTCGAGCGATCGTGCTTCATCGGCTTCCGGTCCAGAACCACTACGAGTCAATGGCGGCAGTCGCGCTGATAGTCGCCGGTGGGGGACTGCTTTTCTCGTATCGGTCCCGAAAGGACTCCACATTGGCGATCGGCAGCGCTGTCAGCGCCGGCCTGGTTGCGATCGCGGAGTGGCTGAATGTTCCCGGTCGCCTGCTTGAGCTCGAAGCCGGAATCCTGTCCTCAACCGCCATCCTCAAGTACCACGTGCTCGCCATCCTCACCGGGTACGCGATCGTCCTTTTCGGCGCGGGGGTCGGAGGGATTCTGCTGGTCCAACTCGCGCGCGGTCGCTCGCCGGAACAGATCGCCGACCTGCATCGCACGCAGACCCGCCTCGGCTACTGGGCGTTCTGGGTGCTCGGACTTGGCATCTTTCTCGGTGCAGTCTGGGCGGATCGTGCGTGGGGGCGGTGGTGGGCGTTCGACCCGAAGGAGACCTGGGCCCTGATCACATGGCTCGTCTACCTCGCAATGGTCCACATCCCCGCCTCTCGGTTATCCGCCCGTCGCCGCCCCGTCATCGTCGCGACGCTGCACCTGCTCGGCCTGCTCGCGATGCTCTGGACGTACTTCGGGGTAAACCTGTTGTTGCCCTCGCTTCATTCCTATGCCTGATTGGCAGTCGAACCGTCCGGAAGCCGCGTTCACGGCCCAGTTCACGAATTGCAGTGGTCTGACTCCGTTCAGCCGATATCATCTTGTGGCCGATGGTGGCCGATTCTGCGGTACCCAAGCATGAGCAGCGAAATCGACATCCTCTGGAGCAGATTGCGGGAGCACGCGGGCCCTTACCCGCCTCAGGCGTTCATCTTCGTTCAGGAAGGCCTGCGTCATACCTGTGATCGCCTCTACACGATCGATGAAGACGGTCCGACCGACGGCTCGCGCCATGTCACCGGTCAGGAGCTCTGCCTCGGCCTGCGTGACTATGCCCATCAGCAATTCGGTCTGCTCGCGATGACGGTCCTCAATTCGTGGAACATCCGGCGGACCGAGGACTTCGGCAAGATCGTCTTCGCCATGATCGAGGCCGGCCTGCTCCGCAAGACCGAACAGGATTCCATCGCCGACTTCCAGAATGTCTACGACTTCCCGGAAGTCTTTGGCTCGACGCACGAACTCTGCTGATAGCCGTGCGCGTGTCCCCGTGAATTCGAACCCGGACACCCGTCATCGGCGGCCCGTGCTATTCTCTGGCCCATGAGCGAACCCGACTACGGCTCGGAATCCCGCCAGGACACCCTCCGTGATCTGGCGAACCGTCACATCTGGCAGATTCAGCCGATCCGCGACCTGCTCGTCATCGTCGCGGTGCTACTTCTGCTCTGGCTCGGGGCCAAGCTCTCCGTCGTCACCGTACCGCTGCTTCTGGCGATGCTGATCGCCTACCTCGTCGAGCCGCTTGTCCAGCGCGCGACCAAACTCTCGTGGGTCAGCCGGCAGGGGGCAGCCGCCGGGATAATCATCCTCGTAGCTCTCGCTGTCGTCCTCCCGGCCACCATCGGCGGGGCGTTCGCGGCCCGTCAGGGCATCACCGCGGTCTCGCGCCTCACCGAGAACATCATCGTCCTCGACGATGTCGTCTCGAACGACGCGACGGAGGAAGAACTCGATCGCCTGCCCGACGGCTTCTGGCAAGGCCTCGCGGTGCAACTCGTCGAGATCCGCGAGGCTGCCGAGCGCACCAAAGCCGAGCGCGAGCGGAGCAACTCCGCGGGCGAACTCCCGCCGCCCGCAGCGCCGCCTTCGAATAGCGAGCCCGACCCCGAAGCAGAAACCACCGACGAAGCCCTCCCCGAGCCCGTTATCCCCGCCGCCGAAGCCACGCTCATCTATGGTGTGTTCGAGCAGGTCAGCGACTGGGTCCAGAGCAACCGGGGCCTGATCGCCCAGCGCATCTCCAGCAGCGGGTTCGACATCTTGCGCTGGCTCGCCGGCGCCCTCATCTCGCTGTTCAGTCTCGGATTCATGGCCTTCCTCACCGCGTTCTTCTTCTTCTTCATCTGCACCGGCTGGGGAGCGGTAAGGCGATTCTGGTTCAACCTCATCCCAGAACGACGGCAGGGGCGCAGCGTCGAACTCTTCAAGCAGATGGACGCCGTCATCGCCGGCTTCGTGCGTGGGCGCCTGACCATCATGCTCATCCAGTGCGTGATCTTCTCGGTCGGCTACCTCGTCATCGGCACGCCCGCCGCGATCATTCTCGGCGTCGCCGTTGGCGTGCTCTCGATCGTGCCGTACCTCGCGCTCATTGGCATTCCGATCTCCATTGTGCTCATGCTCCTCGCCGTCGATCCGGCCCAGGCCGAGACCTTCCGCAGCGCGTGGTGGTGGATCGTCTTCGCGCCGATCGGCGTGTACATGATCGGGCAGGCCGCCGACGACTACGTCCTCACCCCGCTCATCCAGGGCAAGTCCACCGGCCTCGACACGCCAACCGTCCTCTTCGCCTCGCTCGCCGGCGGCATACTCGCCGGGTTCTACGGCCTGCTCATCGCAATCCCCGTCGCGGCGTGCATCAAGATTCTCATCCGCGAGATCGTCTGGCCGAAGTTCCGCGCATGGGCTGAGGGCGAAGCCTCCGACCCGCTCCCGATCGGCGGGGGGGCCAAGGACGCTTCGCGCTGATCGTCCCGATCGGAACCTTCCGGCTCAACGACGCTTCTTGCCGCCCTTGCGCTTCTTGAAACCCCGTTTCGGGCTCTGGCTCTTCGTCGAGCCGCGCCCGCCTGGCATCATCGGCATGCCCTCCATGCCCGGCAGCGATCCGCCGCTCTTCTGCAGCTCGCGCATCGCCGCGACCTTGCCCTTGACGCCCACGCCCGACATCTGCTTGCTCATTTTCGAGATCATGTCGAACTGCTTGGTCAGGCGCGAAACATCCTCGACCTTTGTCCCTGAGCCCGTCGAGATTCGCTTTCGGCGCGACTGATCCAGCTTCTTGACGCTCTTCCGCTCCTCGGGCGTCATCGAGTTGACCATGCCCTCGACGCGATCGAGTTGCTTGTCGTC
>Ga0070726_10001048_pt1 | contig 29594 bp, 27 predicted proteins | sample tdAd471_FD_67275 | JGI IMG/M metagenome (GOLD analysis project Ga0070726, IMG submission 67275) | Marine sediment microbial communities from the Atlantic coast under amendment with organic carbon and nitrate - tdAd47.1 | ecosystem: Environmental > Aquatic > Marine > Coastal > Sediment | place...
CAGTGAGACGTCACTGCCGAAGGCGAGTTCTGGGCCGAAGTAGTACTGCGGGGCGCCGTCGGAGCAGGATGCGCCCGAGGTGCCCGACTTGAGCCCGGTGAAGGCGGGGGCAAAGTCGTTGCCCCAGTACATCATGACATCGCCCATGTCGGACTGCCACATCGGGTCGACGTTGCGAACGTCGTCGCAGCCGGCCATGTTGGACTGGCCCGCCATGATGAATACTTTCAGTGAACCGGGCTCGGGCTCGGGTTGCTCGGGCGGGTCGAGTCGGATGTTACGGATGGCGAACATCTCGTCGTCCTGGGCGCTGGTGTCGCCGATGATACGGATGTCAGTCAGGCTGGCAAGAATCGCCTGGAACTCGTCCGAGGTCGGGGCGCGTTTCTGGCCGACAAAGTTCCAATCATCAGTCTCATCGAATCTGACTGTGTAGCTTTGAAAGACACCGGGCGTTGATGGGCGGGGCAGTGCGATTTTGAAAGTGTATGAGCCATCTGGTGTATCACCCGAGATGCGGAGCTTTGGATTGCTCGGGGCGTACTTGAGAGCCGAGGTGCTCATCTCAAAGGTGAACGTTCCGCCGTAGGCAGCGGACTTGTTTCCCAGATATTTGGAGGGAGCTTTAAAGGCCATGATGCCGTAGTGGATGTCCTGCTGGCTGATGACGCCTGTCTGCCAGAGCACGGGGGCGTTTTTGTTGGCAACGGTTTCCCATCCATCGTCCCCGATGGCGAAATCACTGACGGCGAGTTGGGCCTGGGCTCCGGCTGCTGCGAGCAGACCGATAGCGAGCCCGAGCACGGCAGAGCCACGCACAGTTCTCATCGTTGCAATCCTTTGCACGATCTATGTCACTTGGACACGGACGTTTCTGTCCATTGCCCGCCGGGCAGAATTGCCCCGCTGGCGCTGAACTCTCTCTGGCGATGAGAATATCCCGAGCCGTCAAGTTAGCAAGTAATAAAATCAGATTCCGTGCAAGTATGGCACGAGATATCGGACAGAAGCGTCGTTCCCGGCAGGGCGGGCGTCCGATTATTCCGGAACGCGGACGGCGGCGATGACGATATCCATGTCGGCCTGGTCGGCGACGCCGTCACAATTCAGATCGACCGGGTTCTGCGTCCACTCGTAGAGGTCGTCGATGTCGGCCTTGCCGTCACGGTTGACGTCGCCGAGTGGGTCGATAAAGCCGTAGAGCTTGTCGAGAAACCTCTGCCCCAGGACGAGCATGCTCGGTTCGTCGTAGTGGATGCCGTCGGGCAGGAAGGGCAGGTCGTCGGTGTCGAACCAGCACGCGTAAGGGTCGGCGTCGGCCACAGCGACCTGGGCGGCCCGGACCGTGGCGGCATGGGGCTGGCCCGCGTCGCGGATCCGCCCGAGAATAAACGGCAGATCGGGGTGGCCCGTGTGCGAACGCATGCTGGCGATGAAGTCGGTCAGCTTGGAGTTGTAGGCGTTGGCGCGGAAGTTCTTGTCGGCGTCGCTCTCGCCCTGCATCCAGAGGAAGCCATCGATCTGGTGCTGGTAGCCCATGGCGTCGAGAGCCGCGCGGGCGTCGTCGATGTGCTGCTTGAGCTGGATCCACAGCGGACCGCCTTCGGGGAATTCGCCGTTGGGGTTTGTGGGCGTCGTCCACTGGGCGAAGAGATTCGTCCCGCCGACAGCGAACTTGATGAGCAGGCACTGCTCGTCGGGGTACTGGGCCGCCAGTTCGCGTCCGAAGGCCAACTCGGGTCCGAAGTAGAACTCGGGCGCCGGGTTCGAGCACGAGGCGCCCGAGGTTCCTGGCGCCAGCGGCATGAAGCCGGGCGTGACATCGTTGCCCCAGTAGACCATTACTTCGGGGAGTGCGTTTTGCCACGTCGGGTCGACGTTGCGGACATCATCGCAGCCGTTCATATTCGATTGGCCTGCGAGAATGAACACGCGCACGTTGGCGGCGTCAAGCCGGACCTCGTCGAGAGCGATGAGGTCATCGGGCTTGGCTTCGTAGTCGGCGACGATGCGGAGATCCGTCAGGCTGGCGAGCAGTTCACGGAATTCCTGGGCGGTGGGCGCACGTGCTTCGCCGACGACCTGCCAAGGCTGGTTTTCTGAGAATTTGACGGTGTAGGAGGTGAACGCGAAGGCGCGGTACATGGGGGCGAGGTTGATCGAGAGCGTCATGCTGCCGCCGGTGGTGTTGCCGGTCAGTTCGACGCGCGGTGTGCTGGGGGCGAAGAACTCTTCCGAGGAGAAAATCTCGAAGGAGAGTTGCCCGCGATAGGCCGCCGAGACATCGCCGAGGTAGGAGGCCGGTGCGACAAAGGCCATCTCGCCCGCGTCGATGTCGGTCTGAGCGATGTAGCTGCCTTTGTGATTGGCTGGTGCGCCGCCGTTGCCCGCGGTCGTCCAGCCATCGTTGCCTGAGGTGAAATCAGATTGGGCAAGCTGAGCCGACACAGGTAGAGCGGTTATCAGACCTAAGTGGGTGATCTGTCGAATCAATCGATACACTGATGGCATGCTTGCAGTCCTTTGCCGAAACGTCCCGGTCCCCGGTACGCGTCAATGGGCATTGTGATGCGTCATCGCTCATGCGACTTCACCACATTTGGAGGGTTCGTTCCTCCGTCTTGAAAGTATGCTATCGGCCTGGGTTTATGGCAAACCTAGTGGACGAGGAGACACCTCTCTGAGGTTGTCGGATCGAGCTGGTAGAGACGGGATAATCGGCCCCAAACCTCCCGGATCGAGGGGTTACAGATAACGCCCCGTGAGCTTGTGGGCCTTGAGGACTTCAGAGCGACTCAGCAATGGCATCCGCACCACATCTTTGAGATGCGGCTCGACGACGGCTCTAAATTGGACCTGCTGCTCTGCAATCGGGAGCATCGCGTCGATCACACTCAAACCGCGCTCGTCGACGAGTCGTTCGTACTCCTCGTAGATGCGTCCCTGGAAGAGACGGAAGCTCTGGTACGGGTCCTCGCTGAGTCCCAGGTCCATTCCTGCCTCGTAGTACTTGAGCTCGGGCCTGCCGTGGAGGATGCGGCCCAGGGCGACTTCGAGCGGGAGCCTGAAGTACACCGCGAGGTCAGGCTTGGGCGCGTAGCGGTACATGCGCCTGACGAAATCGCGGTCCATGCCGCGGGCCGCGTCGCGGGCGAAAGCGGTGTAGATGTAGCGGTCGGCGAACACGACACCGCCAGCGCGGAGCGAGGGCAACATCTCGCCCTCGAAACGGTCGGCGAAATCGGCCGCGTGGATGAGCGAGAACGTCAGCGGGCTGAGCAGGCGTTTGGCTTTTCCGCGTTTGGTGGTTTCACGCACGAGATCGGACGAGTTCCACTCGCTGAAGTACGAGCAGTAGCCCAGTGAGGCGACCCATTTTTTGAGCAGGTCCAGCTGTGTGCTTTTGCCAGAGCCGTCGAGTCCTTCGACGACGATGAGCTTGCCTGGCAGCGGCTCATCCATGTAGGGCTTGTAAGGCGAACGGCGAGTCTGAGGCCTGCTGCTCTCGGCGGAGCTGGAATCGAACCACCGAATCAACGGCTCGAGTTCGAGCGCGATTGCCATGAGATCTGCTTTGCGCTGCGCGCCCTCGATGCAAGCGACCGGGTTGGTCTTGCTGTGCGCCAGGATGCGGAGCGTTTTATCTTCGAGTTCGACCTGTACCGACTCGACATCGCGGGTGTGCGTGCGGTCGAGGCCGTCGGCGACACGCAGGACGGCTGCCAGCTGCTTGGCAGCATCTTGGTTTTCACTCGAAAGGCGCTGTAATTCATCGTGGTCTTTGCTGGGCAGACTCTTGCGGTGGTAGCGGGCGACGACGGCGATGAGCTCGATCTCTTCCTGCGTGAAGCCGGCCATGCCGCTGTGGATGATGAGGTGGTAGCTGTGCCGGTGGTGTCGGGTGTAGTTCATCACCATGCCGACATCACGGAGGATGGCCGCGGCTTCGAGGATCTCGCGGTTGCGTTTGTGGTTGGGGATGAGTTCGAGATCGGCCAGCTGGTCGTAGATGCTGGTTGCGAGCTTGGAGACGTGAATGGCGCCGGGGATGTTCACGCCGCAACGATCGGCGAATTCGATCGCGGTGGCGAGAGTTGGCAGGGCCCCCGCCGCGATAGCCGAGTTGGCACCGGCCAGTTCGTCGATCATCTCCAAAATGATGCCGTCGCGTACGCCGCGGTCGTGGACGCGGACTCGATCGACCCTGAGCGCTTCCATCAGGCCCTCTGCAATCACAAGACCGGCGACGATGATGTCGTTGCGATCGGAGCTGAGACCCTGGATCGAATCCCGTTTGTCGACGGGCAGTTCGACGAGCTGATCGATGAACTCCTTGACCTCGGTGAGCGTGACCTCGTGGCCCCGTGTGGAGTTTGGGACGAGACCGAAGGACTCGGTGCCGGGCTGGGAGCGGAGGCTCATGGCCGCCAGCGTGGTGATCGTGCCGCCGGTCCCGACGAGCATCTCGGGAAGTTTTTCGAATCGCTTCACTTCTTCGGCGATCTCGTTTTTGACGAAGGATCGCAGTTCCTTCAAAGCTTTTTTCTCGCCTGGCGGGCAGGAACCAAACTGCTCAGTGAGCCGGACCGCGCCAAGGCGGAGCGGATGGACGGTGTTGATTTTGGCGTCTTCGAGCCCGACGAGTTCGGTGCTGCCGCCACCAATATCAGCGACCGCGATCGTTTTGCCAGAGAGATCCAGCTCCCCCGCTACCGATCGGCATGCCAGCTCGGCCTCGCGTTCGGCGGTGATGACCTCGACCTTGTGCCCTGTTCGGGCGAAGATCTGGTCCAGGAACTCGTCCTTGTTCTCAGCCTCGCGCACGGCAGCCGTGGCGACGATCCGGAGTCGACGAACACCGAAGCCCTTTGCGATCTCGCACATGTGAGCCACGGCATCTACGGCCGCGGCCATCGCGTCGGGATCGAGCTTGTTCGCCTCGGCAGCCTTGCGTCCGAGCCTTGGCATCGCCTTCTCGTCGTCGATCACGCGGTAGCCGCCAGAGCGAGGGGCATCGGCGATCACGAGCCGCACGGTGTTTGTCCCGACGTCGATCGCTGCCAGTCGCGAGGCGCGTTGGCCGGAAGAGGCACGAGGGAATTCGTAGGAGAGCATCGTCATGGCTTAGCCCTCCTCCTTTCGTATCGCGGAGCTGGGCCGAACACCCGTCTGGTGCAGCACGCGTTTGACCTCGGTTTGAAGATCAGTAAAGACGCTGTTCATATCGCGGTTGGCATCGATGCGGACGAGTTCGAAGCGTTCGACGAGCGAGTCGAAGACGCGGAGCAAACGCTCCTGGTATTTCATGAAAGAGTCGTAGATGTCGCGTTCCTCGATGAAGTCCATGCCCGATTCCCAGTAGTCAAACCCGCCGCCGGCGATCACGCGGGGAACGAGGTTCTCGACCTCGACATCGAGATAGATCACCGCGTCGGGGATGGGGGCAAAGCGGTAGATATCCTCGATCCATTCGGGGTTGGAGCCGCGAACGATCGAACGGGCGATCGAGGCGAAGATGTATCGGTCGGTCAGGACAACAAAGCCGGCGCGGAGGGCGGGGATGATCTCGTTCTCGACGCGGTCGGCAAAGTCGGTCGCGTAGAAGAGGTCCATCGTGAGCGGGCCCAGTGTGTGGCCCGCCTTTGCGCGGCGGAGGCCCTCGCCGGCGAGCCCGGATCGCGTGAGCGCCGAGCGGACGACGCCGTAGCCGTCGTTCTCGAGCCACTCATGGAGCAGGGCGATGTGGGTGGAGCGTCCGACGCGGTCGGTGCCCTCGACGCAGATCAGGGCGCCGGGATATTCGCTCGTGTCGACGGGGCCCGCTCCGGTGAATGGGTACTGCTGTCCGTAGGACAGGCCGCGGTACCCGGTCTCTTCGAGTTGGCCGTTGGAAGGGGTCGGTGTGGGCTGCATGTCGTCTCCGATAGGAATCGGAGGATGATAGACGTTCTCAGTGTGGCTCCCCGCGATTGCGGGCTCTTCACTGGGCGTTCACACTTTCTTCAAACATGGCCTCGACGAACCGCTCTGGGTCGAAGGGCTGCACATCGTCGGGTGTCTCGCCCACGCCGATGAGTTTGACGGGGATATCCGTTTGCTGGCGGATCGCCACGACCATGCCGCCGCGGGCGGTGCCATCGAGCTTGGAGAGGAAGATCCCCGTGACGCCCGCGGCCTCGGCGAATCCCTCGGCCTGTCGCAGCGCGTTCTGCCCCGCGGTCGCGTCGAGCACGAGCAGCACCTCGTGGGGCGCATCGGGGATCTGCTTCGTCGCGACGCGTTTGATCTTGGAGAGCTGGTCCATCAGACCCGCCTGGGTCTGGAGGCGGCCGGCGGTGTCGAGGATGATGACATCCACGCCCCGAGCCACGCCCGCCGAGCAGGCATCGAAGGCGACGGCTGCGGGGTCGCTGCCCTCCTGGCCCTTGACGAGATCAACATCCAGACGCTCGGCCCAGATCTCGAGCTGACGCACAGCGCCGGCCCGGAAGGTGTCACACGCGCCAAGCAGGACGGTCTTGCCGTCGGCTTTGAACTGGCGCGCGATCTTGGCGATGCTGGTCGTCTTGCCCGCGCCGTTGACGCCCGTGACGAGCACAACCGTGGGGCCGGTCTCGGCGAGGTTGAGCTGGCGGTCCTCCTCGGGCCACATCGCCTTGATCTCGCTCTTGAGGTAATCGAGAGCATCCTCGCCCTTGGTCATCTCGCCTTTGCGGTAGGCGTCCCGGATGCCGCTGCTGAGGGCGCGGGCGGCGGTAACACCCACATCGGCGCGGATGAGGCGTGCTTCGATCTCTTCGATCAGTTCCTCGTCGAGTTTGCGTCCACGCAGGAGCGAGACCATCCCCCCCAGGCTCTGGCGCGTCTTGGCCAGGCCCGAGCGGAGTTTGCCCATCACGCTCTTGAAGATCGCCATGCCTTACGACCCCGCTTCTTCAGACGCGGCCGGGTTGGCTTCGAGCACGCGCTTGAGAAGCTTGTCGAGGATCGCGTTGACGAACGCTGGCGACTTCTCGGTGCTGAATTCCTTCGCGAGCTTCACAGCCTCGGCGACGGCGGCCTTGGGCGGTGTCGTGCCGTGGGTCATCTCGTAGTGCGCCAGCCGGAGCAGCGCCCGGTCCACCGCGGGCTGGCGGTGCACGGGCCATTCGGGCGCGAGCTCGGTGACCGCGTCGTCCGCTTCGCCTCGGCTCTCAAACGCTTTCTTGGCGAGTTCGAGCGCCTTGTCCACCTCGCCCGGTTTGAGATCGTCGTCGATGTCGATCGAGGCGCGGACGCGATCAAGCTCGGGGTCCTTGACCGCGTCGAGCTGGTAGAGGGCCTGAAAGGCGAGGCGTCGGATGAGGCGAGGGGTGGCCATGCGTTTTATTCGTTCTCGGATTTGTCTTGGGGGAGGTTTGTTTCGAGCCGTTCGACCGAACAGGGACGACCCTGCGCGACGGCCCGCTTGATGGCGTCCATCGAGGTGAGCGTGTCCATCAGGGCCGCGGCGGCTTCTTCGCCCTTGTTGCCCTTAGCGCCACCCGACCGGGCGTTGGCGTGGTCGGCGGTTTCGGCGGTGATGAGGCCGAAGGCGACGGGGATGCCTGTTTCGACGGTGACTTTGGTGATGCCCTGTGCGACGGCATCGGCGATGTAGCGATCGTGCAGCGTCTCGCCGTGAATCAGGCAGCCAAGCGCCACGATACCCTTGTAGGCCCCACTCTGGGCAGCAGCATTGGTGAGGGCGGTCAGCTCGAATGCCCCGGGGGCATCGATAATGGCGATCTGGTCTCTGGGCACGCCCCGCCGCTCGATTTCGGCTTGGGCGGCCTCGAGCAGGCGCGCCGTCACCGCCCGGTTGTACCGGCTCACGACGATCGCGATGGGCGATGGGGGCTTCACAGACGCGATGGTAGGCCCCGGGGCGGTAGGATCAGCCCATGCGAGGTCTGATCCAACGGGTAGCCCCCGTGCTTCAACTGACACGGGTGACGGGCGCGTTCTCGGCGGTCGCCAACGTTTGGTTTGTCATTGTCTGGACGAGGGCCTTCGAGCAGGAGCCCGGCACGCGGCAGATCGACGAGCGGTCGATCTGGTTCCTCTTGGCAGGCGGCGCGGTGGCGGCGCTGGGGCTCTATGCGTTCGGGGCGGCTCTGAACGACATCCTCGACGCTAAGCGGGACCGGACGCTCCGGCCCAACAGGCCCCTGGCCTCTGAGCGGATCTCTGAAGAGATCGCCATGAGCGTGGTGATCGGGACGCTGGTGTGCGCGATTCTGGGCGCCCTGGTTCTCGGGGCGGAGGCGGTGACGCTGACGGCGGTCGCGGCGATCGGGATCACGATCTACAACGTGGCGGGAAAGTTCGTGCCAGCGATCGGCTTGCCCGTCCTGGCGCTCGTGTACGCGGGGCACATGCTCGCCCCAAATCACGCGCTGGTGTTTACGCTGCCGGTCTGGCTCGTGATGACGCACGCGCTGATTGTCGGGGGTTTGGCGCACACGATGGAACACCGTGTGCCGAGGCTCAGCACCCGCGCGGTGGTGTTCGCGGTGGCGGGCTGGGCGGCCTGCTCGGCCGTCCTGCTCGCGCACGGCTCGGCGCAGAGCGAAGGAGCCGGTATCTGGCCCAATTGGGTGCCCTGGCAGGCGGTGCTTTGGGTCGGGGCGACCGCGGTCGTCTTTGCGGGTGTCTGCTACCGGCGCATCGGCAGGCTCGGGTTCAACGAGCGATCGGGCGAGAAGGTCCGCCGGTATGGCACGCTCTGGCCCGCGGTGTATGCGTGCGCCTGGCTCGTCGGCGCGGGCAAGATGGGCGAGGCGTGGCCACTGATCGCGCTCCTGGCGGTGGGCGTTCTGGGGATGACGATCCTGCGCGAGGCGTACGCGATGGTCGAAGAGCCGATCGAGTTCCGCAGATGAGCGCCGATTCGTCGAGACCCTGTTCTTTGGGGCGAATCAGTTGAGTTTGAAGATGAAGAAGATCGCGGTGAAGACCGAGTCGGCGATGATGATCGAGACGAGGCACTGAACGACGGTGTCGGTCGTGGCTCGGCCGACGCCCGCGGCTCCGCCCGAGGTTTTCAGGCCGTTGGCGCAGGCGATCGCGCCGATGAGCATGCCAAAGATCGCCGACTTGATCATGCCCGTCCAGAAGTCGACGCCCTTGAGCTGTGCGAGCATGTTGTCCCAGAAGATCGAAAATGGGATCGCAAGCACGAGCCTTGAGACAAGCATCGCTCCCATGACGGCGACGATGTTGGAGATGACCGCCAGCGCGAACATGCTCAGAATCGAGGCGATGATTCTGGGCACCACGAGAAACCGCACGGGGTCGAGCGCGTGGACCTCGAGAGCCTCGATCTCCTCCCCCACCACCATGGTGCCCAGTTCTGCGGCGATGGCGGCCCCGGCAAAGCCTGTCAGCACGATCGCGGCCATGAGCGGGCCGAGCTCACGCAGGACCGCGACACCGATGATGTTGGCGACAAGCTGGCGCGAGCCGAACTGATCCAAGGGCGGGGCCATGTTGAGCGCGAGGATCAGCCCGACGCTGAACGATACGAGCGAGACGATGAAGATCGATCGCACGCCGATGCGGATGATCTGCGTGCTGATGGCGCCCGTGCCCATGCGTTTGCGGTTGGTGAAGTTCTTGAAAAACCAGCGCAGGGCCTCGATGACGAGCAGCAGAACGGAGCCCGTGTGGGTGACGATATCGATCGCCCGGGCACCCAGTTTGGAAACGGGTGTGAGGATCGAGGATGCCTCGGGTTGGGTGCTCTGTTCGCTCAAGGGTTACGCGCTCAGCGCCTCGTCGAGAGTGGTGCAGATGGTGAAGAACTGATCCAGGCGAGCGATCTCGAAAATCGAGTGGACTCGATCGGTCAGGGCGCACAGGACGAGCTTGGAATTGGCCTTGCGTGAGAGCTGCATGGCTTCGACGAGCGTTGCCACGCCCGAGCTATCCATATACGACACGCCGGAAAGGTCGATGACAAGCTTTTCAGCTTTCTCGTCGATGGCTTTGCGGATGTCGTTGCGGAGAGTGGGCGAGTGGCTGAGGTCGATGTCGCCATCGGGCCTCAGGATCGTGGCGCCGTCGCGGGATTCCCAGGTGACTTCGAGTTCGTTTGGACTAGCCATTGGCGTGCTCCCGCGTTGTTGATGGCTTTGGAGTGAGTGCTTTGGTCATAATGAGGCGCATGCCGACTTTCTCTCGGTGTTCGTAGACCACCGAGTCCATGACTTCCCTGATGATGTGTACGCCAAGCCCACCGGGCTTGACGTCGTCGAGGTCCCGGCCGCAGATGGAATCCGGGTCGATCTGCTTGGCCTCGTCTTCGACGACGATGCGGAGGCCCGGGATGCCGTCGTCCGCTTCGGACCAGATGGACATCCAGATGGGGCGGTCGCACTGTCGGTTGTAGCCGTGGTTGATGACGTTGGCGAGGGCTTCGTCGACCGCCAGTGCGATGCGTCCCGATTCGTCTTGCCGGAAGCCGAGCCGATGCGTGAGACCCTGGACCAGCTCGCGGGCGCCGGCGAGGTACATGGGGTCACTGAGAAGACGGATCTCGATGGCGGGCTTGGAGTTCATCGCGGATCTGCCCTCCCGGACTCTGGGTCCATTTGGTCAGCGTTCTGTGGACTGGTATACCAGCTCGCCCATCGCTGGGCGGCCTCTCGCCGACTGGTGTCGTGGGCCGCCGGGTCGTAGCCGAAATCTTCGCCTGTGATCTCTTTAAGGGTGTCGGAAGCGACAAGACGCATCAGCGGGTCATCGCTTGCGAGCATCCGGATGAGAGGTTCGACGGCAGCGGAATCATTTGTACGACGGGCTTTGGCGACGGCGGCGAGACGGTCCTGCGGGACGGGCGAGTCGAAATCCGGCTTCACTTTCACTTTCGGTGCGCAGCCGACAGGCACGCCCCAAAGCAGTGTGATTGTGAAGATGAAGATGTAGGTCGTCCAACGCATTGGGCAGATCCTAGAGTCTGTGTTTCCATCCCGCCCGATCGAGGTTCAGGAGCAGGCCCACACATGGCACCAGACATGGCATCGACCAAACCCTCCGATCAGCAGCACCCCCACCATGCGGACCCGCACGACGAGATCGTGCCGGTCCTGGATTGCGGCGGGCAGACCGTGCAGCTCATCGCCAGAAGACTCCGCGAGGCGGGGATTTATTCGATGATCCAGCGGTCGGATATCACCGCAGCCGAGCTCAAGGCGATGAACCCCAAGGGGATCGTGCTGTCGGGCGGGCCGGCGAGCGTGTTCATCGAAGGTTCGCCCGTGATCGATCCGGAGATTCTGAATCTGGGTGTGCCGGTGCTTGGGATCTGCTACGGGATGCAGCTGGTGTGCCAGCACCTTGGCGCGAAGATCACGCCCGCCAATCACCGCGAGTTTGGGCGCGCGAATCTAGAGATCCGGGACGCGAGTGACCTCTTCGACGCGGTGCCGCAGCGGACGACTGTTTGGATGAGCCACGGCGATCAGGTGTCGGATCTTGCCAGCGCGAATATCCAGACGATCGCATCGACGCCGACTTGCCCGCAAGCGGGTGTGCGGTATGACGAGAACGGTGTGCGCTTTTATGGGGTGCAGTTCCATCCCGAGGTGACGCACACGCCGCACGGCACGGACATGATCCGCAACTTTGCGTACAACATCTGCGGGTGCAAGGGCACCTGGCACATGGCCGAGTTCGCCGAGAACGAGATCCAGCGTGTGCGCGAGCTCGTGGGAAATGATCGGGTGGTCTGCGGGCTCTCGGGTGGGGTGGATTCCTCGGTCGTGGCGGCTCTCTTGCACAAGGCGATCGGTGATCAGCTGACGTGCGTGTTTGTCGACAACGGTTTGCTCCGCAAGAACGAACGCCAGCTCGTCGAGACGACATTCCGCGACCACTTCAGCGTGGACCTGCGCGTGATGGACGCGACCGAGGCTTTCCACGCGGATCTTGCGGGGATTACCGATCCGCAGGTGAAGCGGCAGCGGATCGGGCACCGCTTTATCGAGGTGTTTAAGGAGGCGGCCGAGAGCATCAAGGGGGCCAAGTACCTGGCGCAGGGGACGCTCTACCCGGATGTGATCGAGTCGGGACACGGGCACTCGGGCAAGTCGGCGAACATCAAGCTGCACCACAACGTGGGCGGGCTGCCCGAGGATCTGGGGTTCGAGCTGATCGAGCCGGTGCGGGAGCTGTTTAAGGATGAGGTCCGCAAGCTGGGCGAGGTGCTGGGTGTGCCCGACGCGATTCTTTGGAGGCACCCCTTCCCCGGGCCGGGGCTTGCGGTGCGGGTGCTGGGCGAGGTGAAGCCCGAGAAGCTCCATGTCATCCGCGAATGCGACGAGATCGTGCTCGAGGAGATCATCGCGGCGGACCTGTACCGCCAGACGAGCCAGGTCTTTGCGGTGCTGCTGCCCGTGCAGAGCGTGGGTGTGATGGGCGATGGGCGGACGTACGAGAGCGTCGTGGCTGTGCGTGCGGTGGAGACGAGGGATTTCATGACGGCCGACTGGGCGCGGATCCCGTTTGAGGTGCTGGCGCGGATCTCGAACCGAATCATCAACGAGGTGCGGGGCGTGAATCGGGTGGTGTACGACATTTCGAGCAAGCCGCCGGCGACGATCGAGTGGGAATGATCCGAGAATTGACCATTCAGACATCCGGGCGCGGGCTGCACGAGATCACACGCGAAATCGCGGGGGTTGTGCGCGAGGCGGGTGTGGATGCGGGGCTGTGCACGGTGTTCATCCGGCACACGTCGGCGAGCCTGATTATTCAGGAGAACGCCGACCCGAGCGCGAGGCGCGATCTTGAGCGCTGGCTCGATGCGCACGTGCCCGACGGGACGGCCTACGAGCACACGGACGAAGGGCCCGACGACATGCCGAGCCACATCCGCTCGGTGCTGACGGCGACGAGCCTTGGTATCCCGGTGATGGACGGCAGGCTGGCGCTCGGGACGTGGCAAGGGATCTATCTCTGGGAGCACCGGCTCGCGGCGCACACCCGGCGGGTTGTGGTGCAGATCCTCGGATGAGCGCACAGAATCGGCACAAGCTTGCCGAGGGCGAGAAGGTGTTTATCCGCTTTCCGGTTGCGAGTGATCGGGACGAGTGGTGCTCGCTGTGGGATGCGAGCTGGTCGTTTCTTGAGCCGTGGATGCCGAGGCCGCCCGAGGGCGCGACGGGTGAGGCGGGCGAGCGGTTCGATCGGCTGATTGAGACCGCCGACACACCTGAGAATCAGCGGCACGTGATCTGTCGACAGAGTGATAGCGCGATCGTTGGCATGGTGAATCTGACTCAGATTTTCCGTGGGCCGTTCTGCAACGCGATCATGGGGTACTGGGTGGGCGAGGCGTTTGCCAGATCCGGGTACACGGGCGAGGGCGTCAGACTGGTCCTTGGGCGGGCATTTGGAGAGCTCGGATTGCACCGGGTCGAGGCGAACGTTGTGCCGACGAACCAGGCGTCAATCGCGCTCGTTCGGCGTGTAGGTTTCCGGGAGGAGGGGTACTCGCCCCGGTATCTCGAGATCGCGGGCGCGTGGCAGGACCACGTGCGGTTTGCGATAACGGCTGAGGATTGGGTCGAGCTTCGAGGCAGGCAGCAGAATGAACAGACGGGCGAGACGCCCGTCCCACCTCGGAATCAGCCGTAGTACTCGGGCTCGTTGCCGGGCTTCCATTTGATGTTGCAGCCCATGCTGGGCTTCTGGTCCGTGCCGACGCTTTCGCCGGCGACGACTGCGTTGATTGCGCGGCGGAGGTCTTTGCCAGTGATGGGCTCGTCGCTGCCCGGGCGGGCGTCGTCGAGCTGGCCGCGGTAGGCGAGGTTGAGGTCGGCATCGAAGAGGAAGAAGTCGGGCGTGCAGGCGGCCTTGTAGGCCTTGGCGATTTCCTGGGTTTCGTCGAAGAGGTACGGGAAGGTGTAGCCCCGCTTTGCGGCTTCTTCGGTCATGTGGGTCGGGCCGTCGGCGGGGTGCTTGATGGTGTCATTGGAGCAGATGGCGACAACCCCGATGCCGTGGGCCTTGGCGTCATGCCCGAGGCGGGCGAGCTCGTCGGCGACGTGGATGACGAATGGGCAGTGGTTGCAGATGAACATGACCAGGAGCCCGCGGGGGCCGGCGGCGTCGAGGATGGCGACGCGTTCTTCGCCCGTGCCGGTGTTGTAGTTGGGCAGGTCGAAGGCGGGCGCCTTTGTGCCGAGTTCGAGCATTGTTGATGGGGTCCGGGTCATGTCGGGCTCCTTTGTTTTTGCCTGGCGTCGAGGCCGAGACTGGAGCCGATCACCGGGCAAAGGGAACAAGCGGAGCGGGAGGGATTCGAACCCTCGGTACGGGTAAACCCGTACACCGGATTAGCAATCCGGCCCCTTCAGCCTCTCGGGCACCGCTCCGTGGGACGGCATGGTACGCCCACGGCCCCCCTGGAAGCCATGCTGGGGCAAAAAGCAAACCAGACCCGATTCAGGGTCTGGCTTGCCGAAGGGGAACTGTCTCTGGTTGAGGCTCTACCGGTGTTGCTGGCGGTTTAGTCGCAGCCGGCGTTGTAATTGCTGACCCATGCGGAGAAGTCGGCGGGGCTGAGGTTGCCGTCGAAGTTCTGATCGCCCGGGCAGGTGTTGATGACGGCCATGACCGCATCCTGCGACAGGAGCGTGCCTGCGGTATTGGAAACCTCGACGCGGTACGTGCCCTCGGTGTTCAGGTTCGGGTTGATGGTCAGCGTGTCGGTGGTCGTGCCGGTGAACCGGGCGTTGTCAGTCAGGGGGGTGCCGTTGAGGTACCACTGATAGGTGTCGGCCAGCGGTGCGTTGACTGTCATCTGCTCGGCTGGACCGAAGGCGTTAGTGACGACGCTCTGCGGCTGGCTGGTGATGCTGAGGAACGGGCCGCACTGGTTGATCAGGAGGCTCACGCTGTCGCCGAAGACGTTGGCGGTCACGAGATCGATGGCGAAATCGTTGTTGAGATCGCGTGCGAGGATTGCTGCGGTACCCGCACCTGCATCAAAGAAGAAGGGCCCGCTGAAGTTGCCCGCGCCGTCGTTGATGAGCGTGGCGACCTGTGATGTGCCGCTGAAAAAGACCGTGATGATGTCGAGGTCGCCATCGTTGTCGAGATCGGCGAGGAGGTTGTCGCCCGGCACTTCGGTGACGCTGTAGTCAACGGACGTCGGGAACGTGCCGTCGCCGGCACCGAATCGGACGCGTTGCTTCATCGTGCCGTTGATGGATTCGATGAGATCGAGGTTGCCATCGCTGTCAAGATCACCGAACGCAACACCGACGGGTCCGTCTTCTGATGGGATGGTGATCTGGGATGCAAACGTGCCGTCGCCGTTGTTGAGGAGCAGGCTCAGGTTGTCAGAGCCGGTGTTGGGTGTTGCGATATCGATGTGGCCGTCGTTGTTGACGTCGCCGTAGGCGGCGAGCTGGGAGCTGGTTCCGACTGCATACGCGGCTGCTGCGGCGAACGTGCCGTCACCGGCTCCGACAAAGACGTTGATAAAGCTACCGGCGGCGGCGTTGGCAACGATGTCCAGTTCGCCGTCGTTGTTGATGTCAATCAGCTTGAGGTGTGTGGGGCTTTCGCCCGTGATGGGCAGACTGGCCCCGACGGAGAACGCCCCGCTGCCGTCGTTGCTCAAGATGCCGATCGCGTCGTTTGTGATGTCAGCGATCACCGCGTCGAGATCGCCGTCGTTGTCGATGTCACCGAGCGACACATCGAAAGCCTGTGCGCCTGCGGCGTAGAGGCTGACAGGCGTGAACGCGCCATCGCCGACGCCAAGAAAGACACCAAGATCACTGGTGATCGCGTTGATGGAGACGATATCGGGGATGCCGTCGCCGTTGACATCGCCCGCGTCGAGTTCGTAGGGCCCATCGCCCGTGGCAAGATCGACGCTCTGTGAGAACATCGTCGCCGGGTCGCACTGGGCGTGCGCGGATGAGGCGGCGCTGGCGAGCAAGAGAAGCGTGGCGGCGGCGGTCAGTCTGGTTGCATGCATGAGTGAGTCCTTCAGGGTTCCAGCCATCGTACGGATCAGGCCTGCCAAGCTACGCGATGGTCCCCGCGGCTGCGCATCAGAAAAAGCAAACCAGACCCGTTCTCGGGCCTGGCCTGCCAATGGGGGCGCATTGGGTGCTTTGGAGGCGGGATTCTCGGTCTTATCCCTCGTCGCTTGGGCGGCGTTCGAGGAGGGAGCGGAGTTGCTTGTTCTCGCGGCGGGTGGCTTCGAGATCGAACACGAGGTACTTCACGCTGACACGGAGGTAGTCGAGTGAATCCTGGAGTTCGGAGATGGTTTTCTTCATCTGCTCGTGGCGGGACTTGGTATCCGTGGCGAGCTCCTTGAGTTTGCCCTGCTGGTCGCTGGGGAGGGTGTTGATCTTCTCGAGGAGTTTGTTGAACTGGTTTTGGAATTCTCTCTCGCTCATGGTCATCTCCTGCCTGTCTGTGTCATGTGACGCAGCCGCCGTGATTGGCTGCGTATGCCAGAGACAGATCAACGCGGATGCCCGGCGTGCCAGCGGGGCGATGCGTGATGGGAAGTCCGAGAAAACCGAGCTCCGCTCGTGTTCAGATGGGGAAGCAAGCGGCGTGCCGGGGCTGTGCCGCTGGTTCCGGTTGGCCGATTGAACCGGGTGATGCCAAGAATCAACGCCGAGCGAGGGCCCGACGCAGCGCGTGCTGGCCGGCATCGGGGGCTTTCTGGGCCACGGCCTGTAAAGCGGGCTTGTCCTTGCGGGCCAGTTGGGAGGCGAGTTCGCTCGTGTGGCGGTCGAGCGCCCGGCGGAAGGTCGAGAAGTGGGTCTCGAGTTCGTGGCGGAGGATGCGGGTCAGCGGATCGGCCAGCCCCGTCTGCATGGCGGCCCAATCGAGGAGCGAGCCGCCCTTGTCCGAGAACCGATAGAGGCCCAGCGTGGTCGCCAGGCGTTCGGCGAGGGGGATGAATGGGTCGATCACGCTCTCGGGGAGCGTGGTGAGTTTCTTGGCGAGTTCGACGTCGGTGGCCTCGGTCGAGTTGGCGAGCGCTGGCTTGGCTTCGACACCCGAAGATTTCGGAGCCGATTGTTCGTCGGCCTTGCGGATATTGGCTACGGCTGCGGCGAGGGTCTTGATGCCGGCCCGCTCGAAGCGGATGGTCAGACGCTGGGTCGGGCGTCCCTCGACCATGATGGGCTGGACGGCGGTGACCTGGCCTACCCCCCACTCGGGACGATCGGCGTGGGTGACACGGTCGCCAAAGGACCAGGGATTCGCGGCCATACGCACCTCTTAGACGGAGATCGACCGGCCACGGGCGTCCCCACGACGAGGCGGCTTGGGTCGAATCGGGCTTTCCAGGGGCCCACTGATCGGGCAGGGAGCATCCCGAGTCGCCGGGGCGGTGCGGGGTGCATAGGATCGTGTCCCGCCCGAAAGGCCCGGTCAAGCCCGCAGCGAGATCGGCCAAAATCGGCGATGAGAGCCCCCGACCATGATTGAAGCATTCAAGAGCGAAGAGATCGTCGAGAAGTTCGGCGGCCGGTTCCGTCTGACGGCTGTGATTCAGCGCCGTCTTGTCCAGCTTATGGAAGGTGCTCGCCCGCTCATTGAGCGCGACGGCCGTTCAGATCTTGAGGTGGTCGTGCAGGAGATCCTCGAGGATAAGATCGAGATCGTCGAGTCGGAATCGGGCGGCTTTGGAGTCGTCGCAGAAGCCGAAGAGGCCCTGCTCTAGGCGGATCCCTTCTCGTCAGCGAGGGGTGGACGTGAGTACAACGAATCAGACACTCGGCGGCCGACGCATCATTCTTGGTGTGTGCGGCGGTATTTCTGCGTACAAATCCGCGGCATTGACGAGCAAACTCGCGCAGGCGGGGGCGCAGGTCACGGTTCTAATGACCGAGTCGGCGACACGGTTTGTGTCGCCGATGACTTTTCAGGCGCTCTCGGGCAAGCCTGTTTATTCGAGCATCTGGGAGCACGTCGAGTCGAACGACCCGCAGCACATCGCGACCGCGACGGGAGCTGATCTTGCGGTGGTAGCGCCGTGCAGCATGGACTGTCTGTCGCGGCTTGCGACGGGACGTGCTGATGATGTGGTGACGCTTGTCCTGAGCGCTGTGGACCGCAAGAAGACGCCGGTGTTCTTGGTGCCCGCGATGAATGAGGTGATGTGGAGCCAGCCTGCGACGCAGCGGAATCTGGTGACGTTGCGTGGCGATGGGTATGACTTCATCGGCCCGGATGATGGCTGGCAGGCTTGCCGGGCGGTGGGCCCCGGGCGGATGTCCGAACCCGATTCGATTGTCGAAGTCATCTTGGCCCGGCTCGCCTGACCTGCTTGCATTGACCCGTCTGGTTTGGACCGTCTGGCCTTCACCGGGCACTTTCAAGGGCTATCATGGCTTCCCAGACCGCAACCTTCGGAGAGGTGGCAGAGCGGTTGAATGCGCTGGATTCGAAATCCAGTATGGCCTCCGGGTCATCGGGGGTTCGAATCCCCCCTTCTCCGCTTTCGGTATTTGTATGGCACAAACATGTCCCGTACAACTCCGCGAAGCAGCCGAATTGAGGCCCTCAGGGGCCTTTATTCGCTTTTACAGAGACTCATCGCAATCGCAGAGAACGGCTGATTCGGCTCCATTTGAGCAAAGAGTCTCTCGGGCCATGCTCCATGGTGTCCCCGCACCATCAATTCACTATTCTGCGCCTATCTAGGGTCATCGGGGGTTCGAATTAGATCTAACCCGCTTACTTGTTCGATATGCCCTGCAGTGTCCCCCGTGCCTCGCTTGAAATGGCGAGTATCCCGGGGGATTTTGCATTATTCGTATGTCTCGGAGACTGTTGGTCTGCTCGCTCCGGGGCTGAATTGGCACGATTTTTGGCGAGTGTCTCTCGGGCCGATTCTGATGGTGTCCCGGCGCGGAGATCAGGCGGCCACGGCAACTCGATCAAGGCCGAGCGAGCGGGCCTGATGAGTCCAGTCGAGGTGTCTGGCTGCTTCGAGTAGGTCTTCGAGGGTCATGCTTGGCGCGAGAGTGCCGGCCAGCGCGTGATGTAGGATCTCCGGTCCGAGGTTGATTAGCGGCAACAGTTTCATAATGCGCGTGCGAGCGATGCCGCGGTTCTCGGTGAAGGGCTTGATGTGCTCACCCGAAGTGGTCAGTTCATCGTGCCAGCGATAGGCAAGGCCGATTGCCTCAACGATGTGCAGCTTCGGTTCCGGCCTCGCTGGGATAACAAGGTCGTTGCCATCGGGTGATAGAAGGAGTCGTCGGCCGTCGATCTTCTTGAACTGGATGTCCAACGTGAGGCGGATAATTGAATCATCATCTTCGCACTTGGGTTCGCGAAGACAGTGTGGATGCTGCTGTGATGGTTCAGCCGCCGGTGTGAAGTTGTGTGACCTGACCGCCCCGAGTTGATCCTGATCGATCTCAATAGACAGCCGGTTCTCTGTGAGTACGACCTGCTGGATGAGATTCCTGATCCAGTGATCGCGGACTTCGGGTTGCTGTGCATTGAGAGGCTGGCAATCAACGTAATTAAGGGTTATGCCACGGACGAGATCGTCGAGATGCTCGGCATTGATGGACTTGATCGGGCAGGACTTGAAACCGTGCTTGATCGCCTTCTGGCTCACGTAGTACCTGACGAGTCGTTTCTGACCACGCCCTTTCGAGGTCACCCCACGCTTCGTCAGCGGGCGGTGCGTGCTTGACGGGCTAATGGCGAAACCGTCACCGGTGCGGAGCTTGCCCTTGAGCAAATGCGGTTGCGACCAGCGGTGCAGCGTGTTGCGGTCTTTGGTGTTGATGAGTCGTTGAACGTCGTCCCATGTGGCCTGATCGATAATGGGTTCATGCCGCCCGTCATAGATCGTCGTCTCGCCGTTGCGGGTATGCGTGACCTTGCCGATGTACGTGGGGTTGGTAAGGACGCTGTGGATGTATTTCTGCGTGAGCGGCTTGCCGCCGTGGACGCGCTCGGTGCTGCTGACCCACCGCTTGGTTGTAAAGCCTTGCTCGCTGAGTTCGCTGGCGACCGCGAGAGGTGACTTCAGCTCGACGAAACGCTCGAAGACTTTGCGGACCGTCTCGGCTTCTTCGGGGATGATGAAGAGCCCGCGTTCTTCGTCTTCACGCTGCAACCTGTACCCGAGCGGCGGCTGGCCGCAGACCCAGTAGCCCTGCTTCTTCGTAGCGGCGATCTTGTCGCGGATGCGTTCGCCTGCGACCTCTCGCTCGAACTGCGCGAAGCTGAGGAGCATGTTCAGCGTCAGCCGGCCCATCGAGGTTGTCGTGTTGAACTGCTGCGTGACCGACACGAACGAGACCTTCTTCTCGTCGAAGAGCTGCATCATGCGTGCAAAGTCGCCAAGTGAGCGGCTCAGCCGATCGACCTTATAAACGACCACGACGTCGATGCGGCCCCGGTCGATGTCTTCGAGCAGCTGTTCGAGCGCCGGTCGTTTCATCGTGCCGCCGGAGAAGCCGCCGTCGTCGTAGGTATCATCGATCGCTTCCCAGCCCTCGTGCTTCTGACTCTTGACATAGTCGAGTCCGGCCTCGCGCTGGGTGTCGAGCGAGTTGAAGGCCTGATCGAGTCCTTCCTCGCTCGACTTGCGTGTGTAGATCGCGCAGCGGACCTTGTTCATGCGACGCCTTTCAGCTTGATGAGCCCGAAGAACCTTGGACCGGACCAGCGGGCACCGGTAATCTCGCGGGCGATCTCGGAGAGGCTGGCGTACTCGGTCTCGCGGTACCGGAACCTCTTGCCGTCGTCGACGACTGTGACCTCGTGCTTACGCCCGCGCCAGGTACGGACGAGCGTGGTGCCGGTGCTGAGCTTGAGGCTCTCGCGATGCTTACGCGGCTTGGCCTCTCGCTTGGTCGAGTTGGGCTCGGGCGCGCTTCGGATCGCGGCCTTGAGCAACCGGCGTGTATCGGCGTCGAGCCCGCCGTGGACTTTGGACTGGACATGCCACGAGATGCCGTGCAGGAGCGCTTGCTTGAAGTGCGGCGGCTGGCCTCGGACTCCAAGCATGCCCCACCGCTCCTTGAGCTGATTGGTCGTCATGCGCGTTAGCGCGTCAAGGTCGATCGGGTCTGCCATGCTCGCTCTCCTGTGCCCTCCCGCGGCCCGGCCCCGTGTGCGCAGCGATCGCCCACGATCGGCGCGGAGCGGAACTCGGGCAGGTGTGCTGTGCGACTTCGGGGCCGGGCTCGGGAGGCTTGGCGGGGCCTCCGGCTTCCGGCCGGTGTGAGCACATATGGCCATAGACGGGCCCGGATAGCAAGTCGTATCCGGCAGATTCTGGAGAAAGATCTCGGGCGGTCTTAGCCGCCAGGATCGGGCTCTTTCTCACCCTCGACAGCGGACTTGTGGACCCAGCCCTTGAGCGTCTTGCCCTCGTGCTCGAACTCGATTCGGTAGCGCACGAAATCGACTTCAGGCGTCAGGGCCTCAGATGTCCGCTTCAGGATGACAGCCTTTGTGCCCTCGGGCACACGCGCGATCTCAACATCCTCCCCCCACTCGTCCTTGTTCCGGCTGACCCGGATGAAGTCGTCCCACACTCCTGCGTACAGCTTGACCTCTGTCCCCGGTACAAACAGTTCGATGGCTTCGGGCGGGTTGAGGTAGCTCTCGCGGATCGATATGACCTTGAATTGGACCGGATTGGGCTCGCCCGCGTCGGCCCAGTTACCGTTCGGTGCGAGCACGCCCTCGCCGACACCGGGCGGCATTTCCGAATCGTCGTCTGGTGAGTATGCGAGGATGGCGACCGCATCTGCCCGGCGGCTCTGAGCGATATCACGCGCCGCTTTCTCGAGCGCCGCAGCGACCTGCTCGCGCTCGAGTCCCTCCGGCAACTCGATCTTGACCTGCCAGCGGTAGATGCCTCCGTAGTGCAGCGACTTCGGTGCGCCGAGGAGTCTGTACTCTGCTGTATCCGGCTGTTCCAGAATCTCGGGTGCAGACTGCTGTTTTGGGACTTCGATGAGCTGCTCGGGCTGTGTTGAACTCGGCTCTGTCTGAGTTTCTTGCTGTTCTGGCTCATCGCGTTCGATCGGCACCGCTGGCGGCAACCTCTCGGGAGTCTGTTGCCACTGGCTTAGCTCGGGTGGCGGCTCTGGCTGTCGGTGTTCACAAGACAACAGAGTCGGGATCACAGCAATCAATATCAGATGAGTCGCTTTCATTTCCTGCACCTCCGCCGTCCACAAGCCGTGGTCGGGTCTGCGCGCAAAAGGGGAGCGCCGAACCACGGTCGCTCCGGAGGCCCCGCCAGGGGCGCAAGAAAACAACACATGGCCGACGCCCCCGTTTGGGGCGCGGCACCTGTGCTGCCTTTCCTGCGGATGGGCCAAAGGCCCGGTCTGGCGGTTTCTCCGGAAGCAGCACGACGCTCGCGCGTCGCTCTTTATGTCGGCCTGTCATGCCCGGCCTCGGCTGTGGTCTCGGCTCCTCGTTCATTCGGCCCCGGGCGGCTCGTGCCGCCCTTCAGACAGAGCCGTGTCTATTGACACCGATAGCGGTCTGGAGGTCAAGTCGATATGGCAACATGGCCCCACATACGCTGAAGTTAGATCAGAAATACTTTCCAGTCTCGCCGGTTTGGAGATCGATCCACCCGATTGACGGCTTTACATACTGACTGACCTCGACGAGCATCTCGAGCGCGTCCGGGCCGTCGTCGTGGGCACCGAGCGGGAACTGCCGGAGCTGCTCGAGCAGCAGCGTGTGCTTCCTGGAGAAACGGATCCTGCCCTGCTCGATCCGTGGCTGGAGCCCTGCGATGCGCGCCTGCTTGTCGCCGGTGTTCCGGACCTCGCGAATGCTCGGGCTGATGCCGCGATGGCGGAGCTTTGCGCGGAGCTCCTTGACGAGCAACTCCTGGAACCCATTGGCCTCGACCGCGATCGCCTTCGGGCTGTAGAGCTCGGCATACTCGACAATCCGGTCGATCGTCTGCGACGGCGATCGGCGCGACAGGTCGGCCGCGACGACGTCGATCTGCTTGGACTTGAAGTGCCGCGCCCCGACAAGAATCGCCGTGTAATCGCCCTTGCGCGGGTTGCGGCCGACCGCGGGATCACAGGCGATGTACATCGAAGGCTTCTTGGGGAACGAGCCGAGCAGGGCGGTCGCGTCGGGGTGCTCGTCGTCCCAGAAGGACATGCTCTCGAGCTTGAAGAGGCAGTGCTCCGGGTCGAGCGGCTCGTTCTGCTTCTCGCTGTCGAAGCTCGCGCGACCCTCGCGGACGCGGATCTCCATGAGCGCCTCAAGCGGTTCGCGCTCCGGCCAGAGCACCGATGCGCCTTCCTGCATCTCTTCGCGGTGCGCCTCGAAGTACGCCCGGGCCGCATCTCGGCCCGTCTTCTCGTCCCAGTGCTCGCGGCCGCAGTAGATCGCCTCCCAGGTCGCCCAGTACTCGATGTCCTCGGGCTCGGACAGCAACGCCCTGTACCGCCGGCCCACCCAGCCGGGCGACTTGTTCGGATCGAGCAGGTTGGAAAGCAGCGCGTCGTAGTGCAGCACCGTCCCCACCACGACCACGTTCGTACGGTCGTCGCCACACTTGAGCAGCGATCCTCGGAACCACTCCGCGGTCTTGTGGCGCTGCTCGGCTGAAATCACATGCTCGGGCATCTCGAGGTCGTCGACCACGATGAGCGAGGGCCGGCTGCTCTGGTGGCGGATGCCGCGGATCTGCTGGCCGAGTCCGACCGACCAGAGCAGCGCGCCGTTTGGGAGTTGCAGCTTGCCGCCCCGCCATGGCGAGGGCTTGCCCGATGGCCCGTGCGGGCTGGCCTCGGGGAAGTCCTCGTGCAGACGCGGGTTGGTCTCGACCTCGTCTTTGACGTGCTTGAGCAGCTGGCTCGCCTGCTCCTTCGTCGCAGACACGATCATGACGAACCTGTCGTGCCCGTACAGCACGCTCCAGAGCACGTAGCTCAGTGTGACGACCGTGCTCTTGGCGTGGCCGCGCGGCGCGGCGATGGCAAGTCTTGCGCCACGACTGATCGATGCTTCCTTTAGCAGGCCGTCGATTTCTGTGTGCATCGGTGACGGTTCGGTCTCGAAGTGATGCGGCAGGTATGTGCGTCCGAACGTCACGGGCGAAAGCGATGCCCACTCTCGTCGGAAGCGGCTCACACCAAGCCGGACAAGTTCTGCATGGCTCACTGGTTCTCTCCCTGCTTGGCAATCGGGCTCTCAAGCAGTTTCGCCGCCTCGTGCAGCTGGCCGAGTGACTCGGCGCCGGCACCAGGATCGATGGACTTCAGCCTCGCGATCTCGGCGAGGATCTCGTCGGTCGTCGCGAGCGACTCGACGCTATGGGTCAGGTCCGCCTTGATGCGCTTGGCCGCCGTGGGCAGGAAGCCCATGCTCTGAAGAAGCTTCGTCATCCGGTCTATGACCTCAAAGACCACGCGCTCCGCCTCGATTCTGACCGCGGCCGGGGCACCTTTCTCTCGCGAAATCCGCCGCACCCGAGAGGTGCACAGCCTCGCCTCCGTCACGATCTCGCCGGCCATGCGGTCGACGAAGCCATCGTCTACTTTGAGTGCGTTGGCCTCGCGGATCGATTCGCGGTCACGCCGGATCGTCCGGTCCGTCACGCCGAGCAACTGCGACATCTCCGCGTTCGTCGCGCCCTCGCAGGAGAGGTACTCCACGCAGCGGCGCCTGGTCTCAGCGTCTATAGACATGCCGTCGATGCGCCCCTCGCGGAGGTCACCGAGCACGTCAAGTACCGCGCGTTCGTCGGCAGGCTCGCTCATGACGCCACCCCGCTGGCCCGGTCGGCGTACCGCTTGGCAATATTCTCGTCGACAGACGATCTCCCAAACACTGCAATAAACCGCCGCACGACCACGTCGCAGTAGGCCGGGCTCAGCTCCATCGCGAAGCACCGCCTGCCAAGCCGCTCAGCTGCGATCAGCTGCGTGCCGCTCCCCGCGAAGGGCTCGTAGCACACATCACCTTTGCGTCGAGAAGTCCTGGGTCTCGTGTGCTGACGCATCGGCAACTCGAAGACCTCGATTGGTTTCGGTGTCGGGTGGTCGGGGCGCTGACGACCCCGAGGCGTCGGGTATCGCCAGACCGTAGTCAGCCGCTGGCGTTCTGCGCGAGGCGGACGGTGCCCCTTGAGCCAGCCCATCATGCAGGGCTCGTGCTGCCAGTGGTACCACGACCTCGACGGCAGCCCGATCTCGCGGTCGAGGATGATCTCGACATGCGCGAGCGCCCCGGCTTGCTGCCACGCATCGTGCAGCACCGGACGCATGACGCTGGCGTGCCAGTGGTACCACGCCGCGTCCTCGCGGATAGCTTCTTTGATTGCGACCTCGATGAACTTCGCGTAGAGATCCTCGTTGCCGGCCTTCCGGTCCCAGGTCGTGCCGTTACCCTGCTTCGAGGACGGCCGGTTGCCGCCGTCGTAGCCGACGAGGTACGGGGGATCGGTCGCGAACAGCACCGCGCGCTCGCCCGACATGAGCCTGCGGACACTTAGTGCGTCCGTGGCGTCGCCGCAGAACAGGCGGTGGTCGCCGAGTTCGATCAGGTCACCCGGCTTGGTGATCGCGTCCGCTTCGTCGGGAGGCGTGATATCCGCACCGTCCGAGCCGCCCGGTTCCGAAGTCAGCAGTTGGCCGATCAGGTCCTCGGCCTCGTCCAGCCTGAAGCCGGTCGCCTCAAGGTCGATGCCCGGGTCGTCGAGCAGGTCATCGAGGAGCTGCGCCAGACGGCGTTCGTCCCACTTGCCGCCGACCTTGTTGAGGGCAAGATTCAGCGTCTTCTCTCGCTCGAGCGGCAGGTCGACCACACTGACCTGGACCGCCTCATCGCCCCGGGCCAGCAGTACCTTGAACCGCTGGTGCCCGCCCACGAGGTGACCCGTCCGGCGGTTCCAGACGAGGGGCTCGACGAGGCCGTGTTCGTCGATGCTCCGGGCGATTGCCTCGTACTCGGGGTCGCCAGGTTTCAGGTCTAGGCGTGGGTTGTAAGGGGCAGGATTTATCTTTGAACTATGGATGGTCTCGACTTGCATGCGGTGCTCCCAGTAAGGGCTTCTTGCCCCTGGGAGAATCGCACCTACATAATGGTGAAGCGGCACTCAAACCTAATCAGGTATTTGATCCAGCATTCTCATCACTGACTAGAACCAATAATCTTGAATATTACCGAACTAGAAGTGCCTGCCAGGACTTGGCGGCAGCAATTGATTTTGGTGTCTTGTGTTGCATTGCTGCCTTAATTAGGCGCTTGATTTCAGCGTTAGTCAACTTGCGAGCCGACTGACCACGGGAAATATCTACCCCCGCTCGGTTACGAATCTTCGTCCACAGGTATTCTTTAATATCTGCATGCCCCATCAAATCTGATACTGTGAATCCATCAGGGCGTGCCGGTATAGCGGACAAACGTTGCCAGAGTTGAAGCAAGGCCTCACTAGTCGTGGTCCTGTGACTCATCCATTGGGCAAGAGACGGGCGACCCTCTAGATGTAGTTTCTTCCAGTCGATTCGGCCTGTAGAAATAGAAATCACCATTCTGTGGCTTTCAAGTAGCCCATCACAGAGATCAATGAGGCGGTCTTGCATCGCGGGAGAAAGGTCTTCTGACCCAATCCTAGCTAGAGCTCGTGCGTGCACGAGCACACCTTTCTCATCTGTACACAACCCAGTGCACACTTTGCATAGCTCGACAATTGGGTCAGTATGTATATCCATTGTTGGCGATACAATATCTCTACGAAGTGGATTTGGACAACCCAAACCTGTCGATCATCAAATCAATACCATTTATCCTCTAGAGAATGAAATGAGATGAGATGATCAAGAGTTTAATGAGACTTAGTCCGCTTGGACTCAAACTAGTAGCAAATCTGGTAAATCGAACAGTTGATTACACCTACATTTTTCCTAAATCGCTCTACAAGATACATAGCCATATACTCCAAGAATGCCATCACACGCAGCCCCAGTCCGAGTCACCGGCGGCACAGGGTTCAATTTCGAGGACAAGGTCGCCGCGTTCTTCCTCGCTTCCATGCTCGCGCACTCGCATCCGTGCGGGCCGGAGATTGGAACCCCTTCCCAGCTTGAGTGGCAAGTGCCAGATACCGAGCCAGGTCTTGACGACCTCCTTGTGACTTCTTCCGCAGCGACCCCGACTCGTCTTGCGATCTCCATCAAGAGCAACCGTCAGGTCACGCAGTCGGGCTTTCCTCGCGCTTTCGTGGAGGCCGCTCGCGCGTCTTGCGAAGGGATACCAACCGAATACCACTGCCTTGCTGTTGGGCAGCTCGCAGGCACGGTTAGGGAGACTTGGCACGCCCTCTTGAAGGAAGCTCGGCTTGCGGCCCCGAAGACGGTCGCCGTCCGATACACGAGTAAGAGGCACTCGAATGCGGTCGGCCGCGCCCTGTTCCAGAGTTTCGCCGCCGAGCACGAGGAACCCGACGCCGAAACTGTACTACTCGTCAAGCAGGTCCGCTTACTCTACTTCGACTTCACTGACAATGAATCCCGCGACGAGACCCGCGCTCTGGAGATGTGTCAGGGCGTTCTGGTGTCGGGCCAAGGGGATGAGGCCGTACGCCTCTGGAATCGCCTGATCGGCATCGCGGCCGAACGCCGTGCAGCGGGTGGGACACTCGACTATCCCGGTCTCATCGACGCGCTCGGGACCGAGTACAAACTCAAAGACCGTGTTGGCCACGGCCGAGACTGGGTGATCCTCGACCATCGCTCCACAGACGTGATGAAATCCGTGCGAGACACCGTGGGAGACCGAGTGTGTCTTGTTCGACGCGACCTTATGGACAAGCTGCGGTCGCACGCTTGGGATGGCGGGCCGATTCTGATCGCGGGAGATGGGGGGTCCGGCAAGTCCAGCATCGCGAAACGCATCGCCCAATCCGCCGACCTGTTCGACCGCTGCTTGTGGCTGAACGCAGCCGCTCTCGACTTTGATTCAATTGCGGAGGTCGAACGATTCCTCGGGACCGAGAACACGCTCGAATCCTTGCTCACCGCCGGGAGTGGCCCGCGCGCGTGCTTGGTGTTCGATGGCCTTGAGGTTTTTAGTCAGCGTTCACTCGCTCGGGCCAGCTCAATCCTGAAGTTGCTCGGGCCGGACCCGTCGCTGCGCGGGTGGACCGTCTTAGCGACTACTCGACCGCAAGCCGTTGTGAGCGCACACCAGCTCATCGCGCGTGCGGGCATCGTGTCGGAGCAGACCAGCACGGTGTACGTCAAGCCGCCCTCCGACGACGAGTGCTCTCAGGTGCTCCAGACTTGTCGGGGATTCAACGGTGTGCTCATCCGCCGAGAGCTGCGCTCGGCGCTAGCAAATCTCAAGATCCTCGACTGGCTCGCGAGCGACAGCAATGGTTTCGAGGAGAGTGAGGTTCAGTCCTGGGCGGGCACAACAGGCGTTATCAACGCCCTTTGGGGCCGCTGGGTCGGAAATGACAGCGCCTCCGCGGCCCGTTCAGGCGTGATGAAAAAACTCGGCCGACTGGAAGGGGAAGGGCTCCTCCGAGGAGTGGGCACATCCGAGTTGGACACAGCAGAACACGGCGCACTCAAAGAACTGGAATCGCTGGATCTCCTCACCTTCTCCGACGAGCGGGTGCTGTTCCGCCATGACACCCTCGGGGATTGGGCGCGACTCAGAATCCTAATCGAGAAATCACCTCGCGGGGAAGCGCTTGCTGAGTATGCCAGGTTCCCACGTTGGCACGACGCGATCCGTTTGTACGGCCAGCGACTCCTGGAGGCGGACGACGCCGCGCCCGCCCGATGGACGGATGTTTTGACATCGATCGCCGGCGATGGCACAAACACCATGCTCGTCCGCGACATGTTTGTTGAAGGGCTGTTCTGCACGCCCGATGCCTCGGAGTTGCTCGAAAAGGCATGGCCCGCGCTCGCTGAGAATGAAGGCCTCCTTCTGCAACGGATGCTCGGTCGGTTCCAGCATGTGGCGACCATTCCCGCCCCGCGCGTGACCGCGATGTCCTCAACGGCAGAGGAGAAGGCAGAACTCGCCGTGCTCGTAAGGTTCCCCTGGTGGCCTCTCTGGCCCGGGGTCCTCTCTACACTCGCGGCGCACGCCGACGAAGTTGCCCGGCTCTGCCCGATTGATGCCGCGCAGGTGTGCGCGCTATGGCTCCGGTGCATACCGATCGGGGCCATTGGGCGAACCGAGGCGGGCACTATCGCGTTGGCGATCGGGCGTGAAATCCAAGCCGCGAGGGGCGAGGAACGCCGGTACTACCACGACAACTCCGACACGGTCGTTTTCGAGGCTGTGCTGCTGGCTTCGCCCGAGCATCCCGACCAAGTCGCGGACCTCTGCCTGGAACTCGCCAGACGTCGGCCCGCCCCCCCCGAGGTCGTGGCCCGCGCGAAGGCGCACGAAGAGCGGGTCAAGAAGGAAATCGCGGAGCGCCTGGCCAAGAACCCGCACTCCAAAGCCGATCGGTTCGGCACATCCATGCTGTTCGACCGCGGGACATTGCGCCCCCAGTTTCCCGACGGTCCCGCCGACCGAGTCGATGATGCTCTGCAAAG